>SXGQ01157328.1_pt1 | contig 15788 bp, 13 predicted proteins | sample 3178371 | NCBI WGS metagenome assembly SXGQ01 (sample SAMN11356859, study PRJNA531348) | freshwater metagenome | isolation source: freshwater sample F1-20 | place: China: Fuxian Lake, Yuxi | collected 2017-12-25
CAGTGCCGGCTTCAGCATGTTGCCCGCATCCATCGAGCCCGAGGCCTTTCCAGCGCCGACGATCGTGTGCAGCTCGTCGATGAAAAGAATGATCTCGCCGTTGCTGTCGGTGACTTCCTTGAGGAATGCCTTCAGCCGGTCCTCGAACTCGCCGCGGAACTTCGCACCGGCGACCATTGCGGAAACATCCATCGCGATGACCCGCTTGTTCTTCAGCGACTCGGGCACATCGCCCGCCACGATGCGGCGCGCGAGTCCTTCCACGATTGCCGTCTTTCCCACGCCCGGCTCGCCGATGAGCACCGGGTTGTTTTTCGTGCGGCGCGAAAGCACCTGCATCGTGCGTCGGATTTCATCATCGCGCCCAATCACCGGATCGATTTTCCCTTTCCGCGCGAGCTCCGTGAGGTCGCGGCCGTACTTCTCCAGCGTCTGGTATTTCCCCTCGGGATTTTGATCCGTCACACGCTGCGAACCGCGCACCTGCTGGAGCGCCTGCATCAGCTTTGCGTGCGTCGCGCCGGCTTCCTTCAGCATCTTGCCGGAGGCGACCCCGCTGTCCGCGAGCGCGAGGAGATAATGCTCCACACTCACAAACTCGTCCTTCAGCGCACCCATCTGCTTTTCCGCCTGACGCAAAATCGCCATCGCCTCCGCAGCGAGGTTCGTCTGCGCCGTGAGACCGTGAACCTGCGCGCGATTGCTGATTGCCGCGTTCAGCTTTTCGCGAAGCGGCGCAACCGACACCCCGATCTTCTGCAACAGCGGCACCGCGATGCCCTCCGGCTGCTCCAGCACCGCGAGCAGGATGTGCTCGTTGTCGAATTCCGAGTGATTCCGGTCCTGCGCCATCGACTGCGCGGACTGGACCGCCTCTGCCATCTTTTGGGTGAATTTGTTCGCGTTCATGTGTGTTGAGAAATTGTGTCCCGCCCCAGTGCAGAATGCGAGCCGCCGCTTGGTCAGAGAGCATCACCTTTTGCCTGCGCCACAGTGTCACGACCCGCCGCCACCCTGCCCGCCGCGCCGTGGCGGGATGGCGCAGTTCACCGGACCGCCCCCGCAGAATCACCATCGGCTCCTTCCAGTCCGGCGAAGCCATCACCGTATTCGCCGAGCACGGCGAAACAGCCCCCGCCACCATCCCGAGCAGGACGAAGAAGAACCGGACCGACACCCATCCCGTCACTGCCTGAACCGGGGCAAAAAGCCCGTCCTCTCTGACGGAAGTCCGAAGTACCGGCTCCCGAGCGCAAAGTACCGGGTCCAGAACCCGCTGTACCGCCTCCCCAGCCCGAAGTACCCGTTCCAAAACCCGAAGTACCGCCCCCGAAACTCAAAGTACCGCCCCGCCAGCGCAAAGTACCGGGTCCCCCGGCCGAAGTACCGCCTCCCAAAGTCAAAGTACCGGCCCCGCAGCCCGAAGTACCGCCCCTAAAACGCAAAGTACCCGGTACTTCACGCGCCAGACCCGGTACTTCGCCCTCCGGAGCGGGTACTTTTGGCACCGCACAAGGTGGAGCGGGCGGCGGGAGCGGAAATTCCGATACTGGAGGCGGTACGCCTCGTGCGTCCCTCGTTCAAATCTGCACCAGCGACGGCAAACCGCGCGCCGCGATCCATCACTTCCAAATTGCGCTAGGCAGCTCGCGCATGGCCCCCGGCAAAATCCGTACTTTCGCCAATCAAACGACCTCCGGGAGCGGTGGAGCCATCTCCGCCCCCGGTCACGCGGGTGTTTGGCACGGTCAATCCGGAAGCCACTTCTGAGCACCAAAGGCGCGACATATTGTAGCCGAGGGTAAAGCCTTCGGGTGATGCTTGTGGCTATCGAAGGATGACGAGTCACGGACGACATGCCCTGTGTTATGCGGTTTTTGGTTTCGCCACATCACACCCACGCGCCATCCCCCCCTTGATGAATGACGACCAAGCACCGATGCCCGCGCTCACAGCAAATTCACCATTCCGCCCCTTGAAAAAATCGGGTCCGGGCGGAGGTTGATGCCAGACTTTTCAACAAGGTCGCTGCTGCGGACTCCGTAGGGACACCTGCCCGGCAGCGGTGCCCTTTTTCAAACTTCGCGGCAGGCGTTCCGACTCATGTTATGTTGGAATCATTTGACTTCGAACTGGGCCGCACGGCGTCGTTCCTTGCGGCGATGAACCAAATCGCGACGTTTCGGCCGGATGGACGGACGCCGGGGAATGTCACACTCATTTACAGCACGGCGGATGGCGTGCGAACGGCGTACGTCGGCGCTGGAGTGGCGGTCACTCAGACGAGCGGCGCGGTGGATGAAGCGTGGAGGCAGGTCCACCTCGCGAGTGTGAGTGTCACCGCGGCGTTGCGCAGCCTGTATCGAAAGGACCCGGCGAGTTTGCGCATGATCGATTCGCTCCCGACGCAGGACCAGTCGCGCGACGAGATTAAAAAGCGCGCCGACCTGCTCGCGGCGACGTGGGCGAAACTGCCGCTGCCTCCCCCGCCCTACCCGGTGCCCGGCGGGCCGGGACCGCACTACGTGGAGCCGTATGCCGGGATGACGATGCTCGTATTTCTCGGGCTGGTGGGCTCCGCGAAATCGCTGGAAAGCGCGGTGCCGACTGTGGGTACGGAATACGAGAAACAGGAGGGGCTTTTGCACGAGCAGGAGTCGGTGTTGCGGGATTTCAATGTCGCCGCGCGTGCGCAGGGAATGGCGCAGTTTACGGATGGCTGGGAGCGCGAGGTGATCGAGGCCATCCCGACGGAGCCGCCCGCGCTGCCGCCCGCGAAAGGCGAAATCACGGACGTGGAGGCGCCGGGAGGTCCGCTCATCCAGGTGCGGGTGACTTCGGCGAGGGCGAGCAAGTTCCGGCTGGAGGGAAAAGGTCCCGGCTCCGCGGTGTTTGTGGTGCTCGTGGAATCGTGGCCGACGGTGCGCATCCCTTGCACGCTGCCCGCCGTAGGCGCATGGACGCTGCGCGTGCGCGGAGAAAACGCGAAGGGCGAAGGCGAATGGAGCGATGAATTTGAAGTGACGGTGCCTGCGTAGGCGGGCCGCCACGGGAAAGCGGCTCTGAAGCAGAGGGCGCGTGCGCTTTGGCGTGCGCGCCTTCCTTTGTACTCGCGGCCCTGCCCTGCGAACGCTTATTGAGGGCGGCCAATGCTCCAACAATTCATCCACTGGCTCGAATCCCTGCAAACGAGCCTCATCGCGCTCGGCTGGGCCGGGCTGTTTGCGTTTGCCGCCATCTTTGCGGCGACGCAGCTCGTGGCGTTCATCCCGGGATCGCCGATTGCGATGGCGGCGGGATTCTTCTTCGGCTTTCAGCGCGGATGGGTGGCGCTCACGATTGGCTGCGGGCTCAGTGCGGCGATCAATTTCCTCATCTCCCGCCACCTCGCGCGCGAAGCGGTGAACCGCAAACTCGCGACGCATCCGAAGTTTCTGCTCATCGACAACGCCATCGGCCGCGGCGGATGGAAAATCATCGCGCTGCTCCGCTTCGTGCCGATTCCATTCGGCATCGCGAACTATGCGTACGGCATCACGCCCGTGACCTTCCGCGCGTATTTCTGCGCGACGATGCTGGCGATCATCCCGGCGAACACGCTGTTTGTGTCGATGGGCTCCACGTTTCAAGGCAGCCTGTCCACGCTCTTCAGCAAGGACCGCCCGCACAGCCCGATGGAGTTCATCCTGCCGGTCGTGGGGCTCGTCGCGGCGTTTCTGGCGTTCCGGTATATCTCCAAACTCGCACACGCCGCAGTGACCGCGGGACCTTCGCCGAAGGCGGAGTAGCAAGGCGGCAGTCGTGACTTGATACCGGAGCCGGAACCGTAAAGTGTCCGGCATGCCACGGCTCATCGCCCTTTTCGGTCTCGTCGTTTTCATCTCGCTCGCATGGGCCATGTCCAACAACCGCCGCCGCTTCCCATGGCGCCCCGTGCTCGGCGGACTGGCGCTGCAATTCATCTGCGCGCTGTTTGTCTTCAAGACGCCCATCGGACTCGCAGTCTTCGACGGTGCCCGGGCCGCCGTGAGCCGGCTCAATGAGTGTTCCGACGAGGGCGTGAAGCTCGTCTTCGGCCCACTCGCCAAGGCGGGCGTGCTGGAGTCGGCGTTCGGGAAGGAGAACGCGTTCATTTTCGCCGTGAACATTTCCGCGACGATCATCTTCATCGCAGCGCTTTCGGCGCTTCTTTACCACTGGGGAATCCTCCAGCGCGTCGTGCATGTGATGGCGCTGGTGATGCGGCGGATCATGGGCACGAGCGGCAGCGAAAGCCTCGGAGCGGCGAGCAACATCTTCCTCGGCCAGACGGAAGCCGCGCTGATCGTGAAGCCCTACATCGCAGGAATGACGCGCAGCGAGATCATGGCGCTGATGACGGCCGGCATGGCGACCATCGCGACGGGCGTGATGGTCGTGTACGGCGGCAAGGACATCGGCATGGACGCCGGGCACATCCTCACGGCTTCCGTGCTGAGCGCACCCGCAGCGCTGATGGTGGCAAAAATCATGTTCCCCGAGACCGAGCACAGCGACACGGCTGCGGATGCGAAAATCACCACGGAAAAGACGGATCAAAACAGCATCGATGCGCTCTGCCGCGGCACCAGCGAAGGCGTGACGATGGCCATCAACGTGATGGCGATGCTCATCGCGTTCACGGCGGCCGTGGCGCTGATCAATATGTGCATCCACGGCACACACTGGCTGATTGCGGGACGTCCGGAGAACTTCCAGGGGACGACTTTGCAAACCATCCTCGGCTGGGCAAATGCTCCGTTCGCGTGGCTGATGGGCGTGCCGTGGAGCGACTGCAAAATCATCGGGCAGGCGCTCGGTGAGCGCGTGGTGCTCAATGAATTCGTGGGCTACCTGTCGCTGTCGAAGGAAAAGTCGAACGTCGATCCGCGGTCGCTCGTCATCGCGACGTACGCGCTGTGCGGCTTCGCGAACTTCGCGAGCATCGGAATCCAAATCGGCGGCATCAGCGCCCTCGCACCCGGCCGCCGCGGCGACCTCGCGAAGCTCGGCCTGCGCGCGATGATCGCCGGACTCCTCGCCTGCTACATCACGGCGACGGTGGTCGGCATCGTCGGTTAGCGAGCGCGGGCCCCGCCAACCGCTGCAAAAGAGGCGCTACTTCAGCGTCTCGAGATATTTGATGCTCTGCGGAATCTGCGTTGCTGCCGCCGGATGCTCGTCCTCGATGAAGTAATGCTTCACTCCCGCCGCTGCCGCCGCCTTCAAAATCGCTGACCAGTCCATACGGCCGGTTCCGACTACGACGCCTTCCTCATGCGGTGCCTTGCCGGTGAAAATGCCGACGCGCGCGGTTTTTGCCATGTCCTTGATGTGCAGAAGCTGCCAGCGCTTCGGATACTTGTTCAGATACTTCACGGGATCCGCGCCGGGATGCACGACCCAGAAGACATCCATCTCAAACGCCACGAACTCCGGTTTCGTCTTCTCCATGAGAACGTCCATGAACGTTTTCTCGCTGCCCTCGGCGATGGGTTTGAACTCGTAGCCGTGGCAGTGATACATGAACTTCAACCCGTCCTTAGCGAGCGCCTCGCCCCACTTGTTAAAGTCCGCCGCCGCCTTCTCCGCGTCCTCCATGCTGAACTCGGCGACCGTGTGCGGAATCCATGCACAACCGACGTACTCGAGCCCAAGCGCCTTTGCAGAAGCGACGATCACGGCTGGCTCCTTGGTAAACGAATCGTATCCGAAATGCCCGCTCACTGCCTTGATTCCACGTTCGTCGAGCATCTTGCGGAGATCCGCGGCGGCCGGTGTCGGTGTATTGTAGGTCTCGACGACCTTCACGCCAAACGACTTCACCTTATCGAGCGCCGCAGCGGGGTCGGTCTTGAAAATATCGCGCAGGCTGTAGAGTTGCAGACCGGTTTCGCCGGCGAAGTCTCCGGCGAGCACTGTAGAAGCGAGGGTGAGCAGAGAGAGAAGGATGCGTTTCATCGCTGAGACGAATTCCCTAGCCCCATGGAAAGGGCAAGCGCATTCCCGCGCTATTGCTTCAACTGATACAGCCCCCAAGACAGGAGCCGGTGGGAATCAGTCCACAACAAGTCCCGCTTCCGCACCCCGAGCATTACGCAAATCACGTGACGCCCGCCATCCGTCGCACTCGAGATCAAGCAGTGACCCGCGGCCTCCGTGTAGCCCGTCTTCATCCCGTTGCAGAGGCCGAAGTATTTCATCAGCTTGTTCGAATTATCGAAGACCGTGACCTTGCCCGCCGCGGACGTGAAGGTCATCTGGCGGGTCGCCATAATCCCGCGCAGAACGCGGTTCCGGTACGCATGAAGCGCCAGACGCGCCATGTCGTGTCCGGTGCTGAACTGGCCGGGCTCGGTGAGGCCATTCGGGTTTACGAAATTGGAATTCCTCATGCCGAGTTCGCGGGCCTTGGCGTTCATTTTCCGGGCGAATGCCGGGATGCTGCCCGCGTTGTCACGGGCCAGACAGCGGGCCACGTCATTCATGCTCTTTACCAGAAGAACACGGAGAAGATCGTAGCGGCGGTAACGTTCGCCACCTTTGAGGCCCAGCTTCGTCGGCTCGCAGCGGCCATCCTCGGCTTCCGCAGTCACGGTTGAATAAAGGTCGCCGTCCTCAGCCACAATCAGCGCTGTCAGGAGCTTCTGGGTGCTCGCCACCGCGCGCGCCTCGTAGCCATTCCGCTCGTAAAGCACACGGCCAGTTTCGGCATCACACACCACCACGACGTCGGCGGAGCTCCCGGGAAATACGCTCGGGTCCGTTTCCTCGAACGGGCGGAAGACTCCCGGCGTTTCCGGCTTCGCGGCGGAACTCGGGCGGGTCGATGGCGCATTCGCCGGAGACGCCGGCTTTTTCACGACGGCAGTCTTGGGGGCGGGCGTCGGTTTCTTGGATGTGGTCGATGGCTTCGTTGCCGCGTGGAGCGGCCCAAACGAAAGTGACAGCAGAAAAAAGCAAGCGGCGATGAATCTCATGAACCTCGCCGAGTGGTAAAAGCTCCGTCGCATTCAATCAAGCAGTGTCGCGTGAAGAATTCTACGCCGCCTTGACGACACGGGACAGATTGCTAGCGTCCGCCCCTCTCAAACGTTTTCCTTTCTACATCCATGAGCGACACCGCAACGAGCCCTCAGGGCGCACCGAAGCAATCCACCATCGACGAAACAGTCATCCGCATCGCCGGTGATTCGCAGGACGGCATCCAGGCCATCGGCGGTTTCCTCGCCCGACTCGCAGGCCGCAGCGAGCAGGAAGTGATGACCTTCATGACCATTCCCGCGACGATTTCGGGCGGTCCATCAATTTTTCAGGTTCGCATCGGCAGCGGTGAAGTTCTCAGCTCCGGCGACGAAGCAGACGTGCTCCTCTGCTTCTACGACCACAGCTACGCGAACCACATCGGCTCTCTGAAAAAAGGCGGCATCGTTTTGTATGACAGCGATCACGTGAAACCGGTCGAGGACAAGCTCACGACCTATCACCACGTGGGCGTTCCGATTTCCTCACTCACCGTGGAAGCCATCGGCGGCACGGGAAGCGGACGCGGCAAGAACGTCTATTCGCTCGGACTGATTGCGAAGATGTTCGATTTGAACACGGAGAAACTCGAGAAGCTCATCCGCGAACGGTTCGCCGGAAAAGACCCGTCCGTGGCTGACAATGCAGTGACCTGCTTCCGCGCCGGCTACGGCCACGAGATTCAGGGGCTCGTTGAGCAGTTCAAGATCAAGCCCGGCCAGAACGTCGGCGAGACGCAGGTCGTGATGAGCGGAAACGAAGCGCTCGCTTGGGGCATCATCGCTTCCGGCGTTCGCTTCGGCGCGGGCTATCCGATCACGCCGTGGAGCGACATCATGGAACTCCTGCGACGCGAGTTTCCAAAATACGGCGGCACCTTTGTCCAGACCGAGGACGAGATTGCGGCGATCTCCATGGCCATCGGCGCGAGCTATGGCGGACGCGTCGCAGTCACCGGCTCCAGCGGTCCCGGTATTTCGCTGAAGACCGAAGCTCTTGGCTGGGCGAGCATGGCGGAAATGCCGGTGGTGATTATCGACGTGCAGCGCGGCGGACCGTCCACCGGAATGCCTACCAACGTGGAGCAATCGGACCTCAACATCGCGTGCTTCGGCGGCCATGGCGACTCGCCGCGCGTGGTGCTTGCGCCGGCTTCCGTGGAAGACTGTTTCTATACGGCGATCGAGGCCGTGAACATCGCCCGCAAGTATTCGACGCCCGTCATTCTGCTCACCGACCAGGGCATCGCAACCCGCATTGAGGCCTTCGCCGAGCCGAAGCTGAAGGAAGTCTGCCAGGACATCTCGCCCGATTTCACGCCGGTCGCCGACCACAAACCATACGACCTTTCCGCACCGGATGGCATCACCCGCCACGTCGCTCCAGGCACCTACATCGCGAGCGGAAAATACCCGATCGCAACCGGTCTCGAGCACGATGAACTCGGACACCCGACCGGCTCGCCAAAACTGCACATGGCAATGCAGGCGAAGCGTCGCAACAAATACAAGAAGCTCGCCGCAGAGTTGCCCGTTCCGAAGGTGTATGGAGCCCCGGAAGGAAACGTCCTGCTTGTCGGCTGGGGCAGCGCCCGCGGACCTTTGCAGGAAGCCGTCAAAGCGGCGCGCGCAAACGGCGAGGCGGTCAGCAGCCTGCACATCAAATACATTCACCCACTGCCGAACGGGCTTGAGAAGATCTTCGAGGCTTTCAATCACGTTTTCGTTGTCGAGCTGAACGACGAAGGATTCTACGGAAACGGACAGTTCGCGCAGATTCTCCGTGCGCGCTACGCGGACCCGAAGATTCGCAGCATTACGAAGACCGATGGTCTCACGTGGAAAATCCGCGAGATCCTCGATCGAGCGCACGCACTTACAAAGTAGTCGCAAAAAAGGGCTGCCACTGATTCGCGCATTACGCCAGAGTCGGCGGCATGCGTAGCATTCTTGCCCTGCTCGGTTCCGTCGCGATTGCGGCGGCACAGTCCTCTGTTCCTGCGAATCTCACGGTCGAGGGAATCCCGCCGATTTCCCCGGAATTGCGCCGTAGCGCCGCACGCTACATGGAGTTTCGTAAAGCGGAGTTTCTCGGCTGGCATCCGACGGAACTCCGCATGCTGATCAGCACCCGGTTCGGCGAGACTACGCAGCTTCACAGCGTCGCCTCCGCAGGCGGCGCGAGGAAACAAATCACCTTCGCCGCAGAACCCACGTCGTCCGGCTCGTGGCAGCCGAAAGAGGGACGCTGCATCGTGTTTTCACGCGATACCGGCGGAGGTGAGTTTTACCAACTCTACCGCCTCGATTCCGATGGAACGGAAACACTGCTGAGCGATGGAAAATCCCGCAACTCCAGCGCGGCGTGGTCAAACGACGGCGGCCGCATCGCGTATACTTCGACGCGTCGCACCGGAAAGGACAACGACATCTACGTTCAGGATCCGTTTGCTCCGGAAAGCGCCAGACTTCTCCTGCAAGTTTCCGGCGGCGGGTGGTCCGTACTCGATTGGTCCCACGACGGGAACAAACTCGCAGTCGGCGAATACATCAGCGCAAACGAGAGCCGGCTTCACATTCTCGACGTTGCGACCGCAAAACTGACACGACTCACACCCGAGGAAGGCAAGGTCGCGTGGAGCGGAGCGCAGTTTTCTCCCGACGGACGCCACATTTACACGACGACGGACCGGCAGAGCGAATTTCACCGACTCGTGCGCATCACAGTGCCATCCGGTGAAATCGAGCAAATCATCCCGGGCGAATCGCAACACGATGTGGAGAGTTTTGAGTTGAGCCCGGACGGGAAAATTCTCGCCTACGTGCTGAATGCAGACGGCGCGAGTCAGCTTCGATTCCTCGAATTGGCGACCGCCAAAACCACTTCACCAAAGCTTCCCGCGGGGGTCATCGGTCATCTTCGTTGGCATCCGACAGGCGGCGTGCTCGGCATTTCCTTTAGCTCTGCGGGAATCCCGACAGATGCATACACGGTCGGAATCAACGGCGAGTTCCGGCCGTGGACGGAAAGCGAAACCGGCGGACTCGACCTGCGCTCCACTCCGCCGGCGGAGCTCGTGCGAATCGAATCGTTCGATGGATTGAAGATGAGCGGCTTCCTCTACCGGCCCGACGCGAAGAAGTTTCCCGGCAAGCGGCCTTGCGTGATTCAGATTCACGGCGGTCCGGAAGGACAATCGCGTGCGGACTTCATCGGCCGCTGGAATTACCTCACCCGCGAACTCGGAGTGGCCATCTTTTTCCCGAACGTTCGCGGAAGCGAGGGCTACGGAAAATCATTCCTCGCCGCCGACAACGGATTCAAACGGGAGGACAGCGTGAAGGACATCCGTTCGTTCATCAACGCGCTCAAAAACGACGCTCAAATCGACGGTTCGCGCCTCGCAGTGATGGGCGGAAGCTACGGCGGATACATGACGCTGGCGTCGCTCATCCAACACGGCGATGAACTCCGCTGCGGCATCGACATCGTCGGGATTTCCAACTTCCTGACATTTCTTAAAAACACGCAGGATTACCGGCGGGATCTTCGTCGCGTGGAGTATGGCGACGAGCGCGATGAAAAAATGGCCGAGTTCCTCGCAAAGATTTCACCGACCGCACGTGCCGGTGAAATCAAGGATCCGCTTTTCATCGTTCAAGGAAAGAACGACCCGCGCGTTCCAGTAACGGAGGCGCGGCAAATGGCCGATGCCGTGAAGAAAGCCGGCGGCATGGTGTGGTATCTCGAAGCAGCGGACGAAGGCCACGGTTTCCAAAAGAAGCCAAACGCCGACTTCCTTTTCCTAAGCGTGCTCGAGTTCCTGAAAGCGAATCTGCTGTAGCAGCTACACCTTGATCCAACGCTGGGCGCGATTCGCACGGAGGATGGCTTCGCACAGCTTCACCTCCTCGTGGCCATCGTCGATGCTCGCGAATAGCGGCTCCGTCGTTTTGCCGCTTGCGACGTGTTCATACACGCACCGGTAGTGCATTTTGTGGCTGTCCGGAAATCCTTCCGCGTGGCCGCCCGGGTAATCCGAAAAATGCGCTATGTCCTCGTGGAAACCGGGCGCAAATCGCTGACGCGTTTCATTCGGTTGATCGCGGCGTCCAACGTGCAGAACGTTTGGTTCCTGCAATTCCCAGCGCACACTTCCCTCGGTGCCGTAAATGCCGATGGCGAGACTGCATTTCCATCCAGCGGCCACCTGCGAGATGCTCGCATTCGCGTGTACGCGGTCGGCGAAGCCGTGCTTTGCCCGCTGATACTGGAGCAGAATACTCGCGAAATCCTCCGTATCCACAGCGTATTCGATCATGTCTTTCGGATCCACTTTCGCAAAAGTCTGCACCTCGCCTTTTGGGCGCAGTCGCTTTTTGTGAAAGGTTTCGAGCGTCGCAAACACGCTGTCCACTTTCGCTCCGAGGATGAATGAAACGGCATCCATCCAATGCGTGCCGATATCCCCCACTGCACGGAGTTTCCCGCCCTCGCTGGCAAGCAGGCGCCAGTTGTAGTCGCTCTGCTTCAAGAGCCAGTCCTGGAAAAAGTGCCCCTGCACATGGATGATCCGCCCAAGGTCGCCTCGCTGGACCATTTTCCGCATCTGCAGAATTCCGGGAAAAAAGCGGCAGTTGTAGTTCACAGCAAACACCGTCTTTGCCTTCTTCGCGACCTTCACGAGCGCCGATGTTTCCTTCGTCGTCATGCCCAGCGGCTTTTCGCAAACCACGTGCTTGCCCGCCTTGATCGCCGCGAGCGCCTGCTTCACGTGAACTTTGTTCGGCGATGTGATGTGCACGACATCGACATTCGGCGATTTCAAAAGCGCCTCGTAGTCGTAGTTGCCGTACACTTCGGGAATCCCCCATTTTTCGGCCAGCGCGGTGGCGGATTTCGTGGAACCGCATACAGCGGTGACTTGAACGCCGAGGCGCTTCAAAGCTTCGAGATGGACGGGGCCGATAAAGCCGGTGCCAATGAGTCCGGCGCGGAGGTGCGAAAGGTTCATTCACATGAAATGACGGAATTCGCCCGCCGATGCAAGCGCTCGCTTCCGGCCACGAAAAAGCGCGCAGCCTCCCAACGGGCAACTGCGCGCTGATCGAATCTTCGCCAGCCGGGTTACTTCGGCAGAAGGTCGCTCACCATCGCACGCTCTTCCTTGAGTTCATTGATGGTTCCTTCGATTTTCGTGCGGCTGAATGCACTGAGTTCGACATCGGGAACAATTTCCCACTTCGTCTCGCTGACGGTGCGAATCGGGAAGCTCGTGATGAGGCCCTTCTCGATGCCGTATTCGCCGTTTGAGCAGACCGCGACGCTGTGCCAGTCGCCCCATGTCGTGCGCTTCGTGAGCGATGCAACGGTGTCCACCACCGCATTAGCCGCGCTCGCCGCGCTGCTAAGGCCGCGGGCTTTGATGAGTGCTGCGCCGAGCTGCTGCACGGTGCTGATGAATTCGCCCTGCAACCAGGCTTCGTCCTTGATGACGTCGGTCACGGGTTTCTTGTCGATCTTCGCATTCGCGAAATCGGGATACATGGTCGCGCTGTGGTTGCCCCAAATGGCGAGATTGCTCACCGAAGTCACATCGACGCCGGCTTTCTTCGCGAGCTGCGACTTGGCGCGGTTCTCATCGAGGCGCGTCATGGCAAACCAGCGGTCGGCGGGAACGCCCTTCGCGTTGTTCATAGCGATCAGGCAGTTCGTGTTGCACGGATTTCCCACGACGAGCACGCGGACATCCTGCGCCGCGTTCTTTTCAATCGCCTGCCCCTGGCCGGTGAAAATCTTGCCGTTGATACCGAGCAAATCCTTGCGCTCCATGCCCTGCTTGCGCGGCACGCTGCCAACGAGCAGCGCCCAGTTGACGCCCTTGAATCCCTCGGCGAGGTCGCCGGTCGGGACCACGCCCTTCAGCAACGGAAACGCGCAGTCATCCAGTTCCATCACCACACCACCGAGCGCGGCCTGCACTTTTTCATCGGGAATTTCGACGAGGTGCAAAATGACCGGCTGATCGGGACCAAACATGGCACCCGAAGCGATGCGGAAAAGAAGTGAGTAGCCGATTTGTCCTGCGGCTCCGGTGACTGCGACGCGAATTGGATTTTTCATGAGATATAAGTTTTGAAAACGGGGCGCGAAGGGGAGCACGTCGGAGCGCGTGTGGCAAGCAGCGTGCGCGAGATTTCATACTTCCGCATCATTTGGCTACTTCACCGCTCGCCTACTGCCTGCATCCGTGAAAGGGTCCGCGCGAAGACAATCGTTAATAACTCCATGAATCACAACGAATCCACCGCCACGATGGGCGTGTTTCTCGACCTCGAAAATCTCGTCCATGGGGCGAAGGATGCCGAGTTTCCCGATTTCGACATACGCAAGGTGCTGGAGCGGCTTTTCGCAAAAGGAACCATCGTCGTGAAGCGCGCATACTGCGACTTTTCCCGGTACCGGGATTTCAAGCGAAACCTGCATGAAGCGGCATTCGAGCTGATCGAAATCCCGCACCTAAATCAATCCGGGAAAAACTCCGCGGATATCCGCATGGTCGTGGATGCGCTTTCCATCTGCTACACAAACTCCCACATCAACACCTTTGTGATTGTGAGCGGCGATTCCGACTTCTCCCCGCTCGTGAGCAAGCTCCGCGAGAACGCAAAAACAGTGATCGGAGTCGGAGTGAAACGCTCCACCTCCGATCTGTTCCGAAGCAACTGCGACGAGTTCATCTACTACGACGATCTCGTTCGCCATGAGCTTGCGAAGAAGCGCAATGACGCCACACCACCGGCTCCGTCTCCAAAACCCGCAACTGCCGCAAAGCCCCCGCAATCGGTCCCGCCGTCCACAAAAGCAGCGGACTCCAAACCCCAGCCCAAGCCTGCAACACCGAAGCCTGCCGAGAAAAAGCCTCAGTTCATTTCGGTGGAAAAAGCCATGGCCGAACTCATGTCCACGCTCGAACTTCTCCGCACAGAAAAAGGCGCGGATGAAGTGTTCCATGCCGGCGGAATCAAGAGCACCATTAAACGCCGCAATCCCGGCTTCGACGAGCGTGCGCACGGCTTCAAGTCATTCAGCGAGCTCCTCAAGGAGGCGGAGCGGCGCTCGCTGATCACTCTGAAAGCGGACGAACAAGGCAGCTTGCGAATTGTTCCTGATGAACCGGCACACCCGGCAACCGAGTAGGTTTTCATCGCTACACACAGCGATTCGCGGTGCGAACCACAGAGTGAGTTCAGAAAAGCGAACCCTGCACCCACTGCGGCTTCGGAGGAGGTAGAACGAGGTCTTCACCGACCGGTTCGGAAGAAAAAAGCGGTGATTCGATCAGCGGCATTCGCGGGTGCTCGAATCGCGCGAGCTCGGCAGCATCACTGGCCCGCGTCACGATTTTGAGCAGTGGCGTCTTCCCGGAACGATCGATGATGCCGCGCACAACCTGACCGCGGGGAACGTCATCCCACCGGAGTTCGCCGGTCAGCCCGCTGCGCTCGGCAAATTTCTCGGCAGGGACGTCGACAAGTTCCCCACCCTTTTTCTTCCACCACGGAAGCGTCTCACGCCGTGCGAAACCGGCCCACACTAATCGCAGACCAGTCATCTGCGCCCAAACGCAAACCCATCCGCCGGGACGGAGCATGGTTTTGTTGAGTTCGAGAGCTGCGCACATTTCGGGAGAAAGTTAAACGGCACATCAATTCTTCTGGCAAGCGGCTGAAGTGACCTTGGTTCACATTTTCAACCCGCGCCGAGGGCGCTGGCAATTAAACCGAGCAGCACGTGTGAAAGTATCGAGCCCGAAAAGAAGCACCAAGCGGCGTTTGTTGATCGGAAGTATGCGCAGCAGAATAGAAGCACGCACGGACCAAGAACGAGCGCCACGAATCCAGCCGTTTGCCCGACCGATTCGGCAATCACCATGAGCGGACCCATCACCGGATAAACGAGAGCCTCGGACAAACGCGGGACTTCCCGAAAGAAGAGCCAGAGAACAATCTGCGGAGAGTACACTGCCGCTACATTCCGCAGAAACGGCACCGCGGGTTTGATTACGCGGCTACTCCTCGACATCGCGCCCGATTCGTTTGCGCAAGGTGACGCGATTCATACCGGTCTCGCGCGCCAGAATCGTGGGTTTTCCATCGAAGCGCATAAGCAGGTGCTTTAACGCAATGCTTTCTATTGCGTCGTGCATCTCGCGATAGGTCGCCTTTTCCGCCAACCGGGCGTCGAGCCACGCGGCGAGGGCGTTTTGAAGCGGCGATTCGGCTTCGCTTGCGAGCGGTTCGCGGAGATCGCGCGGGAGATGTTGCGGATGGATGATCGGCCCTGTGCAAACGGCCGCGGCGTACTCAAGAGCGTTGCGCAATTCGCGGAGGTTTCCCGGCCAGTCATGGCGCTCGAGCAACGCGATGGTCTCGGGTGCGAGAGTGAGGGGACGCGCGGCGGTGCGAAGAAAATTCGCCGCCAGCGCGGGAATATCGGCCCGTCGTTCACGGAGCGGCGGCATGGAAATTTCCAGAACGTGAAGCCGGTAGAAAAGGTCTTCGCGAAAACGCCCCGCCTTCACTTCCTCGCGCAGATTTTTGTGTGTCGCGGTAATGAGCCTCAGTTCGATGCGAATATCGCTGCGTCCACCGACTCGCGTAAATGCACGCTCTTCCACAAAGCGAAGCAGCTTTGCCTGCACCGTCGGCGTGATGTCACCGATCTCGTCGAGGAACAGCGTTCCG
>SXGQ01583893.1_pt1 | contig 15787 bp, 21 predicted proteins | sample 3178371 | NCBI WGS metagenome assembly SXGQ01 (sample SAMN11356859, study PRJNA531348) | freshwater metagenome | isolation source: freshwater sample F1-20 | place: China: Fuxian Lake, Yuxi | collected 2017-12-25
CATTTAGTATATACGGTGATATGTAATGAAAGTAAAATTGGTTTCGTATACAACCCCTTGTATTGAAGAACTTGGGGAAGATAGTAATGTTCTTGACTTGATTGCCTATTGTGCACGAGTCAGTAATCCAAGTAATCAGTTGAACACTGAGACATCCGACAAGTTGATTAACTATTTAGTCAAGTGGAAGCATTGGTCACCATTTGAGATGGCTAACGTTTGTCTTGAAATAGAAACAACCCGTGATATTGCCCGTCAGATATTACGTCATCGTTCCTTTACATTTCAAGAATTCAGTCAGCGGTATGCTGACCCCGTAAAGGATTTGTCGTTTGAGACACGGGAAGCACGACTTCAAGACACAAAGAATCGTCAGAACTCTATTGAAACCGATGATTCAGATTTACAGAAGGATTGGAATCATCGTCAAGAACTGCTCATCAATCAAGCTAAGGCAGCATATGAATGGGCAATCGAACGCGGTATTGCAAAGGAAGTGGCACGAGCAGTTCTCCCAGAAGGACTTACAATGTCTCGTATGTACGTGAATGGAACGATTCGTAGTTGGATACACTATATTGATATTCGTAGTGATAAGGCAACACAGAAGGAACACCGAGAGATTGCGGTGGCATGCGCAGAAGCAATCGGTAAACTTTTCCCATTAGTAAATACTTTTAAACACGAATGATAACTTTTCTTGGACGAACCCTTGGTTGGATGTTGATGACCATTTTGTTTTTCTCCATCACATTAGTATTCTGTGGTGCTATCGGTTTGTCTTGGATATGGGAACATACGATAGGTAGGTTATGGCAGCGAAGAAGGTAGGAACCAGTAATCGTGGTAGAAAGGCTATTCCATTACTAAAGTCTGAGATAGAAGAAGCTCAGAGAAACACCAATAGTAATAGACAAGCAGCGATATGGTTGGGGGTGAGTTATCCCCGATACAAGCGGTATGCCAAAATATATGGTATTTTTGACCGACACGCCAATCCACTAGGATTAGGAACCACCAAAGGATTTGGTAAAAGACCAAGTACGATATCCCTCCGTGATATCTTCGCTAACAAACATCCTGAGTATAGTATGATACGATTAAAGTATCGTATGGTAGCTCGCCATATGTTAGATGAGAAATGTGGGATATGTGGGTTCAACGAGAAAAGAATAACCGATAATAAAACCCCCTTGATGCTGACTTTCAAGAACCAAATAGGGGATTTTAGTAGAGATAACTTACACCTTTTGTGCTACAACTGTATGTTCCTAACTACAGGCGCCCCTTGGGTAGCACACCAGAAGCAAATAGTAAATAGCCTCACCAACCCGAAGGCCAAGCCCAGACGAGATGACGAACCTCGTTATATGGACGCGTTGGATATAGCCGAGGACACAGAAATAGAACAAACCGTGGAAGAACAACGGGATGATATTCGTGACCTCCAAGCAGAAATACTCCGTGAATTGGGGAGATAGCGTTTAGTTTTTGACTTCACTATTTATATTACCCTTTCACAATTTTACTTGGAGAAACACGATGTCCGAAAACGAAATGTTACGGGAAGTCGTGTCAGAACCAATCCTCCGCAGAGTTTTTCATCAAGACACCAAACGGCAAGACCTCCGTGAATGGAATGTCCAGATGTATTACGAAGCGATGGGAATGGACTTTGGACACGATGACGACTACGTAGAAGAACAACAATAGGTATTTATGGCAAAGTATACAATCTATCATCCGTTACCATCGGATATGGTACCCAGAAATCCAAAAGTATTTGATAAACAGATGTATGTCACGGATATACTTGTTTATGAATTGAGAAAGGAAATGGTTATGCTAGGACATTCAGTAGACATAGCCTATATTCCTATCAATTCTATGGATGGAAAAAGATTGTGTATTGAAGAATTGGGTATTGACGTAACGTATCACACACAAATTAATAGTAGCTTGTGGTTTATGTTGGTAAATAATGAAACAAATAAGTTTATTTTGGTGGATTTACAGGATTCACCAGGAATAACTCTTATCTTACAGAGGTTTCCCAACTTTGTGTTGTCACTTGTAGGACAGTTTAGTTTAGAAAGATACTACAGAGAAAACAAAGATTTGGATTTAACCAAATTAATTCCGTTTAACTACTTTGCATACTATCCACAGTTAGTAGAATCGATGGTAGATGAGATACGAGATATTCGTAATTCTTGTTCGTTAGATGACAGAGTATTTTTTCTAGGCAACAACAGAGAAGATTACATACATAATGGTAGACGAATTAGAGAAGTCATATCGGCACTAGAACATTTCTATCCAGATGAGGTTCGTGTTGGTAGTTGGGAAAAGAAACTAGCACCGCAAGACTTTTTTAGAGAAGCAGCGAAACACACCATAAGTCTTGGCCTACCAGGTCACCAATGGTGTTCTCGTGAACACGAATTGTGGACATTGGGATTACCTGTAATGTTATATGAACATACACACCATATGGGTGTAGAATTGATACCAAACTATCATTACGTTGCAGTTAGTGTGGGTAAACGTTTGAGTATTGGTATGGCAGATAATCCAGAGGAAGCGGCAAGACAAATAATCAATGTTCATAGAGAATGGATTAAACCAGAAAACAGATGGCGGCTTGACAACGTGGCTAGAAATGGTCAAATTAGAATGATGAAGCATGCATCACCAACAGCAGTTATACCAAAATTATTACAACTAGCACAAATAGGTCATTGGTAATATGCAAATTATTAAATCGGATATGCAACGTAGTAATTTTACAAATATTACGTTTAAGAAGCCAGAAGATGAACAACCATATTATCAGTTGATGTCTGACATTACTGGTGCGTTTTTACAAATAGAATATCTTTCTGTAGTAGAGGGGACTCGTGACGCGCATTTAATGTTTATTCGTCCAAGTGAACTAGACGGACAACGAGAAAAGTTCAAGAAGTACGGTTTGGAAATTGTGTTGTTGAATAAAGAAATGGATGATATGAGTGGTGGATATGGTAACCATTCTGCTGATTGGAACGGTAATGGAAATTATACGTGGCGTGCAATAGTAACCAGACCACAATTTGTTAAAACGTGGAATGAGATATGGAACGCTAGAGAAACCAAGGATGTGTTTCTTGGTGAATATCTGATTGGTAGAGCACTAGGATATCCTGATTGCTGTGCAAAGCACTTCACAGAAGTTTGGATGCGTAGAGGTGGTGTAGATACCACGTGGCAACAGGCGGCGTGTACGGCGGCAAACACTCCCGACTATATAGAAGCAGAAAAGATTATGGGTGATTGTAATGCTATTGAACTTTCAGTAGACACACCTATCTGGGGTAGTAATCTGATTCGTTGGGCTGGGTTGAAGTTTGTGACCCATCTTCCTTGTTCCTTTACCTGTAATGAAACTCGTAGAATCGCTATGGAAAATATAGCACTGGCGACCAAATATGGATTTGCCCATAAATACGAAAAGTTATATAAGATGTTAGATTGGGAAACCACGTGGACGGCAGAGTTTGGAATAGCTAAAATTGAAACCCCAATATTCACAATCAATACTATAACGGATATTACGTCTATTCCATACAAGGTTGTTAAGAAAGGACATAATAATTGTATATTATAATATAATATATTATTATAATTTTAATGAAACCTTAATGTTGCCCCCCTTCCCTTTTTGGGTTGGGGGGTGTATCTTTATATATAACCTCAACGCAAGGTGAATATGTCTAAGTATTTCGATACCTACGAAAAGGAAACTCTCTCGACCCTCAATACTCGTACGGGTGTTAAGAAGGTCAAGTCCAACTACAGTTCCTATTGGATGGACTTTGATGATAGGGAATATGTGGCTGATGATTCCTTCTACAATACGGAACGTATCGTCAAGCTGGCATCTGTTCGTCGGGCAGTGGCTAACTTTGTTCGTATCTTGACCAACAACGAAAAGATTGATGTGGTGTTCTCATCTGGTAAGGATTCCTATACTGATGGGAAACAGGTCGTGATTGCGGCGGAAGATGATTCGGCTAAGTTCGATTCAATGGTGGGTCTGGCGCTCCACGAGGGTGCGCATTGTCTCCTTTCGGATTTTAATCTTATTCGTAATCTTGTTAATCCGAAGGAGTGGATGAAGTGTGTTCAGGCGATGAAGCCCGAACTCCGTAAGATGATTGATGATGATTTCACTACGGCCGATGGTGAGGAGTCTGCCAAGAGCAAGGCGCAGGCTATGCAGAAGATGTTGGGTATGATTATGAACGTCATCGAGGACCGCCGTATTGATTCGTATATCTATCAGAACGCGGCGGGGTATCGTCCGTATTACGATGCGATGTATACCAAGTATTTCTTTAATACCGATGTGACCAAGAACCTTAAGAATAATCCCAACTGGCGTGTTCCGACTTTCCAGAATTATGCCAACTGGCTTATCAATATCTTCCATCCCGACTTTGACCGCAATGCCCTGCCTGGTCTGTCAAAGATGGTCAAGATGATTGACCTAAAGAATATTCGTCGGTTCGATGTGGATAAGAAGGACAGAATGCCTGAGAAGTTTTCTATGTGGAATTTCACCAAGCTTGACGCTCCGTGGATTACCTCGTTTGCAAAGAAGAATCTGGCTATGCCTACCTACTATCCGTTGTCTCGTCACCCGAACCTTCTCGACTACGATAAGCTTCCCCTCTTGTGGCGGACGGCTAATGATATTCTCCACGAGATTATCAAGCACATTGCCAACTATCAGGAAGAGATGAAGCAGCAGAGTGAGGCTGGTGAGGGTGAGGGTGAATATGTGGTGATTGATATAAATGGTGTCAGTATGAATGTGGATAAGAACGGATTGGAGAATCTTGATATTTCCAACAATCCTGCGGGTGGTGGTAAGTTTAATGAGAAGAAGGCCGAGGCTGCGATGAAGAAGATGGAGCAGGCACTTGCGGGTAAGATGAAGAAGAAGCAGATTAAGTCAAGGGAAAAGACTGACCTTGACAATATTGAGAACTCCGATTCCAAGATTGTTGAGACTGGTGATAATGTGGTTGGTAAGTTTCCGTGTCTGGTGATGCGTCGAGTCACGAAGCAGATTCTCGACTCGAAGGTGTTCCCTTTCTCTAATCACCGATACGACTACAAGAAGGGTATCAGCGAACTTATCAAGGATCCGAAGGCGGAGAATGCGGTGGTGAAGGGTGTGCAGATGGGGCAGATTCTGGCGCACCGACTGCAGGTTCGTAATGACCCGCAGATTACCCATTTCACTCGTCAACCGCACGGACGAATTGACCGCCGTATCCTCGCACAGTTGGGTATGGATATTGAGCAGGTGTTCAAGCGGACCACCGTGGATAACTTTAAGCCCGTGATGATTCATCTTTCGATTGATGCATCTGGTTCGATGGGTGGGAATAAGTTTTACAAGTGTCTGACTGTCTCGACAGCTCTGGCGTATGTGGCGAGTAAGGTCAAGAATATTGAGGTGGTGATTACTCTTCGTGGGGATAGTGATATCCCGATGGTCGCGGTGGTGTATGATAGTCGGAAGGACAACTTTCAGAAGGTTCGTAATATGTTTCCGTATCTTCACCCGACTGGTTCGACGCCTGAGGGTCTGTGCTTCGGGGCTACCCTTGATATGGTGACGGAATCTGCGGGTGAGTATGATGTGTTCTTTATCAACTTCTCTGATGGTGAACCTGGGACTTCGGTTCGTCGTGGTAATGTCTATCTCTCGTATGGTGGGAACACCGCCTACGACCACACTCGTCGGCAGGTGATGGCGATGCGTGAGGCTGGGGTGAAGGTAATGTCTTACTTCATTACGGATTACGATGTCTCACGGGTGCAGTATATGTCCGCTTACGCTCCGTTTAAGAAGATGTATGGTGAAGATGCAGTGTTCGTCAACGTGCAGAACATTACCGATGTTCTTCGCACTCTTAATAAACTTCTACTGAAGAAGGTGTAAAATGCAAAAGAAACTTTGGTTCCTTATTCTCTCGTTTATTACTATCGGATGTAGTGAGAAGGTAGTTTATCTCACAGGTCCGACCACAACCAAGACGGATACCGTTATTGTAAATGCAGGAATGCAGACGGTTAACCTTCGTGTGGATTGGAGTAAACTGCGACAGCCAATGACTGGTAAGCTGGAAGATGGAATGGTTTACGCTATTTCCGACAGCGGATTGAATATCACCCACGTTGGTAGTCGATTGGTGTATCCGAAGAACAATGCGTCATTCACGCAGTCGGTGGTCAAGGATACTGGTAGCACTAGTCTTATTACCCTACAGGTTCCTGCCACCGATACGGCACATCTATATGTGATTGCGGTTCACGAAGCCAATGGTGTTCGTAAAGCATTAAAGATGGGTGTGAAACGAAATATTCGTATTCTTTCAAATACTCCGATTAATCTTACTCTCGACTCGTTGACGTTGATTGATACTGATTGGTTGGTATCTGATACTACTATTTCTACTGTCAATGACACAATTCGACTGACCGCTACAGACACGTTGATGAAGGTTGTCAACATCAAAGTCACCGACCCATATCAAATCAATCAATCTGTTTCGTTCTCGAATACAATCGTAAAGTTTTATGGTAGTGGGTTCGGATATGGAAATACTGACGGATGGCGTAGGTATGGTATTGACATTCGATATAAGTCATCTAACGTATCAATTGACAAGTTCTGGCCTTATATTGATGGTAGTCTGTTTAATTTAAATGGTGAATATTTGATTGGAAAACAAGGTATTATTAAGACTACGTGGCAATAACCCTTGACAAATAAACTATGAAAGATTATATTTTATATCTCAGTTTGATGGCAGTGGGTGCGTGTATGTTTAGTGTGTGGACGCACATTAAATACCTTGAATTCAAAAACGAAGTCTTGCAGAAAGAATTGTTTAAACTACTACAGGAGAAAAGTAATGACCCTAACTTGGCCATACGGGAACGAGACGCTTGAAGAGCATGTAAATAGGTTCTCCAAGTATCTACATCGTAAACGAAAGTTTGATATTCCTAATCTGTCTGCGATGACCTATAGTATGTATCTACATTTCAAGACACAGAGTGGTGAAACAATTGATATGTATGAGGACTTAAATCGTCCACTAAAGAACAAGGTTCATATGTGGAGTTTGGGTCAGATGCAAGATGTGGCACAATTCTTGGCAAATAGAGTGCAAGTATATTGTGGAATTACCGCAGAGCAATAACAAGAAACCCCACCAACTTCGGTGGGGTTTTTTATTTACTTGATTTTGACTGGTAGTTTCTTTTTCAGTTCTTCCTTGTCAATCATATGCATCTCAAACGATACACTTTTTTCTGGGACATTTGGGAACCAGTATGATGTTGTCTCACCTGTTTTCTTGATAGTAATAACTTTCCAGCAGTGTGATGGGATTGCTAATCTTTTTACCTTCTTGACATCACCAACACATCCAGCTTGAACCAATACGCTATCATTTTGTGTTGCTAAATATCGTGTCCATTCTTCTAAGTTCTTCCATTGCCCACGATTAAGTCCTGGGTATTGTGGAGCCATGTTGGTAAAGAAGAAACTTTCTTCCATTACATCTGCACCCTTACAACGATTATCTGCTGCTGGAGCTAAGTGTCCACGGTCAAATCCAGACCCTACATAATCTTCTGCAATATCACTATCCTTCTTTAAGAGTGGGTCTGGGATAAACTTGTCTTTACGTGCTACGGGATTGGCACATTCCAATCCATTCTTGGTCACCCACCATTCTACTAAGATAGGATATTTCAACGACTTAGAGAATACCGTGGTGTAGTTTTTGTGGACGATGCGCACAGTATCTTGTGCGGTCAATGGTGAAACAACAAACACTAATAATAACAACAACTTACGCATACATTCTCCGTTAAAGGTCATACATAAGTATAGTGGGGTCAGACAATACTTTGTAAGAAAGGCACCAACCGATAAACTTCCTGGAAATGCATGGACGTATATTTGGAGTAGAAATAGTTTACGTATTAAAGGTGATGTTGTAAATCCTATTCGATATAAAGGTGTGGGGAATGACCCACCAGCTACCCTCGCCTCTGGTAGTTGGTTAACGTGGACTACCGCTGGGTCACCTGCAAATCAGTTTTTGGCAACAACTACTAAATCTTGGTAATAATATATTATATAATAAATAGTATTTATTATAAATCTTAATGAAATCGTAATGTACGGGGACTTGTGTAAAGCAGGTTCCCGTATTATCTTTATAGAGTAATGAAGTCCAACACATTCTCTATGAGGAAATGATGACTACTCTGGCTAAGGTTCTTGACAACTTCACCGCGATTGACCACAATGGGAACGACATTACTGATGATATCCCTATGACCGCTCGTAAGCGTGCATACAACAATGGGACGGCTCTCCGTATGGTTGCGACCAAGACTGGTGGGACGCAGTGGCGTAACGCCGATATGGCGGATTACGAGGCGCTCCGTAAGGTGGCGGTTCCCACGAAGCCAGTTGAGAATAAGAAGAACGAGCTTGAGAATGATGTGGTGGATTTCTTGAAGGATTGCAACAAGATGAAGCCCGCTAATCTGATTATGGATAATCTAAAGTGGCGGTATCTGATGCGTTCCGTTCTTCGTGGTAAGAACATTATGATGACTGGTCCTTCGGGGTGTGGTAAGACCCTCGCTGCACAGACTGTCTCAAAGGTTCTTGATGGTCGCCAGTTCTTTTACTTTAATATCGGTGCGACCCAAGACCCGCGTTCTACCCTTATTGGGAATACCCATTATAGCAAGGAGAAGGGAACGTTCGTGGCAGAGGCGTTGTTCGTCAAGGCTATCCAGACCCCGAACGCCATCGTCCTCCTCGACGAGCTGACCCGTGGGCACGCCGATGCGTGGAATATTCTAATGACGGTTCTTGATGAGAACCAGCGGTATCTTCGTATTGACGAGATGCCTGACACGCCGACGATTCGTGTCGCAAAGGGTGTGACGTTTATCGCTACGGCTAATATCGGTGCAGAGTATACCGCCACTCGTGTTCTTGACCGAGCGATGCTTGACCGATTTGCTTCGGTGGTCGAGATGGAGCCGCTGGGTAAGGACGATGAGATTACCCTTCTCCAGATGACGTATCCTGAGGTTGATACTAACAATCTTCGTGCAATCGCAGAGATTGCTGACCACACTCGCACGCAGGTTCGTAGTGAGGATCCGAAGGTCACGACCTCTATCTCGTCGCGTATGACGGTTGAGATGGCTGGGCTTCTCAATGATGGGTTCACTCTGGCAGAGGCGGCGGAGGCGTGTGTGTATCCCTTCTTTAGTCCCGCTGGTGGTAATGATAGTGAGCGAACCTACATGCGGCAGTTGGTGCAGAAGTATTTCGTGGGTGAGGGGTCTGGGACGCAGGCACCGTGGCAGAACCCGCAGACTACTGACGAAGAGACGCCGTTCTAATGTGTCGGTGTAAGTGTTACGACCCAGAGGGTGAACGTGATAGTGGATACGTCTGTTACTATTGTAACGGGCGTATTCCCGTTCATTCAATAAAGACGGAAAAGGTAAATGGAAGAACCTATAACTTTTGTTCTAACGACTGCGCACATCTGTGGTCAAGTTTGGAGTAAAAGATATATATAGATGTACCCTAACGAGGTTTTTATGAACCCAAGATACAATGTTGTACTCCCAACATATTTAAAAGAAAAAATATTAGACTTCGCATTTGTTTCGGGTCTTGAATATTTTAATGTAAACTATGACCCTAGAAAAGAAGTAGAGCAGGGTAATAGACGTTTCTGTATGCTTACAGAACATCCAACACTTGAACTCTCGCAGATGGTAGAAGCGTTCAAGGAAATAGCATATGAAGAAATCGGTGTAAAAGATATTCTACCAGAACCACAATTTGGAAACTTCATCGGTGTCAATATGAACGGTGGAAGTGTGCATGAGCACCAAGACCAGCGTGATGAAAACAACAATGTGCATCTTCGTTTCAACTTTATGATACAGAAGCCAGATATTGGTGGTAATGCTATAATAGAAGGAAAAGAATATTGGATTGATGAAGATACATGTTGGATGAATTACGCATCTGAGTGGAGACACGGTTCTACCCCTGTTGCTGGTGACCGCGCTCGTGTTGTATTGAGTTTGGGTGCGTGTGTTCCCGAACATATCGTAAAAGAAAAAATCTCAAAGAAAATTGGATGGGAGCACTAATATGTTTCACGAAATAGATTACGCAAGAGTATTACAACCACAAGAGGACGGTTATGACATACAAGTTTTTCAAGAAATTAAAAATAGCAAGGGATATGTTGCGGTTGACTATCCTACTTCTATACTTAGATTTCATAGAAAAGTTGCAGTCGTTCCGAAAAGTGAACAAGACTGGAACCACGTTCAACAAGTAGATTTCCTAAACATATCAGAAACGTGTGAACGTATCTGGCCACTTGGATATAACAATTTCTGCACTCTTGTGGATGCATATATTCCGTGGATTGAAAAAGAAACAAACTATAGTGGGCAACACGATGGTGAAGAGTTTGGGCATCAAGGTGGATGGGGCATTATGTCCTCGTTGATTGATGACAACCCTTCGGCATTGTTCGCAAACTTGATGCATGAATTGATGCATTGGAAGTTGGTAGCACTTGGATTTGGATTACGTGCAAATACATTTTTCCCAACCACACGAGAGTTTATTCTCAATCACGAAAGTGAATTGTGTTGGTCAATCGTAAATAGTTATGCCGACACTGCACAACCTGCGGTGGGTAATAAACCAACTGACCGTCCCGTGAGCGCATCACTTCACGCATACTTATCGTTCCTTGCAGTGGCACACGTGCATGTTAAGAACTTACAGATTGACCCAACTAATGAGGAGTCGAGAGTAAAGGCGGCACGTTGGGCATCACGATTTGATAAATGTTTAGATGAACTCTGGAAGGTTGGTAAATTTACAGATAAGGGAACTCGTTTAATGATGGGTGTCAGTAAATGGACGGGTGATTTCTTCTACGAAGCAAAGCAGGTGAAGCATCTTCTATAAGGAGGTTTTATGAGTGAAGTAGCATTAGGTCTTATTGGTTCAATTATGATGATAGCATGTTGGGGGGCAATTATTATGAATTACGAAAGGCAAAAGGTTAAGCAGGCAAATAAAGAAAAGGGATTATATGAAACGTGTGTATCGTGTGGTGAGATGACACACGTTCGTAAAGATATTCCTACTGACCAACGATTTCATTACGTAGAAGGAGCAGGTCAGCTCTGTCACGATTGTTATGATTACATTTATCGTAGTAAATAGTATTTAATATACCACTTGACAATCAATAGTGATTGTAGTATATTTAATACAACCCTAACCAAGAGGTAAAAACAAATGCCGAAGGCGCCTGTGTTTAAGCATGGAGAGATGGTGGTGATTACGCATCCTGTGGATGACCATTATCTTGATATGACGGGTGTAGTGATGGAAGAGGAGTATCGGGATTACATCAACGAGTATGTGTATTACGTCAGACTTGATGAGGATGGATACGAGATGGAATTCACAGCAGATGAATTGACGCTTGAGGAGGATGTTTAATTGATATACGTTATATTGATGTTTACATACTGGATACTTTTTCTTGCATACGTTCGTTATCTTGATATCAAACACCGTGAGGACAATTAAAAATGGGTAAGACTTGGAAGGATAAGAATAAGTGGGAAAAGAAGCAAGAGGATAAGACTATTAAGAAGTCCAAGAAGGAATATGAAAAGAATGACCACAACCGCAAGTTTAATCGTGTGGCGAGCTACGAGTGGTATAACATTGAGGACTACGACAATGAAGATTAGTATTGAGCACTATGACAAGAAGATTACGATTGATTGTGAACACGATGATTACACGATAGATGAAGTATTGGAAATGTTTCGCACTCTCGCAATCGGTATGACATTCCACGAAGATAGTTGGAAAGAAGCAGTAATTAATATGGCAGACATTTATCGTGAAGAGGATAGACGCAATGATAATCAGTTACTTGAAGAACTACCAGAACCTATCCACGTTCGCAGCGAATATTGTTAGAAAGCAGGTAAAGAAAAACCCCGCGTCAAACATCGGATTACCTACTGGTGGAACACCCATCGGTATGTATGAAGAGTTGGTCAAGAATAAATTGACTGATTGGCGTGGGGTTAAAACTTTTAACCTTGACGAATATGTGGGCATAGATAAAAACCATCCAGAGAGTTATCACAACTTTATGGCACGGAACTTCCACAACCACGTAAATATCGCAAAGTCAAATATCTTCTTTCCTAATCCAGATTGTCCGTTGGAATATGATAACACTATCAAGATGTATGGTGGGTTAGACCTTCTCGTGATGGGGATGGGGTCTAATGGACACGTAGCATTTAATGAACCTGGAACTGATATGATGTCTCTTACACATATCACCGATTTAGCAGAGCAGACTGTCCAAGACAACGCACGGTTCTTTAATAGTATTGATGAGGTTCCTACCAAAGCCGTAACGATGGGACTACGAACGATTGTTCAAGCACGACACATTCTGCTTCTTATTACTGGTAAAAAGAAACTTAAAGTATTACAAAAAGCAATTTGGGGACCTGATTACACAATCCCCGTATCTATAATCAATGGTCATAAGAAGGTGGAGATATTATATTGTGATTAATAAGTTAATGGTAGTTGCCCATCCCGATGATGAAACCCTTTTCGCAGGTGGGGAACTTATTAAGCATGCAAAGGAATATAAAGTAATTGTTTTAGATTACGGAAATCATATTACAAGACATTTAGAATTCCTACGGGCTATGCAAATGATTGGGGTAGAGAAGTGGGAGCATTGGGATGGGGAACCCTATAAGACCTCTGCCGCCTATAACGAGTCAATCCTTATCCCCCGCATAGAACGGGTCCTGGACGAGCAGAATTGGGATATGGTGGTCACTCACAATCAAGGCGGGGAATACGGTCATTACCGACATGTATCCACGCATAACGTAATGGCACGGTTGTGTCCTGATAAATTGTATATATTTGATACTGACTTGACAACTCGACTTCCTGACGATATATTACAAAGGAAGCATGAAGTGTTGTCAACCGCATATCAATCCCAATATAATGTATTAAGATGGTTCCGTTGGGAATATGAGGTTTTAACTAAATACCAATAATTTTAACCTTTGGTCAAGACTATGTATAAGACACAATCCCAAACGGAGAACGTGATGGTCAAGCAGTATAGGGAAATGGTCAACACGAGGAGATTATATAAGTTTGAAGGTGATTTCTTCAACCTTTCAGCATACAAATATCTTAGTGTGCAATTAAGTCTTACTACTATCAGAAATATTGCTAAACTTATATGGTACGAAGAAAGTGACGGGCGGTTTTTGATCCCTGAGGTACGTTTCGGTAAAGGATTGTATCACGGTACGGCAAAGGGTAAAAAGTATTATTATTCCTGGTGTGACCGACAAACGATTGAATTGGCACCCACCCAACGTGACCTTATGACCTTGATACACGAAATGGTTCACGCATTGGGATATGATTACCACGATAGTCGTTTTGTTGAACGGTATATTAATCTTCTACACAAGTATGGTGGTATCCCTAAGAAACCATTGATACTGGGGATGAAGGAATATCAAGTCGCACTTCCACGTAAATACAAAAGGTTATATAAGAAATGTTACCCAACGGCAAAAAAGAAGAAATAAAATATATCGAATGGTACGCTGAACATAAACATCGGTTGACCTCGAACGCATACGCAGCAAAACTATTCATCCCAAGTCACACCGAACTTATGGTGTGGTATGAAATGTGGCAGTTTAATGATGACTTTATGGACTATAAGCATATGTGGGATAAAGGAGAACCCCTTTTCCGTATCCCATCGGGTATAGTTCGTTGTGATTACATTCTATCAAACAAAGACGTTGAAGTTCCAATGACACTAATGAGCAAACGAAACGAGGGTGATGTTCCCGACTCTCGTATTATAACAGAATTATATGGTGGCATGTGGTCTATAGATGACGGGAACGGATGGTATGATCCTGAACCCTATGGATTATGGGTCAAGATGTATGAACAGCAAACCTATATTCCAGAATTAGGAACAGGGATTGTGGCCTATGGTGTAATGGAAGAAAACCTTCCGTTGGTCAGAGATTGTTTTAAGAATGGAGACAAACAACATAGACGATTACATAAGGGCCCTCCCTACTTTGCCGTGGGTGGGAATGCGATGAATCCAAACAACGTTGTTTGGCAGCCAAATAACATATTTAGTTCGAAAGGATGGAATTCATCTTCTAATAGTCCTACTATGCGATGGACATGTGATATTTGTGGAATGGATACCTCGTATGTAGAATATGATTACTTGGGGTCGGGTACCAACCATCTTCAATGTGAAGTAAAAGAAGCAATGAAAGTCATCAACAATATTGGGTTAGAACTATGATGAACATTATATGGCTTCTTATTATTATTGGGTGCCTTGTGTATGCAGCCCTCCAACCTATAGACGACAAAGACGATGATATTTGGAGTAGTGGGGTATGAAACTCACCCAAATGGTCAAGTGTAGTGGATGCGCTGCCAAGATGGGTCCAGGTATTCTTTCCAAAGTCTTAGCACCTATCCCGAAAGAAACAGATACAAACATCTTGGTCGGTAGGGAAAGCTTTGATGACGCAGGGGTATATAGACTTCCATACCTTAGTGGGCAGTCAAATATGTACGACAGAACTGCCCTAGTCCAAACCCTCGACTTCTTTCCACCTATTCATAACGACCCGTACAAGTATGGCAGGATTGCTGCTACCAACGCCCTTAGTGATGTCTATGCTATGGGTGGGGTACCTATTACGGCAATGAATATTGTGACGTTTCCCGACAACCTGCCACACGAAGTCTTAACAGAAATTCTTCGTGGGGGTCAAGATGCGGTTCACGAAGCAGGGGCAGTAATCGTGGGTGGTCATACCATAACCGATCCCGAACTTAAATATGGAATGTCGGTCACAGGTATTATTAATCCAGATAATATAATGAGTAATAGTGGGGCAAAGGTTGGGGACGTAATTATCCTAACAAAGAAGATAGGCACGGGGATACTATCTACTATGATGAAAAAAGATATCCTATCAGATATACATGAAGAAATACTGTATAATAGTATGTCAACATTAAATAAAGATGCCAGTAAGGTAGCAGTAGAGATGGGGGTGAAGTGTGCAACAGATATCACAGGGTTTGGACTATTGGGGCACCTAAACCATATATGTAGAGAAAGCAATGTAAGTATGCATATAGAAAAGCATATGGTACCTGTACTGCCTGGAGTGTATCAAGGATTGGTCAAAGATTGTACAACAGGTGGTGGCAGACGTAATAAAAGGTATTTAAATGAAAATGAATATGTAGATTGGGGTAATAGCACAAAGGATATGATAGATATCTTAACCGATCCGCAATCAAGTGGTGGATTGGTAATCACCCTTCCATACTATTTAAAAAACATATATCTAGAAAAAATACCTGATAGCACAGAGATAGGATACGTAGTAAAGAAGGAAGAATATAATATCACTGTAATATAATATGGGAATGTATAGGGTCTGGAGGCCCACCTAATCTTCAAAATTAGTAAGTCCTACTCATTCCTATGGACTGGCGGGTTCG
>SXGQ01084176.1_pt1 | contig 15786 bp, 15 predicted proteins | sample 3178371 | NCBI WGS metagenome assembly SXGQ01 (sample SAMN11356859, study PRJNA531348) | freshwater metagenome | isolation source: freshwater sample F1-20 | place: China: Fuxian Lake, Yuxi | collected 2017-12-25
CCGCTGAACTCGTTGCACCACTAAACCATTGATCCCTAGGATAGAATCGATCGGGGACATCGGCATTGCTCCATTAAACATGTTTCTTCGCAAAAACAAGTCTAATGAATGTCGGTGTCCCCCGTTAATGATGAAGAGCCAGCAATCCCTCCGTAATGCATCGCACTCAAAAGACCGTTTGCTCAAACCTCCCCCGCCAACCAATGGCTCACCAGCTCCTGGACTTCCTTGCGCAAGGCAGCCGGCTCCTCCACCCTGACGTCCGGCAGATGCCGCAGGATATCCATGATCAACTCCCGAGGATCGCTGTAGGGTAGCCGCATGTAATGCCGGCCGTCCTCCCCACGCCATGTGTTCTGTTTCGGATGCCACACTTCCCTGCCCACCCACTGCGCACGCTTGGGCGTGAATGAAAGCACCGCCCACTGCGTCTGGCCACTGGAGAACACGCCGTAGGTATCATCCATGCTGCGCGCAACTTCTTTCAGACTGACGTCCTTGGCTTTCTGGTCAATCAGGGCTGCCGTCTCGATCGCATCCAGACCGAAACTGCGAAGGGCGTTACGCAGGTGGCACCACGCATCCAGATACCAGTTGTCGCGGTGATGGACCATGCGCTGCGGCGAGACCTCGCGCACCGTGCGCTCACCCGTGCCCCGGTTGTGATGAACAATGCGCAGACGCTTGCGACGCAGCAGACCAGTTGCAATGACCGGAAAATCGGCATGTCTGGCACTGCGGGCCGACGTCTTTCGCAGCACGACCCGCTTTTCCAACTGGGCGTTGGTGCCAGCCTGGTCCTTGAACACCTCTTCCACCCGCGAGAGCAAGCGCTCAGCCTTGTCACCCAGCAAACCGGGCTCCAGGTCCGACAGCAGGCTCTTCATCGTCAGCAGCGCGAAAGCCTCATCCGCATTGAACCAGAGGCCGGGCAATGTCCACGTCTTTCCGGCCGGTGCATTCAAAAAATAACCACCCTCAACCGGGCTCCATTCAATCGGAATGCCAAAACGGCTGCGCATGTATTCCAGGTCCCGCTTGAAGGTGGAGATGGACACTTCCATTGTTTTCAGAAAGCGCTCTACCGGCACATGCCGCCCGTCTTGCAGCATGGATTCGATTCGGTAGAAACGTTCAAGTCTTTCCATGACAACTCCAACGTGGATGCGGTGCGGACAGATGTGGCGCAAATCAACAAGCCTGAAGCAACAAGGCTGAAGCAACAAGGCTGAAGCAACAAGGCTGAAGCAACAAGGCTGAAATTCACGAAAATCAAACCATATGGATCAGATGCAGGATCGCTCATGGTTATGACTGGCGAATCAATCCGCCCATTCCGGTACGCAGTCGCCCAAGCCTGTCCATCACGCTGAACATGTTCGGACGTGAAATGAGCATCAAAGGACGGGGAGGCACAGCCTTTGTGCCGGTTTTCGAATGGGTCAAAGCAAATGCAGATACCTTGGGAGAAATCGCCTTGCTGGTATACGCAACCGATGGGCTGGGGCAATTTCCGAAACAGTCCCCGCCCTACCCGGTGCTGTGGCTGCTTTCCGATGACTCCACCGAGGTCACGGAACTGCCATTTGGAACCGGGGTTAGGATTTGCTGATGGTGGGTTCTTGACGGTCTGAATCCTCGCTCACTGACAGTTCGCCTGCACGCGTCCCGCCGCAACCATGACGCCGTTGAGTATGTGCTGTTGGTAGTCGGGAGAAGCATACTGCGTACCCTCGTGACCCAGCGCCGTATACCACGCGATACCGCCGGTGTTGCGATGACACCAGCTCATCGGGTGATCGCCCATCGTACCGTTGACACCCTGCGGGAAGGTTGGCGAATCAGGCAGATTGCTGGTGTTGGGATTTTGCATATAGGACGCTTCGTCAATGGACAGAAGCACCTTCACTTCTTTGCGCGGACTGCGATTGAAACTGTAGAACTCATCAAACGTCGTGAAAGACTTCGCAAAGTGTGCCGTGCTGGGATGGTCGACGGCTTCGTTGATCAGGGTCGCAGTCTGCTGCAAAGGATGACACTTGAAGCGTGCGCCAACGAGTGTCTCATACCATTTCCACTCATATTCGGTATCGGCCGCCGAGTGTATGCCAACAAATCCGCCACCACCGGCCATGTAGTCTTCAAACGCTTTGCGTTGCCTGTTGTCGGTCAAGACGATGCCGGTGGTATTAAGCCACACCACCGCCGCATACTGCTTCAGGTTCTCGGGGGTGAACACCTTATCGTCCTCAGTGGCAACGACTTCGAATCCGTTTGCTGATCCCAGTTGCTGAAGGGTGGCAACACCGATCGGAATCGAGTAATGGCGGAATCCAGCTGTCTTGCTGAAAACCAGAATTTTGAAAGGAGCCTGAGTCCCTTGCTCACTGGTTCGTGCAGCAGTTCCACCTGCCGCCGTTGTGCCCCCATCATTGCCGCACGCGGACAGCAGGCCTGCGACTGTCAAGACAGATACAAGCTGCGCACATAATGAAAAAAACTTTCGTGGTGACAACATCTCATTGTCCTCCTTGTGCAAGTGCGCGACTGATTCGCAATGAGTTTGCCAAAATCGTCAGTGTCGGATTGAAACCAGGGAACGTAACAAACGTCGAAGCATCCACTACATGCACGTTATCCATCTCGTGCAGACGTCCAAACTTGTCTGTCACAGATGTGTCGGCATCATTTCCCATTCGGGTCGTACCTGCCTGGTGGAAGGTGGTCGGTGCCGCATCCGACAACAGCGGATTGGGCAGAACAGCAGCAGCCACTGCGCCGGGTGCGGCAAGACTCATCGCCTCAAGCCGTGGACTGAAATACTGTGCCGCCGCCTTCTCGTGCGCATGCGGTGCATAGGTGACGCGTGCCGCCGGAAGCCCCCTGAAATCCTTGACCGAAGGGTCCAGATCAATCCGGTTGCCGGACTGTGGAAGGTCTTCACCCACCATCTGGAATCCCGCCACGCGAAGACGCAAGAACGACGTTCTCATGGCTTCCTTGTGTGCCAGACCAGTCAATCCGAAGCCCAGATAATTGTAGGCTTCGGTGAGAATGGGCAGACCGCTTCCCAACTGTACCAATGCGCCCTTGATATAAGGCACGCCAAGCGCAGTCACATCAGGCCCCTTGAATGGCCCGACCAGATCATCGATTTCCAGAGTTGTGCTTTGTCCGCGAAGACTCTGGATGTCGCGTTCAAACAATGCACCACCGATGATAAAATTGTGAAACATCATGTTCCGACCCACCTGATCGGATCGGTTTCCCAAACCCTTGGGATGTTTTGAATTGGCCGACAGCAAGAGCAGGCGCGCTGTCTGTATGGGACTGCCTGCCAACATGACATGCTGTGCGGAGATGCTCTGCGACTTGCCTTGCGCATCGTAGTAATGCACGGCAACCGCACGCCGCCCGTCTGACGATGTTTCAATGCGATAAGCCAGTGCGCGCTCAATGACACGCACTTTTCCCATCAGCATCGCAGGATTCAGAAATGCAGTCAGACCGTCATTACGTGCGTTGATCGTGCAACCGAAGCCGGAGCACAGGCCACAACTGTTGCATGCCGGACGACCGTCGAATTCACGCGAATTAACCGCGGCAGGATACGGAAACGGGTTATACCCGACATTACGGGCACCGGCGGCCAGCAATTGCGCTGCATAGCCTGTCGGATTGGGCGGCATTGGGTAGTTACGACTGCGAGGTGACTGCGCCTTGACGAAATCCGGTACTTGGTTGTTGTCACCCTGCACGCCCAGTTGATGCTCCACCTCGTCATAAAAGGACGCCAGATCCTCATAGCGGATGGGCCAATCTGACATGCTGCTGCCGGCAACGGGGCCATGATCCGACAACTGCGTAAAGTCCTGCTTCCAGAATCGTGGAAACTTCGCGTTGTAGTGCATCGCTGTACCGCCGACTGCAGCCCCCATGTTGACTACAAGACCCTGTTTTGTTCGCTCCATGCCCGACTGTGAATCGCTCTGAGTGCGACCCGTCATCGGTTCGAGCACAGGGTCTGGAAATCCGAAAGCGCGCAGACTCTTGATTTCATCGTGCCCGTAGAGAGTTCCAAGCTGGCTGGCGGGTTTTTCACCCAGCCCCGGTCTCAGGTTGCGTCCGCGCTCGAGCATGACGACTTCCCAGCCGTTTCGCGACAACTCCCATGCAGTTGCACTTCCGGCAGGCCCCGTTCCGATGATGACAGCGGTCTTGGCCATTATTGACCTCCGGATTTGTTGGGCAACTTGGATTGCACAAACTGGCGGATGCGCTGCTGGTTGCTTTGCGAATCGATCATCATCGCAAGGCCAAACTCATCTGATGTCATGGCGATCAACTGACGGAAAGCATTCTGTCCGCGCAGCGTTTCCTCCAGCGTGGGGACAGGAAGCAAAGCAGACTGTGGGGGGGGTGCTGTTTGAGCAGACACACCGGTTGATCTGCCGGCCTGAGTAGTTGGCTGATCTGCGCTGCGACGGCGGCTCAAGCCCAGCATGTCCAAGACGCCGGGGTTGTCTGGTTCGACAACCTGTTGCCGGGTATAGCCGCGCGGCTGTACGTCACCCTCATAATCGGTGAACTTCCAGCCAACAAGCGCTGCGTTGCCACCATATTCGGGAGCGCCATACATGAGTTCCAATACCTGCGGCGTGGCGATATTCAACATGTCGGTAACGGCTGAGTCACGCGAATCCCGCAAAATCAGTTGCTGCATCGGGGCGGGCAACTGTTCGAAGCGACCGCCACCAGGCACTTGTGCGGCCGACGCATTCAATGCGGCCAAACCATTGCGGTAGATCGTCTGCCAGCCTGCAACTGAGCCATTGAAACTGCGGGCAGGCATACCTTTTGAACCCTCGATCTTGATGCGCCATGCAAGCTCTTCGTAGGGATCCAACTCGATGAATTTCTCAAAATCGTTGCTGGTATGACCGCCACGGTTGGAAAACGGCCCTCCTGCGAAAATCATGGCGGGTGAAAACGAAAAAGCGGAAAGCAGAAGTTGTATCCCGCGGGCGCATTGCGCATCTCGGGCGCCCGGATTGTCATCTGCCGGTACGATGCTGTCTACAACAGCCTCGAGCGTCTTGAACTCTGTATCGGTCAGAAAAAGGGGGGCGATCTGCCTGGGCGTGCGAAACTGTGTTGGCTCCAGGCCAGAGGCCATGGTTCTGTTTGCTGTTGCGCTGCTGTCTGAGCCACCCTGACTCAGACAACCCGCTGTCATGACAACCGGTGTGGAGATCCCGGCCTTGATGATCCAGCGCCGGCTGGGACTGTGCGTTGACATGCTGGGTATCTCCGATGGCTTTTGTTTCAGTCAAGCCTTTGATACCCTGGTCACCTGAATTTCGGATTCATACCCATACCCCGATTTGTCTGTTCGAACCGGCATAGTCACAAGGGGTGATACCCCTGCGAGCAAACCCCACACATTGCCCTCCCTCTCCGCATTTCTGTGATTGAATGCGAACGCCTCACATGCGTTCAAATCACCACGGAGAGAAAGCCTTGCAGACTGCATCGCAAACGCAATACACTGGCATCATGAAATCCGCCAACCTGCCTCCCCTTCGCGTAGAACCCCAACTGCGCAACGACATTGAGCGAGTTCTGCGCCCAGGCGAGTCCTTGTCTTCGTTTGTAGAAACCGCCGTGCGTAACGCAGTACACACACGCGAACTGCAAGCCGATTTCATCGCCCGCGGTCTTAAGTCGATTGCGCAAGTTGAAAACGGTCAGGCAACGCTGCCGGCAGGGGAAATGTTCAGGCACCTCGACCAGACCATTGAACAGGCATTCGCATCCCGCGGCGTTCGGCGTACGCGTTGAGCAAGCGGCGAGCATGTGCCAACCTATGTGGTGCGACGGGCGCACCACACTGCCACCAACGTTTCAGTAAGCGGGCTGCTGTGTCATGCTGTCGAGCATGACCTGCAGGCGCTTGCGCTGGGCTTTCAGCGCGGCCTCTATCGCAGCGAGTTGTGCGCGGTAGGCTTTCATTTTTTCGCTACCTTCCAGCGCCACTTTTGCAGCGTTGAACTGCTCTTCTTTTACCCTCGCCCACTCCTGCAGTGCCAGCGTGAAGTTCTCATATTCACGGGCAACCTGCGCCTTCATTTCAGCGATACGGACACTGCAGGGCTGCCCCTTCGTATCCAGTTTGCGCTCCGCGTACTTGAACTGCATGAGCAAACGGGCTTTCTCAATCCTGAACTCGGGCACACGCTTCAAATCCGTTGTCAGACCGACGAATGACAGTCCACGAATCAACCATTTGGTCGGATCGAACTGGTACCAGCGGATGCCGTTGCGATAATCAAACTGAAAAATGTGGTGGTAGTTGTGATAGCCCTCGCCATACGTGAAGAAAGCGAGAATGTCGTTGTCACGTGCCGTGTTCTCGTCCGTGTAAGGACGGCGCCCCCAAATATGCGCCAGCGAATTGATGAAGAACGTGGTGTGATGCGACCACACCAGACGCGCCAGCCCGCCGAGCAGCACAACGCCCCAGAGGTCACCCGCCAGATAACCGAGAAGGAAAGGCACACCGAAATTGATGCCAAGCGCCAGCGCTGCATAGTGCCGGTGCTGGAACTGCAGCATAGGATCTGTCACCAAATCGGGAATATTGGAAAAATCTTCGATATTGGAGGGATAGTCCCTCACCATCCAGCCCATGTGGGAAAACCAGAAACCGCGCTTGGCTGAATACGGATCATTATCCACGTTGTCGACATGCCGGTGATGACGGCGATGGCCTGACGCCCAGGCAAACACGCTGTTCTGTACGGCCATGGTGCCGAACACCAGCAACACGAATCGCACCACCGGATGCGCCTTGTAGGTTTGATGAGCCCACAGCCGGTGGTAGCCGGCCGTGATTGAAATGCCGTTCAAGCCGGCAAGAATGACAAACGAAGCCCAGGCCACGGCAGAAAAGTCGTGGAACCATGCGTAAGCAGGAACAAGGATGAGGGCTGCGATGAGGGTGCCCCACAGCGTAATGGCAGCTGGCCAGTTGACGGGGGGACTTTGCGGTTTTTCTGAGGGCAACATCGGTGTGCTCACTGACAGACTGATACGGTTTTATTGGAATAAAGCGCATGCGCAAACCCGTACTATACGCCTGTATGGTCATTTACTTACAAACGGATGATAATCCTCCGTAGAATTCTGTTTTTAATACATTTTCACTTTTCGAGCGACAAAAGAGTCCGTCAATGAACTGGATCAAGCAACGCCGCGTACAGGACGCGCTGGTTTTTCATGCCCTGTTTTTTGCGCTCGCCATCCCGCTGGCACTTACAAACCCCGGCGGTCGACTGGGCCTGACGGTCAGCGCCCTGGCGCTGGCTTACAACATGCTGCTACCTCTGGTGGGGCACTGGCGGGGGCACCGCGACTGGGTGGCCTTGTGGGCATTTTTGCTGCCCATGTCGGCCACCCTGCCGCTGGCCGACTGGATGCTGGTCGTCCGCATGCAAACGCTGGTGTTTCCCGACCACGGCATCTGGCGCATCGGCGGCGCGGTACCGCTCTATTTCACCGGGATGTGGATCATGCTGTTATGGCAGGTGTGCTGGTTTGCGGGCACGGTTCGCAGCCCTTGGCTTTTTACGGGCGGTTTCAGTCTGACAGCATTTCTGGTGTGGGAATGGGCCGCCAGACCCATGTCGCTGTGGCATGCGGTCGGTGTCAAACAGCTTGCTGGCTTTGCCCTCTATCCCTTGATACCGGAAATGCTGCTGGGACTTGCCGCACTCTGGATGTGGCAACAGTGTCGCTACAAACCACTGCCGCAGCGCATCGCCGCAGCCGTGTCAGTCAGCGTGTTCTATGCCGGCGCACTGTCCCAGTCATTGCTGTGGATAGGCTGACCGCGCGCAAGCACCCGACGCCTGAACAGGCCAAGCCAAGTTCGGCCTGTTCAGACATAATGCATTCATAAAAACAGACTGCAGGCCACGCCATGCACAATCAACCGTCTTTGCTCGCCGAACTGGATACGAGTTGCCAACGCATCGTTGCCTTGGTGAGCAGCCTGTCGGACGCTCAGCTGAACGTACCGCTTCACCCCGGCATCAATCCGCCAGTCTGGGAGTTGGGACACGCAGCTTTTTTCTTCGAACGCTTCCTGTTCCAGCCGCTGGACGGCGCGGCCTCCATCAACCCGGCGCTGGATGAGATTTGGGATTCCTTTGAACTGGTGCATGAAGATCGCTGGCAACCCGGACTGTTTCCGGATCGCCACGATACGCTGGCCTACTTCAACGAAATACACCACAGACTTCGCCAGCGCATCCTGTCAAAGCCACTGACAGACAACGATCTCTACCTGTATCGCTACGGCATACACCACCTGCACATGCACACCGAGTCGATGACCTGGTGCCGTCAGACACTTGCGTACCCGCCGCCCCCGTGGGCAGGACAATCTGCCTCTGAGCCATCCCATGCAACAGAACGGGACAGCAACGATATCCACATCCCGGCAGGACGCTACCGCATCGGCATGCCTTCACAATCGCCGCAGTTTGCCAGGGAACACTTCTGCTTCGACAATGAAAAGCCGGGATTTGATACGGATGTCGACTCGTTCAGCATCTCGCAGACCTTGGTGAGCAACGGACAGTTTCTGGACTTCGTCAACGCTGGCGGATATGACAATCCAGCGTTGTGGTCACGCGCCGGGCAACGGTGGCTGAAGCAGACCGGACAAAAACATCCGCTGTATTGGAAACAGACGCCAGATGGCTGGATGGAGCGTGTGTTTGATCAATGGATTCCGCTGCAGCACGACCGCCCTGTCCGTCATGTCAACTATCGAGAAGCCATGGCATGGTGCGCTTTTGCCGGTCGCCGCCTGCCCACGGAAATCGAGTGGGAAGTGGCCGCGCTGGCCAACAAGGCAGGAACTGAAACGACCCGTGTGTTGCCATGGCACGCCGGACATGCTGGTTATGCCGACATGGACTGCGCACACATGGCCCTGCAAGCGGTGACCGCTTTTGAGCAGGGTGATAGCCCGTTTGCTTGCCGACAGATGATGGGCACGCTGTGGGAGTGGACCTCCACAACCTTTCTGCCCTACGACGGATTTTCAGTCGACATGTACCCGCTGATGTCCACCCTGCAGTTCGGCACCCACAAGGTGACGCGCGGCGGATCATTTGCCAGTGCCGCTTCGCTTTTGCGGGGCACTTACCGACAAGCCTACTGCCCGGAGCGCAATGATGTGTTCACCGGTTTCAGAACCTGTGCTGTCTAAAAACGCGCTCTACCCGCTCAACTGATATCCAGCGCCGGTTCATACGCATCGTCTGGCACGAAGACCCAACGGCCCGTGTACGCAGACAGTGGCATCAGCACCACCAGTGTCAGCAGCATGCGGGCATAGTGCGACAGCCAGTGTCCGTCATACGCATCGGACATGGCGATCTTGATGGTCTTGATGACCCATGTGAAGGGCATCCACGGATGCAGGGCCTGAAACACTCCGCTGGTCAACTGTATCGGTATCAAGGCACCCGACGCAGAAAACTGCAGGATGAGAAACAGAACACCCAGTACCTTGCCCACATCGCCAGCCCACAGTACAAGCGCCATCACGATGCTGACAAAAATAACGGCACTCGTCAGAAGCGTGATGAGCAGCAACACCGGATGCGCCACCTGAAGGTCGAGCAATGCAATCAGCATCAACAGCATCACCAACACCTGCGCAAATACCATGACGCAGGGGATGAACACCTTGCCGGTACCCAATACCCACGGACCCATGATCTGGAGACTGTGCGGCAGTTTGCGCAGATGAAACAGGAATGCGGTCATCACCGCACCCATCCACAAGGACAGCGGTACCAGATTGCTGGCGAAGGCATGACCATTGTTGGGCACAGGTGCTGCCACCTGCACCTCTGTGACCACTGTGGAGGCATAAGCTGCCGGATTGATGTCGGGCACATCCAACTGTGTGGGTAATGCATCGTCGAGCTTTTTCAAGCCACTGGCCAAGTCGCGTGACCCGTCCGCGAGCGCACCCAGGCCTTTTTGCAAACGCACGGCACCGGCATCCAACTGCTCCAGCCCCGTCGACAACTGCGAGGTCGACTGGGACAGTCGCGTGACACCCAGACTGAAAGCATCCAGATCTGCTGGCGGCGGAATGCGGGCCGACATGCTGTGAACGCCTTCACTGATTTTCTCGACACCCAGCGTCAGGCGCACCACCCCCTCGCTCACCCGCTGACTGCCCTGCGACATTCGCAAACCGTTATCGCGCACCTGCGCAAAGCCCCCACTGAGCTGCCTGCCCGATACGTTGGCTCGCGCCAGGCCCTGGACCAGTTGTCCTCCACCTTCGCTGGCTGTATGCAAACCGCTCTGCAGTCTGCAATTTGTCTGACAATGCCGCACCCACTGACACGGACTGCCCGGCGTAGATCGCACCCAGGTCATGATTGACGATGATGGCGGGCAACTGGTTTGTATTGGACTCGGGGTCCCAGAGGCTCGCCAGATTGATGAAGGCATAAAGCGCTGGAATGAAGCACACACCAACAATCGACCAGCGCAGTTTGCGGTGGGTCTGTATGAGTTGCCAATCTACCCGTATTACGGTGAGCAGGTTTTGCAGAAAACCGTGCATGCATGCCCCGATAGGTGAACAGAGGCTTATTGTCGCACTGATTGGAGTCCGATCAAACGGGGAAGCCCGTCAACCTGAACGCGTCTGATACGTTATTCAGGTACGGGCGCAGAACCCCGTACGCACGCACCGCCCGGTCTGGTTGGTGCAGAGTTTCCGGAGACTGTCATGCTCCCGTCTGAATGCCGCACCGCTCACCCATCCACTGAAAGCGCCTATCCACGCCCAGCAAAAGCCCGCCACATCCGCGCAGCCTTGCTGGCCGCCGGTACCATCGTACTCAGCATGGCAGCCCTTCCCGCCCGCGCCGATGTCATCGGCGCCATTGTCGGCGGCGCCGTCGGCTCACAGTTCGGCAAAGGCAACGGCCGCATTGCCAGTGCAGCCATCGGTGCAGTCATCGGCGACCGACTTTCCGGGCCAGACTATGGCAGGCGCAACGGCACCATCATCGACAACCAGTTAGGCAGCTACGGGCATCACGGTGGTCATGGGGTGTATGGGGGTGGCTACAGGGCCTATGGCGGCGGCCATGGAGGCTATGAAACTCATGTAAGGCGTGGCATTTATGACGACGATGGCGCTTACGGGTATCACCGGCAACACCATCACCATCACAATTACCGCGGTGTAAGACCGATCGAGTATGTGTACCCCTCATCCACCGTGGTCTATGGCGCAGCGCCGGTGGTGATCGTGCCCGCGCCAGCCTATGGTGCAACACCGGGTGCCTGTGTGGTGCCGCCCGGCGACTATCCCAATGGCGTGGTGTGTCAGCCACCCGGCATTCAGGGCATTCCTGGCATACCGTATGCACCTGCGCCCCGGGTGCCGTAAAACGACAGGCGCTGCTATCATCGCCTCCGTGACATCAAGAAGATAAATTCACGGAGACACCATGTCCTTCACACCCAACCCGCAAGCCCCCATCGCAGTCACCGGGGCATCCGGCTACATTGCCAGCTGGATCGTCAAAGAACTGCTTGAACAGGGGCGCACGGTACACGCCACGGTGCGCGATCCGGGCAAGGCTTCCTCGGTGGCCCACCTGAAAAAGGCAGCAGCCGATGCGCCGGGTACGCTCAAATTGTTCAAGGCAGACCTGCTCACCGAAGGCAGCTTTGATGAAGCAGTACAGGGCTGCGAAGTGGTGATTCACACGGCCTCCCCGTTTGTGATCACTGGATTTACCGATGCGAACGAAGCCTTGGTTCGCCCGGCGGTTGAAGGTACGCGCAACGTGCTCAAGGCCGTTGAGCGTACAGAGTCTGTAAAGCGCGTGGTACTTACCAGCTCAGTGGCCAGCATCTTTGGCGACAATTGCGATGCCGCATCACTTCCCGGCAACCGTCTGACCGAAGCCAACTGGAATGAAACCAGTTCCGTCGACCATCAGCCCTATTCGTATTCCAAGGTGGCTGCAGAGCGGGAAGCCTGGAAAATGCACAAGGCGCAAAAGCAGCCCCGCTGGCAACTGACGTGCATCAACCCGTCGCTGGTGATGGGTCCGTCGCTTACCACGCAAAGCCAGTCCACCAGCATCTCTACCATGCTGGACATGGGTCGCGGCAAAATGCGAACCGGCGTACCCAAACTGGAATTCGGTTTGGTCGACGTGCGCGATGTGGCACATGCGCACGTGCTGGCCGCAGAAAAAACCGAAGTGCTGGATCGCTACATCACCAACGAAGCCACGTACAGCCTGTTGGATATGGCGAGCATCTTGCGTCAGGACTTTCCGCAGTACCCGTTGCCCAAAAGCACCGTGCCCAAAGCAGTGGTGTGGGTGGTTGGTCCGTGGACATCGGGGGTGACGCGCGATTTCATTTCAAAGAATGTGGGCTATCACCTGGAACTGGACAACACGCGTTCACGCCAGCAACTCGGTCTGAAGTACCGTCCCATGCGAGAAACGCTGTCGGCCATGATGACGCAGTTGATTGACGATGGACTGATTCGCAAGCGGTGATACGCTGCGGGTGGCGCGATGCACATGATCCCGGTTGCGTACTTCAATCGCAAGCGGGGTTGTGTGCCTTGTAAGGTTTGATGGACTTCAATACCGAGGCCAACTCAATCTTGGCAATTGACGCATCATGATCAAGTTGTAAACCCGTCCAGAAATCGTCGTTCATACCGAAGTAACGGGCGAGACGCAAACCCGTATCGACCGTAATGGATCGTTTACCGGCAATGATTTCGCTGATACGGATTTGCGGAACACCGATGTCTTTGGACAGGCGATAAGCCGTGATCCCCAAGGGCTTCAAGAACTCTTCCTGCAAAATTTCGCCGGGAGCGGGATATTTTACGCGACGCACGACACACTCCTAGTGATAGTCAACGATCTCGACACAAAATGCATTTCCATCCAGAAAACGAAAGCACAGTCGCCACTGTTCATTGATGCGGATACTCCACTGCCCGTCCCGATCGCCTCTCAATGCCTCAAGCCGATTACCGGGGGGTATTTTTAACTCCTCCACCCGACGCACGCGGTTCAGCATGGCAAGCTTTCGCATCGCAATGGCTTCAATGTTACGGAAACGAGGAACCCTGCGTCCGTGAAAAAGAGATTGTGTGTCCCGGCAGTCAAACGACGTGATGGGCATCGTTTGAGCCTAACACTGCTTATGCATGATAATAGTATTGCGAGTCGTTAGCAAGCTTGATGCTCCGTTCAGATAAAGGAGCCGAACGTTAAACCATTTGGATCGCGATCAACAATTCAACACCAAAAGGCATCACTCTTTCTGATGACGCAGCGCACAAATAATCGACATCTGTCCCTGAAACCCACTTGGGGCTATCCCTGATCAACGCACAGCCCCACCCTGCTACACTGAACCTTTGATGTTCAAGGCGCTCCAAGCACCATCGCGCCCAACACTGCACAGCACAAGATTCAGATGAAACACCTCCCTGCGCAACGGGGCCTCAAACCCCTGGTCTTTGCCCTCATTCTGCTAACCACCGGCTGTACCGGGCTGCCTCCGTATCCGGTTTTGCAGTTACCGGGCCCCAATGCCGACACATCCGGCTCCAACACATCCGGTACCAACGCCTCCACAGCAAACGCACCTTTCCGCGACGTGTCATGGCAACAGACGCCCGAGCAGCAGGATGAATCCGCACGCCGCGTAGCCGAACTGCTCGCGCAGCCACTGAGCGCAGAGCGCGCCGTTGACGTTGCGCTTATCAACAACCCGCAACTGCAGATGCGTCTGGCCGAGTTGGGCATCGGGCTTGCCGACCTGGAACAGGCCCGCCGACTGCCCAATCCGGGTTTCAGCTTTTTGCGTACGCGTACAGCTGACGGGCTGGACATTGAGCGCGGTCTGCACTTCAATCTGGCGCGCCTCATTTTTTATCCGCAATTGCGCAGCATCGAGGCCAAGCGCTTTGAACAGACGCGCGTGCTCACCCTGCATGAAGCAGCCTCCACCGCCAACCGTACGCGTCGTGCGTTTTATGAAGCCGTGGCCGCACGGCAAAAGCTTAACTATGCCCTGCAGGTCAAAGACACCGCCGATGCCGCAGCCGAACTGGCTCGGCGATTGGAGCAAGCCGGCAATTACAACCCGCTGTCGCGTGCCCGCGAACAGGCCTTTGCCGTTGATGCACAGCAAGCGCTGACCCGTGCGCGGCAACAGGAAACGTCCACACGTATCCGTTTGCTTCGCCTGCTAGGTTTGCCCAGCGACATCACAACATTGAAATTGCCCGACACGCTGCCAGCCCTGCCCGACCAGTTGCGCGACGAGAGTGACATCAGACGCGCAGGGCTTAACCAGCGGCTCGATGTTCAGGCTGCGCAACAGGATGCGCTGCGCACCGCCGACCTGCTGGGGCTGACAAAGGTCAGCCGCTTCATTACGCTGACAGAACTGGGATTTGAGCGTGAAACGGGCCCGGCCGGCGAGAAAAAATACGGTGTCGACATCGGCCTGACCCTGCCGCTGTTTGACAGCGGCGACGCGCGCGTGGCCCGCGCACAGGCGGCCTATCAACGATCCCTGATGCGCGTGAAAGCTACCGTGCTGGAAGCCGACGGCGACCTGCAATTGGCACTGGATGCATGGCGCACGCAATGGGAATTGGCCAAGCGGCAGCGCGATAATGCCGTGCCACTGCGGCGGCGTATCACGGACGAAACACTGCTGCGCTACAACGGCATGATCGGCAGCGTGTTTGAACTGCTGGCAGAGAGTCGGGCGCAGATAACCAGTGTGTCAACGTACATCGACTTGCTGCGCGACTACTGGATGGCCGACTCGGATCTCTCCATGGCCCTCTTGGGTCGGCCTGTGGTGGGTCTCGCAGTGGGCGGTTTGCCCCACGGTGCTGCCGGTGCGTCTCCGCACGGCGCTGGTGCTGCGCCAGAGGCAGCAGCTCCCACTGCCAGTGCACCGCATGCGGGAGGTCATTGATACATGGTCCACCCGATGAAGAACATGGGCTCGGTTGAATGTGCTCACGCCTACGCCGGCACCCACTGTTCAGGCAAACCCCAAACGCCCACCGCACCGTTTACCTTGTCATCATCCGTTGAACAACGCGATGCAGATTTTTGGAAGCTTCACAGATGAGCAACAACGACCGCCGACAATTCCTCAAACGCATGGGAATAGCGAGTGCCGCAATGGGTGCAAGCGTGGGCGCCTCCACACTGGCGGCAACCGCTGTCAGCCCGGTTGCACTGGCCGCCATACCCGAAGCCGTGGTGCAGACCAGCGCCGACACGCAAGCACCCCTCACACCTGAAACAGGCCGCCCCTACAACCCTGTTGTCACACTCAACGGCTGGACACTGCCCTGGCGCATGCGCAATGGCGTCAAAGAGTTTCACCTGGTGGCAGAACCGGTGGTGCGCGAAATGGCGCCGGGCTTCAAGGCGCACCTGTGGGGTTACAACGGTCAGTCCCCCGGTCCCACCATCGAAGTGGTGGAAGGCGACCGCGTCCGCATCTTCGTCACCAATCGACTGCCGGAAGAGACCAGCATCCACTGGCATGGCCAGCGCCTGCCAGCTGGGATGGATGGCGTGGCCGGTTTGACCCAACCAGCTATCCCCGCTGGAAAGACCTTTGTGTACGAGTTTGTGGCCGAGCGCCCCGGCACCTTCA
>SXGQ01067597.1_pt1 | contig 15785 bp, 22 predicted proteins | sample 3178371 | NCBI WGS metagenome assembly SXGQ01 (sample SAMN11356859, study PRJNA531348) | freshwater metagenome | isolation source: freshwater sample F1-20 | place: China: Fuxian Lake, Yuxi | collected 2017-12-25
CCCACCCACCTACTCCCGCTGCAGGTGGAGGGTGTGGCGGGGCTGCTGGCCAGCAAGGCATCTGACTGGCAGGTGCTGAAGCTATCTTTGGAGACGCAGGTGTGGGGTGCTGGTGCTGGTGCTTGGACCGGCGCTTGGACTTGTGCTGGTTGATTTCTAGCGTTGGTTACTATACTATCTAGATCTGCTTTAGCCTGCTCAGGATTAGCAGTATAATGGGTTATGTAGGTATCTTTTTGGCTTGGATCTTTTGCTACTAGTGTCGCTAAGTATCTTATTAACTTAGGATCTAAATCACCTTGATAGTTCCTAGAGAATGATTTGTCAGTGGTTGTATCATCAAAGTAATCGTCTAGGCCACCTAGCAAGTTTTCTCTTATTAGGTTTTGATTCTTGGTATGATGGTCTAGACGGGCTCTCTCGCGGTCCTCATCTGTAGGTTTAGAAAGTGGTCTGTATACTGGTAGACCATAATCTCCTGGGTCAACTCCATTAGTTAACATTTTATCTCTATATTCGTCGGGGTCTCTGCTATGCATAGCCATAAGATTTGCAACATCTTCTTGAGTTAGAGTCTTTTTGGGTGCTGGCTTAGCTACTTTAGACCAGGCTGCTGCTTTGCCCATATTAAAAAATAGACCGTAGGCTAGTTTGTTGTTTTGATGCATGGCGTGTCCTTGTTTTATTTATCTTAATTGTAGGTAGTTATATTTAGTTCAAATATTAGTCCAGTTTGTTTTAGTTGAAGATTTCGGAGATTGTACAGAGTTGTTATTGTACAGACTAAAACCGCTTTGCTTTGTAGTCTGCGTTGCTGAAGGTGAAGACGCTGGTGCAGGTCTTACTGCTACAGCGCCAGCGCCAGGTAATTTAGAGGCATCTGGTACTGTGTAAGTATTAACAGTAGGGGCAGACTCTATTCTTTGTCTTACTCTGTCTTCATATCTTTGTGTTGGAGCTACAGGTTGTTTAGATGTGTAACCTTTATTCTCGTACCTTCCTCCAGCTAGATAATAGTCTGGATCATTCCAAGCGTCTTTTAACTCTTTTCCAAAGTTAGAGCCTTCAGATAAAGTTTTAGAGAATCTAGCAACCCAACTTGGCGATTCGTTTCTTATAGTGTGAGCTGTATCTCTTACGTATTTACCTGCATCGCTAGCCATCATCTTAGCACCTTCTAGAGTTGCTTCTGGGTCTGCAGCTAGAGTGTTATACGTATCTTTTTGTCGCTGGTATTCCCTTTGTATTGGTTGTTCTATATATTCTTTGTATATTGGCTCTGCGTATTGCTTTGCTTTTTGTACCATAGGTCCAGCTGTTTCGGAAATAGCTTTCCTCACTGGAGCAGTAGTACTTGATATAGCTTGTCTTAGTGGCTTAGCAACTTCGTCTGCTTGTTGCAAATAATACCCACCGGTTTCTTTTACATCTTTATAAGCGTTGGTTCCAGCTTGTCTAAGGCCTTCTATGCTTTCTTCTGCAGTCATTGGTTCTAGATTGTTTAAATCTAATTTGGGGTCGGCTGCAAGTGCTTGGTCATTTCTAGAGTTCTTCCCTAACATGGACATAGCAATATCTGCGCGCCTATCGTCATTACCAGGCTTGCCGTAGTTAGTGAATATATCTGGATTATACCCGTGCAATACGGCATTATCTACTTGTTCTTCTGTAAACTTAGCTTGCGCTTGTGGGTTAGCACTAAGTCTAAATGCCTGCCTGGTTTGGCTAGAGGGTTTTCTAGTATAAGAGTCAGTGAAGTCTTGTATCTCAGCAGGGTGTATGCCGTAGGAGGTATAAAGCTCGTTGTCTAGATCAGCCATATTGCCTAAGTCAGGCCCATAGTTAGAGTTTAAATACTTTATGGTGTCCTCATCCACTCTTCTAGCTCTGAGATAATCTAAGTAGTTACTTGGTAAAGCCATAATAATTCCTGTTCTATGTTATAAGTTGTATATCGTACACGTTTAGCAAGGAGGTGCATATGGTACGTTATGGTTATGCTTGCATAAACATTACTTTGCAAGAGCAAGGTATATACATAGGTAGAACTGCTCAAAGAAAAGCGTTCCTAGATAAAGGTATACAGCACTGCTCTAAACTGTCTCTTCAAAATATACAGGATTTAAGCAGCATTCTAAAGTGGAACATAGATAACAAAATTCAAGTGTATAGAATGTCTTCAGATATGTTTCCTTGGGTCTCTGAGTACAAATACAAAGACATGCCAGACTACACGGAAATACGTAATTTATTAGAGCATTGTGGAGATATAGTTAAACAAAATAATCTAAGACTAAGCTTTCACCCTGGGCCATTTAATTGCCTGGCTAGCGAAGATGCATCTGTAGTAGATAAAACAATAGCAGAGCTAGATAAGCACAGCGAAGTTATGGATATGCTTGGCCTTCCAGAGTCACACATGGCTAAGATAAATATTCATGTAGGCGGTGCTTACGGCAATAAGCCTGCTGCTCTAGGTAGGTTCGCAAAGAACTTTAAAAAGTTAAGCAGCTCTACAAGGTCTAGGCTAACTGTTGAGAACGACGATAGAGCTAGTATGTTTGGCGTACTAGACTTGTACGGCTTGTATAGAGTTATAGGGACACCTATAGTGTTTGACGGGCATCACTTTGAGGTGGGAGTTAAAAATAATCTAAGCTATGAAGAAGCGTATAGTATAAGTTATTCTACCTGGAATTGCACTCCAACATTTCACTGGTCTAACAGCGCTAAGATACACGAGAACAAAGATACTAGCTTAACCACTCACAGCGATTGGTACTATTCTAAAATGCTAATACCAGATACTAGAGATATAGATATAATATTAGAGAGTAAGATGAAAGAGCAAGCGCTTCTAAAGTACTTGCTTATGTGATATTAACTAGGCCTAGGCCTTTTTTAGGTATGAGACAATGAGTAACATAATAAAGCTGGCTGCAGCTATTAAAATACGCAACAAAGAATTAGAGTTTACTAAGCTAGCAGCGCCGCTAGGCTTGTTATCTAAAATAAATCCTACTTCTTTTAGGAACACTGCAGGCTCGTATGCTTCAGGTCTTGGCGTTACAAGTCTTGGCCTTGGCGCTGCTCACATGCTTAGCCCTACATACGCTAACATAACAAATCAAATAGCTACTCAGGTTCCTGTTAGTCTAGCTGGTGCAAGCGATAAAGCTGTGAGATCTGCAATAAGATCCAAAGTATTTCAAGAGTCTATGAGTAATTTAGCAGGTAACTTATTTAAAGGATTTAGGAAACCAGTAGCAGAGCTAAAAAGGCAAGCTATAATACAAGATGCTTTAAGAGGTGGTAAACTTAGCGTAGAGGAACTAGCAGATAACGTCACTAGGCATGTGCCTGTATCTCAGCACAAGAATCTTTATAATAACTACAGATCAGCTCTAGGTAACAATGTTATGTCTAGATATAGAGGAGCGTTTATATTATGAGTTTTACTAAGTTAGCTAGTGCTATATATAATAAGCACCATAGGGATAAAGTATCTTCGTTACTTTTACCAAGGTTAGCAGCTGCAGCTGCAGCTAATAGGAAACTAGGCGTAGGTGTTGGGTCTTTAGGGGCTATAGAAATGTCAAACATGCTACTAAGGGCACAGTCTGGTAAAAATGAATTGTTACGTGCTGCTCTTAATTCTGGGAACATAGATGAGGCTAAGAAAGTACTAGGGTCGTCTGTGCATGATATGCTGCTAGATAAAAAAGTCTCTGATTTAATTAGTAATAGTTTCTTGATGTCTCCTATAGAATCTGGTAAATACCTCCTTGGTCTAAAATAAAGAGGTTGTAATGCTAAGCAAGCATATTAGTATTAGGCTTAAGCAATGTAATATACTAGCTGAAGCTAGTTCATGTCCGAGAGGTAAAGTTGGAGCTATTATTTACAATCCTGAGAACAACAATATACTCGCTGATGGTTATAACGGAGGACCTAGGGGATCAGAAGGCTCTTTGTGTGGTGGTAATAGCTGTGTTAGAGACGCTAACAATGTTAAGTCAGGTACAGAAATACAAATAGGGTGTCATCACGCAGAGATGAATGCTTTATGTAATGCTTTAAGGCAAGGCACTAAGACGCTAGGAATGCATATGATGTGTACGACGGCACCTTGTCTTATGTGTGCTAAGTTAATGCATCACTCAGGCATAGCAAAGCTTAGTTACTCTGGTAGTTACAGTACTTCTGAAGGCATAGAGTATTTAGTTCAAAATAAAATACAGGTGGAAAGTATTTAAATATAAGTATTAGGATCTACATAGTCTGGAAATACAGGCTGCGTTAATTTTCTGTAGGCGTCTTGCATTATAGGCATTGATTGCACAACTGTGTAAGGTATATCTGGCACTGAGGACAACATACCTATAGGTCTACCTGCCAAATTACCTATACCTGCACCTAGCAGAGCTCCAGCTACTCCTGCTGCGTAAGGTGAGTACTTGCCAAGAGTTTCATTATCTTCTAATAGCTTATGCCCAGCTAATCCACCGCCTAAAGCCCCTAGTATAGTTCCGGCAAAGGCACCACGGCGTCTACCCATTTCTAGCTGAGCTTTGACATTATTTCTTATAAAGTCCTTGTAGTTATCTCCAGGCTGCATTAAAGTAAACCCTGGATCATAGTCTGCTTGTGTTAGGTACTCTTCTTTTGCTGCAAGCTTATTAAGCTTAGGAGGTGAATACTTAGGTCTGTAGCTATTTGTCTTAATATTTTGCTGAGTAGCTTGTGTATTGCTAGCAGTCGGGGTTTTAGTATTTTGCTGAACCACTGGAGCTTGAGTAGGTTGCTGTTGGCTAGAATTTTGATTACCTGCTATTTGGCTTCCAACTACTGATGTAGACATTTGAGGAGGTCTTTTTAGCATTTCACCAGCAACATTAAGAGCGTTTGGCGTTGCATCGAGATTTTTAGCTAGGGGCCTTAATATCTTAGAGCCAGGCACAAAGTTAAGAAGGTTGCTGGCTGTATCTGTCGCTAGCTGGGTATTAGCTCCAGGATTTTCATCAGAATCGTATGTACCATTAGCCCAACTGTTTGCCATTTGTAAGCCGCCTCGTACAACACCAAAAGCGTTAACACCTGCAGCTACTGGCAGAGTTACTGCTTGAGTACCAGGCACTAGAGTAGCAGAAGTAGCACCTGCTTGCATAGCAGCCACAGGTATGTCGTACTTTGGATCTATAACTTCTTTTATTACAGGATTGTTAACTACAGGTTTTACGATGTTACGTAAGTTTTTAGAGCGTTCAGTAGCAGCATACTGTTGTTGTTGTTGCTTAGCTTGCTGAGAAGTGCCCTGAGGGTAAAAGCTTTCATGTCCGCCTAGGGCTAACTTAGTTAACTTAGGGGGTACATAATTAGAATATAGACGATTCATCTCTGCCCATAGCCTTTCCTAATTGGTAAAGAGCTACCGGAGCAACTAAAGCAGCAGCACCTAAGCCTGCAGAAGACTTTAATGCTTGAGCTAAGTTATCTGGGTCTTGTAGCTTTGCAGCTAATTCAGCGCTAATGCGTTGCTCAGCAGTGGTTGGAGTTAACAAACCTGGTGCCGTAGAGCCTAAATAAGCTGCAGTTCCTAGCGCGCCTAAGCCTGCTACGGTGCCTATTAAATTTGATGCAGGTTCTCCTAAAGATTCGTGCATTAATCTACCTAAATCACCCCTATTTGATAGAGCTTGATACGCTAAACTACCTTGCCCCACTCCAGCTAAGGTAGCTAACATTTGAGCTTTTCGGGGGTCTTTAGCTTGAGCGCCTACTAAAGCGTCTAGCAAGCCTGCTTGTTTAAAAAATTCTCTAGTTGCCCTAGCAGAGCCTATGTCAAAGGCTTTCTTTACTGTTTTCATTTTCTTACCTTGTAGTTTTGGTTGTTGCTCTAGTAAGCCCAATATAGGATCTTCTTCTACTTTAACAGTAGTATCTATAGGGTCGTTAAAAATATAGTCGTTAATTTCTTCTTCCATTAGAACATATCTCCTAATTCGTCAGAAACAAAAGGAACGCTTGCCCCTAACAAAGCAAAGGGTATAGCTGCCTTAAGTTTAGATTTATATAAAGCCTCGCTTAGATCGCCTACAGCCTTGTCCATTCTAGCTTGAGCTATGCCTTTTGAGCCAGCATTTATTAGCCTAGTATTAACGCCTCTCTCTGCTAACTCTTGATTTAAAAGGTTTAGGTGCTTTTTATTGTAATTACCAGTCTCTGCCATGTGCAAGTAGTCACTAGCTATTGGGTCTAAAATGCCTTTAGCTCTATTATGAGTTAATTGTCTGTGCAATAATCCTGCACCTATACCTGTACCTCCAGCCATTAGAAGCTTGTCGCGCATTGGCATATCTTCGTCTATGGGCATTCCGGTAGTTGGGTCGATATTGTAGGCTAGCTTACCCATGTTATTAGGCATAGACTGGCCTTTCTGCGCTATTTGTGGAGATACCTTGCTGTTAGACCCTGGAAGCATGGACTGATATGTTTGTGGATCTTTGTCAGCAAAGGTATTTTCTACTGGCTTCATACCTGTGCCATTCTGAGCTGGAGTAGGTATTAAGTTTTTTTGATTATACATAGACTGTTTTGTTGTTTATCTAGCAGCCTCTATTATAGCATGGGCAGTGTTAGGTTGCATATCAGCTTCAGGCTCTGAAGTACCAAACCAGTCAGTTAGCAAAGACAATGCTTTAATGGGCCTAGCATTCTCTATAGCATGATAAATCTTATCTTTGTACTGAGAATAAGGTATCTCCAACTTAAACCCCTTTGAAGCATTTCTGGCTTTTCTGACTGGAGTAGAGCCAGGCACTATAGTAGTAGGCTCTTCAGGGTTTTTAGGCACATCGTTTAGCTCTGTTGGCTGTTCTAGTATGGCTTTTGTTACATCTTCATCCATGTTACACTCCTTATATATTATGTATTAAGTGTAACTTATTTATCCGAGTCTAGTAAGATATCAAGGGTGGCATCTAAATCTTCTATGCTTGGTAAGGGCACTACAGCATCTGTAGGCTCTATAAAGTCCTCATCTTGTATATCGTGATCTTCTAGTACAATTTTAGAATTTGTTAAATACATAGAGCTTAGTTCGTATATGTGTTCTCTAATTATTTGAGACTGAGATTTGCCTAGTATAGAACTCAATAGGCACAACTCTGATATTTGCTCTTCGTGTAAGTAGAAACTAACAGCTTTCGCTCTTCTACTATTGTTTAAAATAATTTTAGGCGATTCTTGACGTTGCTTGGCTTGGCTTAGCATGTCTTGCGCTGCTGCATCAAAGTCTATGTCATCTGCTACTTCTAATATATAACTAAACTTACGCCATAGATTGTCTGTGATGCCTGGATAAGTTAGCACTAGCTTGTTTAAAGTATCTAATCTTGGTGTTCCAGAGCTTTGACACATGCGTCTTGTAGTTTGGTAGGGCATTCTTAGCTTATCAGCTAACTCCAGATAGTTTAAGTTGCTAGATATTCTAAGCGCGTCTAGCAATGATTTACTTTTTTTAAGATCCATTGAGGTCTCCATTTATTATTTTAAAGTTTTTAGGCATTTTTTAGCCTAGTTAGCCACGTGGCTATCTTTTTTGAGCTTTTTTTGAGCTTTTTTTAGCATTGTCAACTAATGTAAATATAAATAGCATAAATTTTTTAAAAGTCAACAGGCGAGTTAGCCACGTGGCTATCTTTTTCTTAAAAAGACAGCATTTCTAGGGTGTTTTGCTGTCTTTTTAAAAGTGTCGAGATCATTTTTTTTCAAAAATATCACGTTTTTTAACCAAAATATCATTTTTTTATTTTTCGGTCATTTTTTGACTCGCGTGTTTACCGGGCCTGCAGCATGTGGTCAAGCTCGCGGTCATTTTTTTGACCACGATATCATCGCCTAAATCGTGCTCTAGCCCCGGTAAAAACGGGGTTTTAGTACTTTTTGACCAAATTTTATGATCTCCAGAAAGACAAAAGGGTTTACACAAAAATTTACGTTAATTTTTAGTACAAAGAGGGTGTAAAGTAATAAATCGTTTAATTCAGCAATTTACAAAATATTTTTAAGTACCACTCAGGAATTTTGATCAATTTTTTTGCCACCAAAACTTGGGTGTCTTAATAGGAAGTAATAGTTTATTAACAGATATATAAAAAACACTGATTTTACCGGGGCTACAGCGATTTTACCTAATGATATTTTACTTAAAAAAATGATCTCGAAAATGACCGAATTACTGCAGGCCCGGTAAAACCGAGAAGTCAAAAAATGACCGCGAGCGAAAAAAATGACCGCGAGCATAAAAAACGTGATATTTTTGAAAAAAAATGACCGCGAGCTCTTAAAAAAGTGCCAAAAAACCCTCATTTTAGGCCAAAAGATAGCTACGTGGCTAACTAGGCCAAAAATAAATCAATTTAATTCATTTTTTAGCTTTTGCAGCTAGTAGACAAAATGATTTTAATCTATATAATTTATGCCCCCTATTATTTTATACTTGACAAATACTTTAAAAACGCCAAGAATTGCTTAGCCACATAGCTAAGAGGTTATCATGATACCATACTGGAAGCAGCAAGTTATACACATGCTAAGAATGAGTACTTTTGAAAGTACTTTACTAAAAGAATTTACAAGACACTCACCAGATAAAGACTGCTCTATTATATTAGACGCGTTTAAGAATTACTTTAGCAGCTCTAATCCTGGGTTTGAGCACAACTGGTTTACCTTTGATAATGGTGTTACTTTTACAATAAGCAAAGAAGGCATGCTTTTTACCTTGCCAAGCGACGCTACAGAGGATATAAAAGAAGATACTGAGTACTCACAATGGATTATCTCAGAGAAAATAACAAAGCCATTATGGCTTAGAGTATTCATGGGTAAATTCCCAGACATACAAGACGACTAGAAAGGCCAAGCAATGTCATACTATGCAGTAAGCGGGTATAAATACGTTGTAGGACAAACAAAAGAAGTATTTATTGCTAATAACAAAAACTCTTTAACAGTATACTTAAACAAGAACGGTCCTGATGCAGGCGGATTTGTGCAGTATACCGTTGAAGAAATAGATTCTATACCCGATACTCATTTATTTGAGTGCCCACATTGTAATCAAAAGTTCCCCCACCCTACAAAGGTGGTAGATCTTACTAAGTAATCATGTCAGAGTTAGAGCACTTTATCTCCAAGCTACCAGAAACGCCTAGCCACGCCGCTAAGTCGTTAAACAAGCTTATTATCTTAAGTTTTAGCTTAACTGTTCTAGGAGACTTAATATCTAGCTTTGATAATTACGCACTAACCCATGACTGGTTTTGGGTGCAAATGTGCACAGGCATGATTAACCAGGCTACCTGGTTAATACTAAGTTTTTTATTTATTTACTCAGAATCCAAGAGAGAAAGGATAGTAATAGGAATAAGCCAAGCTCTGGGCGCTTCTGTAGGTTCTAGCATAATGCTAGGCTATATAAAGCCCTGGTTTGTAACTATGTTAAACACGTATAAATAAAGGATCAAAAATGCTCTTCTCCTTACTTCTAGCATTTAGCTCGTTCTTAGAGCTTGAGCATGCTGCTAAAACCGCATGCAACGAAGCAGGCACAGACTACCTCGAAGGAGCTATGGTACTCCAAGTAGCGGTAAATCGTAGTAAGTTAAACAACACCAGTCTAGATTACGAACTTACTAAGCCAAACCAATTCAATCCGTTTAAGAAATGCCCCAGCATTGCTTTAGCACATTATGTTCTAGCTATACTAGCCTACAACGATGCATTACCCACGCCAAGCATTGTTAAACATACAAACACTACTCATTACGATTCCCAATGGAGTCAATCCAGAATAAGCACTAAATGTGATAGCATGTATACTGTAGGTGAGCTGTGGGAATACTGGGGATATAAAATAGTATACAGATCAAAAGCCAATCATTTGTTTTTTAAAGCTACTAAAAACAATCCAGGCTGCCCTAGTAACAACTACAAATCCACTAAGCAATACTTAGCATTTAGGAATAGCAATGTTAAACCAAACACTAGATTTGTTAATACAAATACTACAACCGTTACTCATAGACTACCCGGAAATAGCCACAGAGCTAACAAACTACATAGATAAAATTAAATTACGTAATTCTAGCGACACTTAACTTATTAAATGGATACCTTGATCTAGTAACCCTTATTTCTTAGCTTTGGCTACCTCTTTAGCAGCAGGCATAAGCTTATCGTAGAGTCCTCTAGCCCTGCCATAGCCTGACATAGCTAGATTTTCCAGCAATTCAGCATTCATACCAGCACCAATACCCGCACCTAAGCCAAGACCGCCACCAAGAGCATTAATCTGACCTCTAGTTAAACCAGTCGGAGTAGCTCCCATTAATCTAGCGAACGCCCCAGGGTTTGTACGTTGCAAACTCTTAATATTTCTAAGTGCAGCAGCGCCACCCAAGCCAGCAAGGCCAGCAGCGCCAACACCAATGCCAATATCATCGCCGTAGTTAGTACCAAAAGCTTTAATAGCTTGAAGTCTTTCAGGGCTCATAGTCAAAGCTGCTTTAAGAGCTTCGAGTCTACCCTCAGCTACTTTTTCCAAACGTCTATCAATTAAACTCAAGACCAACTGTTGTTTTGCTGTTTTTATCATGATGTTACTACCTTTATTATTTTCCTGCTGCTGCTGCTGCTTCGTCACCGTAACCAAGCATGCTTCTTAAGCCAGAAGATCCTCTTGAATACAAATCTTGAGCTCCGGCGTAGCCTTTGGAAGCTAAATCTTGAGCTCCGGCGTAGCCTGACATTGCTAATGCTTCTATAGGATCTGCGTACATACCAGCACCAACGCCAGCACCTAAGCCAAGACCGCCACCAAGAGCATTAATTTGGCCTCTAGTTAAACCAGTTGGTTTTGCACCCATTAATCTTGCAAGCATACCGGGATCAGTACGTTGTAAGCTCTTAATATTTCTAAGTGCAGCAGCGCCACCCAAGCCAGCAAGGCCAGCAGCACCAACACCAATGCCAATATCATCGCCATAATTCATACCAAAGTCTTTCATTGCCTTTAGTTTAGCTGCGACTTCAGGGTTAGCCAAAACATCATCAACAGACTTTTTAGCTGATGTAAAATAGTCGTCTATACCAGCAACTTTAACAAATCTACCAGAGAACTTCTGGTTTAAGCTTGCTCTTTTAATCATAATAAACCTCATATGTAAGTTGTTAATACCTATACCCTAATGTTAAGCTTACTTAACTATTTAGGCAAATATCTTTGCCATGTATAACTAGATGTTTTACTTAAAAGTCTTTTACTAAGTGACCTAGCAGCGTTAGCCGAGCTATACAGCGCTAAGCCGGTTAATCCTCCGATACCAGCCCCTAAGCCTGCAGTTGCCATGTACGAAGTTAACGCATCAGGATGCGACTCCAGGCGTTGTAATTCTTTTACTATATTAGATATAACTGGGTGAGACGCGTCTCCAGAGTTTCTCATAAGGGCGTTAGTTATAACATTTTTAGCCGCACCGCTACCAGCACCGGCTCCTATGGCTATAGCCAGGTTTCTTAGGCTGTTATCTGCAGGCCTTTTTAATAAGTTTAATACACTAGGCATACTAGTTATACTCCAAATAACCTGCTAGTAAAGCTAGGTTTTTTCTGGACTACAGGCTTAAAGTGTAAAGCACCCAAAGCACCACCCAACCCAACATGGGTAAGGTGGTTAGTTGTAAGAAGGCCTGGGGAGTCCAAATTAAGTATAATGGAGCCTGGGTTTTCTGCTTTTAGCTTAGCGTTTATAGCTTTAAAGGTTTTTTCCGCAGCTTCGTCATTTACCTTTGCTAAATCCTCAGCGCCTATCGATCTTAGTATAGGGGAGTAATAGGCTTTTCCGTAGGACAGCGCATCATCTAGACCCATGTTAATACCGTCCAAGGCGTGGCTGACTCCGGCCATAGTGCCAGCACCAAGGCCAGTTACTCCTAGCAATCTACCCGCGTTTCTAGCTGCTATGCTAGCAGCAAGCTTTGTAAAAGCTGACATACTAGTCCTCCTCATTCTATGCCTCTAATTGCATTTATTCTGTCGCGTATTGGAGCTACAACATTCTGGTGTAGGCTATACGCCACTGGTTGCCTTTTCTGAAGCATTTTATCTGCTATCGTTAAGCCAGCGCTCGTACCAAGACCGATACCGCCTAGAGCGGCTAAGCCTCTTCTAGCACCTCTAGAAAAATCTCTAGGCAGCGATTCTATGTCATTAAGTAGCAATTGCGTATTAACAGGCTGATGGGATTCAGATATATTCCAAATCATGTCTCCATTATCACCAGGTATAGTTGCCGAACCTTCAACACCTATAAAGTCCAATAATTTATTCTTATTTCTAGGAAAACCCAAGGAGTCAATATCCTCTAAGCCTGGAGAATATACATTAAGTTCTAAATCCTTACCCTTAAGTGCCTCTAGCTCATCAGTAACAGATTTAAATGCTGCATCAGCATCCAACATCTGGGCATTATGGAACGCCTCCGATGTTCCAGACTTAAGAGGATTACGTTCCAGAATGCTATCAGGGAGGTGTTTAGTTATAGGCGATAATAACGCATTAAACCCAGCAGCAGGTTCGTCTATTAGCGTCTTAAAAGCGTGTGGGTTCTCTAAAGCAAGACCCGCTAAACCGCCAGAAACCGCGAATAAGGGGGCGTTCTTAGCTACAGTTTTCCATATTTTAGAGTGTAACTTTTTTTGGTTTGCTAGCTTGTTAAATGCTATGCTAGCCGCTAGCTTTGTGAAAGCTTCTAATGCCATGTAATAAACTCCTCACTAGTATTCTATATATAAATCTAGAGGTACTAGTAGTAAAGTCAAATACTGCTACTTAGTGTTTTCGTTTTGGTCTATGTATTTTAATTAAGTTTTCGTCATCAATATCAATAATAGGAGAATAAAAAGAGCTTATAGCTGATACACCAGGCCGTAGAAGAAATTTACCAGTGCCTCTTCTGCTATCTATAAGCTCTTTTGCATAATCACTAAAATACAATTCGTTCTGTAACTTATGTGGAGCTACTCTGTAGAAAGTATCTTCTTGATTAAACTTTCCTGGATTTATCATGTAATCACTAACATTTATTATGGGATTCATATTATAGCCCTCTTCAACTATCCGAGCATTAAGAGGGTTTTCTGTACTTTCTAGAATTTTAGTTATAGCATTTCTAACGTACAGAGGATCTTTTCTTTGCTTGGTAAGAAACCATTCAGGATCATCCAAATCCTTAGCCTTTCCGGAATTAACCGGTTCATCTCTCAGCTCTTCTAAAAAATCAACTACTTTATTAGCATATCGCTTTGCCTTTATACCGGATGCAGCCTCATTAAGTGCCGAATCATAGTCCACCCCAGAGACCATATCCTCCAACTCAAGGCCAGGGCGCACATAAGGTTCAAAGTGCTGAAATGTTTTGCCTTTTAGCCTACCGGCTTCAACCAAACGACCCTTATCTAGATCCATTGGTATATCAGTAGCCTTCGCAGCCCCCCAAGGATTTAGGTCATAGTTTAGCCATTGCCTTAAGAGAGCATTTTTATTAGGGTTTTCAGGAGTAAAGGGGCTCAAATTCCACTGCGGGTCTAACGCCCAGAGCCGCGTATTGTACTCCCTAGCCTTATCCGAGTTAAGCAAATCTAGCATGGAATCAATTTTTTTATTTATAGCTGGTATGAGATGTTTTTTACCGGTATAACTAGCTACGTCTCTAGCAGTAACTAGCTGTTCTAGAGTGTAATGATCTAGTCTTTTTAACTCATTAAAATGCTTCCCTTTGTTGTTGTAGAGGAAATCAGAAATTCCGCTAGGAGCTAATACGCTATACCTAGCATCATGAATAAGCCTCTGAGTGTTAAATTTACTATCTGGACCAGCGAAATTGTAAGACACTAGTGGCCTATCTCCACCAGTTAAAAAATCATTCAGCTCAGCCTGTTCTCTAGTTCTCTCTCTCTCTATTGCTTTCTGTTGAGCCTCCAGCATCTCAAGTTCCTCAGCTGTTTGTTGAGCCTTAGATACATCCTGCAGTACCTTTCTAGCATTGCTAGCTGTATTTATACTAGGTTTAGGAATACTAGGCGCAGCTACCTCCAGGCTTGGAAACTCCGTAGGCTTTACAGGTATACTTCTACTTACCGCAGTTGGGACTGGTTCGTTAATTACCCTATTAACGTTAGCAGAAGGAGCAACGACCTCATTAGCCAACTGGCTAGTTACTCTATTTGGAAGCAGCATATCATAATGGTGAGCTAGTGCACCAGCACCAGCCAGCCCACCTAAGCCTATTGCTGCTTTAGCCTTAGAACTAAGACTAGTGGCAGGTTTAGATAGAGCCCTACTTAATATACTATTAGCTAGTTTTGAAAACTCATTACCCATAACTACTATTCCTTGAAAACAATATATCAAAATATAGGAGTACAATATGGAGTTCTCAAACGAAACCATAGAAAGCATTGTCATGTCCGCTAGCATGGGCCAATTCGGCGCTCAGATAGTAGCAGAAACGTTTAGCCACGCCGTAGCAACGTTTAGCGATGCCAAAAAACAGCTTTTCAATGCTTTAACATCTGGAGCAGCGGCTTTCTTTGCCTACTTTTTCACAGCAAATGAATTTGTAGCAAAAGCTGCTTTACTAGCCCTTATATCAGGAGTATTCGCAGAAGCAGCTTTACGTTTACTAAAGAGCAAAAATCAAGCTAGTAAGTCAAAGTCAGAAGAATTAGCTGCAAAGTTAGTAGAAATTGAACAAAAAGACAAAGACGCACGTATAGCAGAATTAGAAAATAAAATTAAAGACATGAGCTCTAAATAGTAGTCTACGGATTGAACTTAATAGAGATATTTCCATTACTAAGAGCATTTTTAATATCAGCTGCTGCATTGTACATCAGGTCTTCGCGTAGTCTATTATTTTTTATACTTGACATTAATAAAGAATTTGCAACTTCTGAATTAATATCATTAAGGGTCTTTCCAGCAGCGCCAGCGCTTGTCAAACCAAGAGCGCCTAATAGAATTGGTAGTGTTTTCTTATGACGTTGGTGTTCCGCATAGTTCTTAAGTAGCCTAGACGCAAAACTCACTTTTATAGATTGGGCTAATTTAATAGTACTCATTAATGGTCTCCTTTAGTATACTTACAATAAAATATAGGAGACATATGACAGACACAAAATGCCCAATAACAACGCTAGAGCAACGCCAAGATGTGCTTTTAGGTGTAGGAGCTAGCGGTAAGTTGTACTTTTTTATTAAAAACGGTCAGTACAAATTAACAGAGGACGAATTCTTTGCCTGCATAGACCAAGAACTGCTATTCGAACCCAGAATAGGCTTTAAAATAGCAACTGAGAAGCCAAAAGTGCAATCCCAAGAGCCTTTTTACTCTGCACCCATAGAAAAGCAGGATTTATCTTTAAAAATACAGCCTATAATGTATCAGGCACCAATAGATATACCAAAGCCTCCAGATAACACCTCATTGCTTAGTACCAATGAGTTATTTGTAGGCGGTACAGCTGTACTAGCCTTAGCGATGTCTGCTATACAGCAAATAAAAAAGAAAAAAGAACAACTAGAGCAGCAAAAATGTTGCAACGATTCTAAAATGAGCATAAATAAGCTAGAGACAGACATAAAAGAGCTACAAGCTAAAGAAAAAGAGTCCAGCAAGGCTCTTCATGCAGAAATATATGAACAGTACAAAGAACTTAAAG
>SXGQ01654247.1_pt1 | contig 15783 bp, 13 predicted proteins | sample 3178371 | NCBI WGS metagenome assembly SXGQ01 (sample SAMN11356859, study PRJNA531348) | freshwater metagenome | isolation source: freshwater sample F1-20 | place: China: Fuxian Lake, Yuxi | collected 2017-12-25
AATCTGTTGGGTGTGGCAAGAAGTACCGGTGCCGGTGATTGCCGCCTTGCAGGGCCACGCACTGGGTGGTGGCATGCAGCTGGCGCTTGGTGCCGACATTCGCATCGCGCACCCCGACACCAAAATGTCGATGCGCGAAGTGCATTGGGGGTTGATTCCCGACATGACGGGCACGCTCAGGCTGAGCCGCCTCGTGCGCGACGACGTGATGAAAGACCTGGTGTTCACCGGCCGCATCTTTCCCGCGAGCGAGGGCGCCGCGCTGGGCTTGGTGACCAAGTTGTCTGACACGCCCGTCGACGACGCGATGGCGATGGCCCGCGAGATCGCCGGTCGCAGCCCCGACGCCGTGCGTGGCGCCAAACAACTCATCAACCGACTCTCCAACGCGGGTGCTGCCGAGCACTTTGCCGCCGAACGCGAGATTATTTTCGGTCTGATTGGCAAGCCACATCAGGTGGAAGCGATCACTGCGAACTTCGAGAACCGAGCGCCGAAGTTCGCTGACGCGAAGCAGTAGTACCTCTCACAGGTGTCGAGCCGCGTCGCTCAATTGTGTTCAAAGACGCGTCGCGAGGTTTCGTAATGGCTGCGAACGATCTGCGGCGCAGGTCGAGCCTTGGCCGGAATATGGAGGTCAACGCCATCGAGTGGGCCATAACTGGCGAATGACTTGAGTCTCGGGGCGACTTCGATTCGCCATGACACCGGATTCACGGTCATCAGGTGTGCATCAAAGAGAGAGTGAAAGTCTCGGCGCAGGAGAAGCCCGCCGTCGAGTTCGTGTTTTCCTGTCTCCGCGAACGAATTGATGTGTGCTGCCTCGAGGACCTGGGGTGGTTGTGTGCCTGAAAACGCGCAGATCTCGCCAAAGCGTTCCATTAGTCGGAACCGGAATTCTCGTTGTCCGCGTCGACGTCGCACGGTTGACTCCACATGGCCGCCAAGAATCACTTCAACTTGCTGATCGTCGATGTCGACTCGCAGATCGACGTCGCGCCCGGAGATTACTTCGAGAAAGGCGGGGAGCTTTTCTCGATCGAGCGGACGAATGGCATTGAACGTGTCACGCGACTTGATGACTGACTCCAGTTCCTTGCGATGCACGGGTCGAGCAGCTTCAGTCCACGTATTGGCGTAGTAAGCCCGGTATGCGGTAACGAGCTCTTGAGTGATGAGTGACTGGTGGTCCTCAAACTCAAAGTCGCATGCCGAACACTTGTTGGCAGGGGAGATCGTCTTTCTTCTGGAAAAGTTTGTCTTGCGACAATTCGGGCATCGCGTGATTTCTTTGTGTGAGTTCTCGGTGACTTCTATGTATTCGATAAAGCCCCAGCCCGCGACGTGATCATCTTCACGGACGACCACGAGGTCTCCTACCGACACCTGCTTGAAGTTGCCGACATTTGAGTCGTACGAGTAGTACATGCCTGCATGGTCGTCATAGCCCCGGTTCGCGGCCCACGATCGTTCGGCGTCGCTCTTCATCACGAAGACCCAGGCTCGTTCGCCCAGCGAGGCAGTCACGCCTCCAAGTTAGTCGGGCCAGCATTCATGAAACAGAGGAGGAAATCTGCGTCAATTCATTCTTCTTCGAATAGATCAGGCTGATCCTCGTCGCTGGAGAGAAGCTGTTGACGCAATTCGGCGAGAGTGCACTTCGACGGTTGATGAATCCAAAAAGTCCAGCCATTGATTGTCTTGTCCAGTCCCAAGTCCATAGCTGCCGAGCTGGGAGCGGTGTGTCGCTTCCCATTTTCCAACTCGATACGCCCATCTTCAAGGACGACCGCAGCTGCAGTTGAGGTGGCGCCGGCTTGACGTCCAGTACTATCAAGATTGAAATGCAGACGATAAGTGTCATTGACTGTGAGACAACGGGTCTTGGAAATTCTGATCGAATCATCGAGATTGCGGTCGTAAGCCTTGATGCATCAACCCTTAAGACAGTCGACGAATTCGACACTCTTGTCAACCCGCAGCGTGATGTGGGTAAGACCGACCTCCACGGAATTACTGCCTCAATGGTGGCAGGCGCTCCGACGATGGAGGAGGTACTCGGCGCACTATCTCGACGTTTGAATGGATCCACTCTTGCCGCTCACAATCTTTGTTTCGACTCGAGGATGCTTCAAAATGAATGCAATCGCCTTGGCGCAGAGTTTCAGCCGGGCATAGGCATCTGCACCCTTCGCCTGGCGGGAGAAAAACTGAGCCGGGCAGCCGAGCGCAACAACATCCCTCTTGAAGGTCACCACCGAGCGCTGGTCGACGCCCGCGTCTGTGCATAGTTGCTCCGTCGCCTGATCGAGGATGACCAAGTAACTAGCGCGGCTCATCTCAGTGCACGAGGTCTTCCCGAATCATCCAGGACGCATCGTCGGGATATCTCTCATATTGCCAGTGTCACGCCGCTCCAACGGCTAGTTGCACGTGCTTGTGTACCATCAAGCGTCGGCGCATGCCTTGACTACTTCGATGCACTCGACTGGGTTCTAGATGATGGCGTAATCACACCCGAGGAGCAGACCTTTCTTGACGAAATCATCCGGTCGACCAGCTTGACCGACTCTCAAGTTCGCGCGATGCAGGAGTCGTATCTTAAGTCGTTGATTCAGGCAGTCGAACGCGACTCAGTGGTGTCTTCAGAAGAGCTCGCTCTTGTCACAAAGATTGCGACGGTGCTTGGTATCAAAGACGTGTCCCTGCCCCGAATTACGAAGGTTGCCACTACCTCACGATTCAAAAAAGGACAACGTATCTGTTTCACTGGCACGGCAGTGGACGGCGACGGCAATCACCTTGAGCGCTCAGCACTGGAGAACATGGCAGCTGCTGCAGGATTGCAGCCTGTCAACGGCGTTAGTCGGAAGAGTTGCGATTTGCTGGTGGCCGCAGATGTCACTTCCTCGTCGGGCAAGGCCAAGAAAGCACGCGATCTAGGAATTCCGATCCTTGGGATTTCCGAGTTCCTGGATTTAGTTATGGAGTGATTTCTGAGTGTTGGAGTGGATATGTCTTACGCACACCCAAGGAGTAACGTGACATCATGAAATTCTCGACTATGCCTGTTGACGAGTTGAAGGTTGATGTTCTACGCAAGGTTGACTGCAAGGCGAGGGCGAAGCTCGTAGCAGAGGCGTTCGAGAAAATGGTTGCAGGGTTGTGTCGACGCGACAATATCGTCGCGACCGATGAAAAGAAACGCCTGAATGTTTATGCACTTTCGTGGGATGGCAGCGATGATTGCGAGCCAATTCAAGTTGATGGCGATGAGTGCCATCGTTGGATCTCGCATCTTTTAACGCGCGAAGCGCTCTTTGACAGGTCGACAGAGTGGATGGGACAAGTTTCGCCTGATGGAGGTGGGTTTACGGATGTTCAAACTGATCGTGGCGCGCGAAAGGAATTTTCCATTGAAGTGAAAGCCCAGCTCACAAAGAATGGACTCGGCGAAGTCACGCAAGCCGACTATCTAACGGGCTATTCAGACTTTCTAGCCCATTACCTACAGCACGACAAGGAGTTTCGAAAACTAGTAAAGCGCGACTACCCACAGCACCTTCGCAAGCTAGCCCCGCGGTCACTAATTCCGAATGGCTGGAGCGTCTGGGATCTCTTGCTCGCCGAGTTACTCGGACTTTACGATCAAGACCATCTTGAAGCGGCTGGCATTACCACTAAAGACGACCTTCACGCATTCGCCCGCACCCACTATCTGATGCATGCTGTTGGCCGGATGCCCGACGGGCGCTCATACCCAGGTGGCGCGCGGCTTATCCGTTTCGACAACTTTGGTCTGGTCCGTTTACTGCTATCTGGCGGCGTTCCCGTCGTGAGCATCAAGCCGAATCGCGCGGCAGTACGAGTCTCGTTTGGAAGGGCAGAGACCACTGAGTACACGATTCATGTGGGATACAAGCTCAATCAGCTCGCCAAATCCAAGCTTCACATCGAATTCTTTGATGCTTGTGGGGGATTACACATCGAATGACCGAACGGAAGAAGTTCGCACTACCAGAGACCTCAAGTATTCCAGGAAAGACCAATGCTCAACTCGATCTCTTCGCTTCCGGAGTAGAGGACCCGGTAACCGGAGTGATCGCACAATGTGACGGCATCGATGCAGTGTCGGTGATTTCTGAAACTGTCCCGAGTCTGTTGAGTAGAGGAATGGACCTAATCTATGTTGATCCGCCATTCAACAATGATGAGGATTTTAAGATGCGCGTTGTACCCGATGAGAACTTCCAGCTCTCAGTGGATGTGCCGGCATTTTCTGATCGATGGGCATGCGGAATTGATGACTATCTCGAGATGCTGAGTGCGCGTCTCGCAGGTTGCTACGATTTACTTGCACCAGCTGGGTGGTTAGCTGTACATGTTGATTGGAAAACCGATTATCGAGTTAGACAATTACTTGAAGGAATTTTTGGTGGTCCCAGCTTCTGGCGGAATACCATCTATTGGCGCCGAGATCCAGGAGGGAAAGGCAATAAGGCTCGAACTAGACAATTCCCCCGAAACTGTGACTCGATAATCCTCTTTAATAAGTCGCAGACCGATTGGTATTTCAAGCTTCCGCGTGTCCCGTTGACTGACGAGCAACGAGCGACCTACAGAAACGTTGATGAGACTGGTCGTCACTTTAAGGCGGTGGACGCACGTAATTATTCTGACGAGGCCTTGGAAAGAATGCGGGCGGAAGGCAATATCTACGTTTCGTCAACTGGTAAGGCGTACAAGAAGTACTACCTGGATGAATCAGAAGGTGTAGTTGACATGCTCTGGACAGACATCCCAGGCTTTGGGGTGAGAACAGGCGCACACGAGTTAGTTGGCTATCCAACACAGAAGCCGCTCGCACTGATTGAGCGTCTCATAGGCGCACTCTGCCCAGTGGGTGGGTGGGTGGGTGATGTTTTCTGTGGCTCCGGGACTACCGGAATTGCGGCACTTAAGACCAATAGAAATTTCTTCATTTCCGATATATCGTCACTCGCTTGCGAGCTCGCTCGCCTACGTCTGTATCAGACAGAGTCAGCAGCAGGATGCAACCTGACGCTTGTTTCAACCAAGTCCGGCGCAGAATCGGATAAATCGCGAATTCCCTTGACGATTCCGGAGCTACCCATCGCTGTCGGTGTTCGAAACGGTAGCGATAGAGACTTAAGTGACGATCACTATTCGCTTGATATCGAGCCGGTAAGTAGCGATAGCTATGCGCAGTTTGCTTTCCAGATTGAATCACTACTCGGCTCGAGTGGAAAGTGGAGTGAATCTTTACCAATGACAGCTTGGCTACTCGCAGCGTATGTGGGCTGGCGCGACGGTGACTCAACGTTCCAGATAGGACTGCCCTTGAACCTTCGCACTGAAGGCACCATTAGGTTTCAGCTTCCTGTTGGTCGCGCGATAGAAGATGTAGAAATAGTGTTGGTGGACATCTTCGGTAGAAAGATGATTCAGCATCTTAACCAATGAGTCGGACTAGTCAGAGAGACTTCCCTACGTCAGACTTGTTAGATCGAGCTCAATTGGTTGTTCTTGACTGCGAGACTACCGGGTTGACAGCCAAGGCCCGAATCGTTGAGATTGGCCTGGCGATACTCGACCAGGATGGTGAATTGATTTCGAGCTGGGGTTCACTCGTCTGTGGTGATCGATGGATTGATGACGAAGTATCAAGAGTTAATGGAATCACCACTGACATGCTGCGCGATGCGCCGAAGTTCAAGAAGTTTTCAGGGGATTTGATGAAGCTGTTTCGAACAGTACCGATAGTCGCTCATAATGCGGCATTCGACCACTCGCGTATCAGCTTTGAATTCACACGACTTCGCATGCCTTCTCCGCCGAGCTTCATCTGTTCCATGAAACTGCTTAAGGAACTGAATTATGGAAAGGTGAGTCTTGATCGGGCTTCAGAGATGTTTGGGCTTGACGCTTTACCCAACCACTCCGCTGAGACTGACGCGATTGTGACCGCAAAGCTTCTTAAGGCCGTGGCGTTGAGGCATCCGCAAGAGTGGGAGCTGTGGTAAAAGTCTGTGAGGAGACGAGTCTTTGGTTCATTAGCCTTGTTGCTCAATAGCGTCCAGGAAGAGACACTTGTGGCCCATGACATCACCTAACCGAGTGCCTGATTTACAGGGAGATGCGCTAGCGGCTGTTCAACATCGCGGCACACACCTTCAAATCATCGCTGCGGCGGGTTCGGGTAAGACCGAAGTCGTCTCGCAGCGAATTGTAAGCCTGATCGCGGATGGGATCGCCTCGCGTGAGATTGTCGGATTCACGTTCACAGAAAAAGCCGCAGAGGAGCTGAAGCAACGTGTCACGTTGCGGCTTGCCGAGCGGCTGGGAGTTGACGCACTTGACCGACTTTCAGGGCTTTACATCGGCACGATTCATGGCTATTGCCTGCAGTTCTTGCAGATGAACGTTTCAAAGTACGAAACGTATGACGTACTGGACACCAATCAGCACGTTGCGCTGCTGTCAAGAGAGGCAAATTTTCTCAAACTGAAAGAGCTGCATCCCGAAGGAAAACTCTTCGCGGCAGTCAAGGCCTTCTCTCAGGCAGTGGATGTGATTGAGAACGAACTGCTCGATGCGGGTGACATGCCCGAACCGCTCAAGTCCAAGCTCCTCGAGTATTACTCCACGCTCGATCGCTACCGAATGATGACTTTCGGCATGCAGATAGCAAGAACGGTTAGGTCGCTTGAAGAAAACGAGGCCGTTCGAGACCACCTGCACACCGGACTTAAGCATCTGATTGTTGACGAGTACCAGGACATTAACCCTGCCCAACAACGACTCATCGAGTTGATGACTGGCCCGAACACTCAACTTTGCGTGGTGGGTGACGATGATCAGGCGATCTATCAGTGGCGCGGATCAACCGTCGAGAGCATCGTGAATTTCACTAAGCGTTACCCAACCGCCAAGACGTTCCGGTTGGAGACGAATCGCCGCAGCCTCCCGGTGATTGTCGACGCTGCAGCGTCATTTGCCGCAACGATTTCAAACCGACTGCCAAAGAAAATGAACGCATTTCGTGAGACTCCTGAGAGTTATACGCAGCCACAGATTGTCGCCTGGCATGCAGAAATGGAAACGGACGAAGCTAACCAATTGGCGGGAATGGTCGAAGGTCTTATCAAGAAGGGGACTCCGTACAAAGACATCGCAGTACTTGTTCGAGGAAAGACCTCCTACAAAGCGATTCTTGCTGCCTTCGCTAAACGCGACATTCCCGTTCAGCCCGGTGGGCGAACGGGCCTTTTCGCCGCACCTGAAGCCCGAGTTCTCGGCCGAATGATGAGTTGGCTAGTTGACGAAGAGTGGAAAGACCAGTACACCGATCCGGAGGACCTTGATGAAGCTGGCCTAATCAAGGAGTTCGTCTCCGTATTCAAATTGGGAAACGACCAGCGGAAGAAGCTGACCAAATCACTTCGCGCCTGGAAGGAGCGAGTTGATAGTGATGAAGAGTCCGCGAACCTTCTCGCGGATGTGTACGACGTCCTCGAAATACTTGATGTCAAGAGTTGGAATCTCGACGATCCACTCGTCGTCAGCCGGCTAGGTGCGATCGCTCGATTCTCCATCCTCCTCACCGACTACGAGTCGGTGCAGCAACGTGCGAGGCCGGACCCGAACAACCCAGGGGAGATGATTGGCGGTCAGGACCGCGGTGACTGGTATTACCGGGGTTTCTCGCGATTCGTCAACAATTACGCCAACGGTACGTTTGACGGTTTCGAAGGAGAAGACGACTACTCAATTGATGCGGTTGACCTCACTACCGTCCATTCTGCGAAGGGGTTGGAGTGGCCCGCGGTCTTCGTGCCATCTCTCACCACGGCGCGATTTCCATCAAGTAAGTCGGGCAGTCGACAGGATTGGCTCGTTCCACGCGACATGTTTGATGCTGCGCGCTACGAAGGTTCGGACGAGGATGAGCGTCGCCTCTTCTACGTCGCGATGACACGTGCGCGGGACTGGTTATCTCTGTCGCGGCACAAGCATGTCAAGTCAAAGAAGGCAACCGCCAAAACAAGTCCGTATTACTCCGCACTTTCATCCCACGAGTGCGATGTTGAGGCGATTCAAGTTCCCGCCCTAACTCCGATGGTTGCGTCGGACGACGAACTAATCATTAGCTACAGTGACCTTGCCGCCTACATGGAATGTGGTCACGCATTCCGTCTCCGTCAGCGACTTGGATTCCGGCCGCGCATTGCGGAAGCAATTGGATACGGTCGTGCGGTTCATCACATTCTCCGCACAATTGCCGAAATTACCAAGGAGAAGGGCAAAGTGCCCGATAAAAAATCCATTGCAAAACTTCTTGACTCAAATTTCTTCTTACCCAACGCCAGCAAATTCATGCACCAGCGGCTCCGACAAGGTGCTGAGAAACTCATTGGTAATTACATCTCGAACCACTCGGATGACCTCAAGCGAACCTTCGAGACTGAACGTCCCTTTGAACTCCATCTTCCTGGTGTCACAATTGTCGGTCGCGCCGACGTCATTCTTGACTACGAGAATGGGGTTCCAAAAGCACTCGCACTCGTTGATTACAAGTCTGCTACTGATGGCGAGCAGTCATTTGACCTGCAGATTCAGGTGTACGCGGATGCTGGAAAGCGCGAAGGCCTCGATGTGCAAGCAGGGTACGTGCACGATCTCGGAACGGGTTCGCGTGAGCCTGTGGACGTGTCCCCCGAGGCTCTCCAGAATGCAGAAGTCGTGACCGTCAAAGCTGCGACCGAGTTAAAGAACCGTGTCTTCACCGCCAAGCCAGAGAAGAACCGATGTTCAATTTGTGAAGTTCGGACAATTTGTAAGTCGCGAGCGTGCTAGTCGCTAGTTGGGTCGCTTGCCTTTGCAGGAGTTACATGCTCCTCGTTCAAACTTCACGAGGTCCTCAAAGGTTGGCACGATAGGGGCGCGAGTACCCCCACGATCATCTACGAGTTGTTGACCGAACTCGAGCGCGTGACAATTCCTATCGAAGTGGTAGACCTCGCCACCGGCCGTCACGTACACAGTTATCCGCTTTCCGACAGACTCCGGCTCTTTGGAGCAGTGCGGACACTGTGCGCGAGTCGGATAAGCGTGTTTGCAAGGATCATCTTCTCGGGGCATTGTCTTACTCCTGGTGCGAATTTCATCTCCAGAGTACGGATCGAGTCACCAGATTAGTAAGAGTTGGTTTGCCTACTTGCGCCCAGCCTTCGGACCCTCACACAGTGCAAAATTCGGTATGTGTCGCTGATGGTCGAGCGGCGTGAAGATCAGATGATAAGGCCGCGTTTTTCGTGGTACTCCCAGAAGCTCGTGTGTTGCGCATGGCCTCTACCGGAGGTGTCTTCGGCCCCAAGCGCGTGATCTCCCGTCGGCAGACGAGTGGCGAGGGTTTGGCCCACGTGATCTCGGGTTACGAAGATGCACGCTGAGCGATGGCGAGACGCCATGACGCAGAGTCGCCCCGTTTCTAGGTCAAAGGAACTCGGGACAGAGACCCCCGATAAGGGGTGAACCGCAATCATCACGGGTCGCTCGAGACCCTGCCACCGCTCTGGCGTAGTGACTCGAATGGCTCTAGCGGCTCCCGAGAGCGTTGAAGAAATTGCGGTATTCATCTGGTTATGTGTTGAGACGATTCCAATATCGTCTGCCGTGAGACGTCGAGGATCAGAAACTTCCTTGTCACTTGTTGATATCAGGCATTGTCTCTCGAGCAATGTCGATACCAGTTCAGAAATGAACGATGCGAGTTCTTGGTCAGTTTCGATCGGCGCGCCAGTCTCTTCCGTGGGGTAGGTGAGAATTACCGTCGAGTGGTCTCCGAGAAGATCAATTGCAGAATCTGTTGATAATCCCTTCCCTGGCTTGGTCGCTCGCAGAAACCGTTCGCCGGGTACTGCAACAGCGCCGAATTCGAAGTCATAGAACATCTGTACTGCAAGCACTGAGTCGTGGGGGAGTCGCCAGCACTTGTCGAGCTCGAGTTTGGTGATCTGCCCAGCAAGGCCGTCGATTCCGAGAAGGATCTGAGGTGCTGGGTAGTGAGGAGCGGTAGCCGATGTTTCCCAGCGATCACAGTCGACGGTGACCGTCGGGGGGATCTGACCTGGGTCGCCGATTAACACGTACCTCGGTGCTGTCGTTCGAAGCGTGAGGAATGTTGCCCAGGTCATTTGCCATGCTTCGTCGATGAGAAGGATGTCAAACGGTGCCGCTAACTCTGTTGTACCAAGTTTGCTGCAGGTGGTAACAATCGTGCAGGCCCCCGCGGGCAAATCTTTCTTATCAGTAACGACTGTCACATTGTCGGGAAAGTTGTCAGGTTCATTGAATGACTTCGAAGAGAATCTGATGACTGACTGGGATGGATAACGCATTCCGAAACGAATGCACAAATCGTTTACCTGGTTGTTGGTTTGAGCTGCGATTGCGATTCGACGCCCCTCATTGAGGGCTTCGTCGAGTGACTCTAGGAGGTGAAACGACTTACCCGAACCTGGAGGCGCCTTAACGACGCAGAACCGGTTGCTCCCGCGGATGAATTGTGCGATTTGTTCGTAGATCGGGCTGGTCATGCTTGTTCGCTCGGTTCGCTGACGGGACCCTCGTCATCGTTGGCGGCCTGGAATCTCGACGATGGCCGAATCAAGTCGATGATGTCGGGAGCCCCATCAGTGCTGGCGCCTAGCCGTCTAGCCAGTCTGTTAGTCAGGTCGTAATTGGAGTCACTTAGGAGAACCAACTGTCGCTTTTCCCATACCTTGTCCTTGGACGCAAGAGCCAACGGTCCGAGTCGAGGCTTGGCGAAAGTCCAATTGGGCGTTGCAGTGAAAGTTCTGGTCTCTAAGTCAACGTCGTCAACGATGAGCTTCATGGATGGAAAACCGGCTAGCTCAAGCTTCTTTCCAGTGTTGAATGTGGGAAAGTCGGGGTACGAATACGTCAACTTCCAATTCGGCTTAGATTTGTCGACCTTGACAACGGTTGCGATAACCCCGTGGCCAGCTGCCAACACTTCGCGCTGCAACTCGCGATCTCCATGTACGAGATGAAACCGTGCTTCCTCGCTTTCCGCGTTGCGCAAAATGAAGCGTCGAGCCGACGTCCGCGGATGCTTGTCGGTGTAGACGTTTGGCCAGTAGGGCTGCTTCCCGTCGTGTTCACGAAGAGCTTGTTCGCCCCACAACCAATAGAACTTGGACTTTCCGGAATTAACAAGATTCAGCAATCCTGGATTCGGACGACGCCGGTCATTGCGAAGCTGCTGGATTGAATCGCAAGTGAGTTGCCAGCGACGGACGAGCTCCTTACTCAGAGAGCGGTTGATTGCGCTTGCCGACGCCGTCATTGCGCTTTCGTCGTTCGTCTTCCGAGCCTCGTTCCAGCGCTCCACCTCGGGTTCAAGCGTCTTTCGCTCGAGCTCAGGTTCAAGTGTTGTTGCGATGGAGAGCTCCTCCGCCTCTGTGGCTGCGGCGAGACGTTGGTCTCGCGAAGTACCTCCGTTCAGCCATCCCAAGAGATGTCCGAGGTGAGCCTGACGGATAGCTGCCGACGGAAAGTAATAGGCATCGCGAAGCGCAGCCGCTGCAGAAATCACGGTCTGCTGTCCTGGCCGCTGCTGCTCGATATAGAGGCAGTTTGCGAGATTTCCGAGACTCCTCAGCAGCTCCACATCTTCTCGTTGAAAACGAGTTCGTGCGTATGCAAGCGCAAGAAAGTGAAGCATTTCCACATGAGTCGGGCCGGGCAGCCAAATCTGCCGAGGCGAGTCTGTTTCGTAGTTGGCTGGCGACTCCATTGAGTATGCCGGGTGCCGGAAGAAACTGAGAAGAGTGGATCCGAAGTCTGCCATCATGTCAGCGACAAGAGTTCGATTTCGACCATCTGGGACCGTGAGAACTTTCGGGTTGGTTCCACAGTTGCCGATTGCTACGCCCCAGGGACGCGATTCCCCACCCATTCGCAAAAAGGAAATCACCATCAAATCATCGTCATCTGCAACAAAGACATTGATCTTCTCGCCATGCCGAAGAGGCTTTCCTTCTCTCCATGCACGGAGACGGAAGATGGTTTCGAGCGATGCGCTCATGGAAGTTCCGGTAGCGGGTCGGTCATTCTTGAGAGCAGGTCGGCTTCTGTCGAATTCAATGGGCGGTCGTTCTTGAGCAGAGCCACCGCTCGATTAAGGGATACCCCATTCAGGAACGTCTCTACGTCGTTGCCGAGCGCCACGCCTCGACCTTCCTTCAGTGCCTTTGCGTAGCACATGGGTGCCCTCTCACAGAATGCAATGCAGGAGTCTTGAAACGACGTGGTCGCGTTCAGAACGAGGTCCAGAAGATCTTGATCTTCGACATCGTCAGCCGCACCGTATTTGCCTTGGAGTAGGAGAGCGGACTCTTCCATCAGTTCGAATCCTCGGCGCGCTCGCTCCCTCTGATACTTGAGATCTTCGTTTGCCCGCACATTCGGTCGCATCGAACCAGCGTGTGTGAGAACTAGGAACCCAGTGTGGCTGACCTTAACCTTGTCGGCGAGTCCCATTGCCTCGAGAGTCACCTCGAGAGCGTGCACGTACAGCCCCATTTGCGCACGAGCAGTCGCAAGGTTTGCTCGCGACGTGTGACCTCCCTGGTCTGGATAAGTCTTGATCTCGCCCACGGCTATCTCAGGCGTGGGTCCATGCGACTGCACGGTCAGCACGTCGACGATGAGATTTGCCTCTGGCAGCATGATTCCCTTGGGGATTCTGACCGTGAAGCTCGCAACAACGCCATTGAAACTTCTCCTCGCGGCGAGGTCGGTGAGAAATCGCTTTCCCTCCGTTACCGCAGCATCGAGATCTGCCAATTTCCCACCGTTGCTTCGCCACCGGTGATCCGCAAAATCACTGCTCGAGGCCGAGATGACACTCGCTCGTTGCAGTGACTCGAGGAGAAGCTCTGCATTTTCGCTGATCAGATTCGCCTCGAAATTCCGGCCCATTGCGAGTGCAAAGGGGGACTGTCCCGCGCGAGGTGCGTCGGGGTTCTCCTTTCGAGCTGCAGCACCCATCTTTATGTTGTGGACGGCAGAGACGACATTTGAGTGGCACTCAGGATTGTGCGCCCATTGTTCGAATCGACGTCGAGTTTCCTTGCGAGCACGACTTCGCTTGTCGCCGTCAGAGGTCATGATGTTTCAGACTATAAATGATGGACTGGTGAATTGTCAAAGCGGTAGCGACGGGCGAGCGACGCTGCTACGGGGCGAATATGGTATCGGTCGTATTGAATCTCGGTCGCGTCCGCGTAATCACTGACCCCACTTTTTCACCTCGCGCACCTGCGGATCTATCACCGTGAGTTCCTCGGGGTTCTCTGCGGTGTTAATGGCACCGAGAAAATAACTTACTGCGCCGATCCAGATGTACTTCGAATACTTGTCCAAAGAATCGATGAACAGCTCAGGTCGCAACCATTTCAGGACGTATCGCGCCGGATCATCGATGGCCGCTGGTCCCTCGGTCACATAAGTGAGCCCAAGAAATGCATTATCGAGTGGTGACGCAACCTGTGCGAAGACCACGAGAGCAATTGCGGGGATGAAAGCGAGCTTTGAGGCTCGCAACGCACGAACTTCAACCTTGCTTGACGGGTGGTGTCGGGGAGCTTGTGAAAGACGATCGATATCCCGGAGTAAGTAAGACAACACGAGAAACGGAATTGCTAGACCGGCAACGACTCGCTGCCAACGAACTCCCATTCTGCGAATCGTGCCTCGCTTCAGGCGGCGTCTCATTATCGCTGCCGAGATAAACGTAAAGAGAATTGAGAATGCGAACCATGTTCCGGATGCATCGAGGCTGGCGAGAATCGTGAGATTGGTTGACATCGAGGTTCGTTTTGCGTCTGCGTACTGAATGACATCAATCAATCCGATAAAGCCCGCCACAGCGGTAGCAATCCAGATGTGATGAAGATAAAAGACCGATTGCCTCATCGCTCTACGCACCACAACTGCCTCCGCGCGTCCGTCGGCTAGGGCTTCACACTCTAGTGCAGGTGCCGCTATGCGGATTCGCGTGAAGTTGATCGGGCCTCTCCTGCGGGATCTCGGGAAAGTCACTCGATCGAGCAGAATGGCATGTGAGGCCCGCCCCGTCACTCGTCGTTGCTCTTGGCCCGCGCAAACTCGTACTTCATGAGCTCTTTCGGGCTGGCGAAGTCACGGAATGGTGGCTCTTCAGTCAACTCGCGGTCGGGATCGTTCGGCACGGTCTGCACGCTGCGCGTCCAGCCGCTGGGCCCGGGGCGGAAGTAGTTGATTGCGTAGTACGACGGGCAGCACATCGGCTCGTTGTCGGCGTAGTGGTAGTTGGAGAAGATGAACCCCTGGTCGTCGGTGAAATCAGCGACACCTTCGCCAGAGAATGTCGCAACCACCTCGGCCGAACCGTAGGCGTTGAGTCCGATCATCTCGATCTCATTCCAGGTGCGCGAGGGACCAAAGAGTCGGTAGTGCAGCGAGATTGCCGTGCCCGCCACGCCGGCAGTGACGCTGCCGACCGTGAGCTCGTACGACTCGAACGTGACCAGCTCTTGCGTCTTGTAGCCACTGCGTACCCGCACTGCGCGAATGCCGCTCTCGTGCGGCACCAGTTGGAAGATTTGATAAAGCAACGATGTTGTCGCGGTGTCTTGCTCGCGCGAGACGTACTCGTCGCCAATGACCAGGGCAAAGGGATGGTCGGCAGTGCCGCCGATGGCACACAGCGCGAAGTCGAACGACGCGGCCTGCTCGAGAGCGTCACACGTGAGCTCCGACGCGACCAAGTCCCCTCCGAAACCGTTGCCGACGAATATCGTCGTCTCAGCTTTGGCGAGGGTGGTGTGTGCGTCGGCGAGGTCGTCGAGAGAATACGGGTCGGGAGCAACCGTGGTAGTCGTCTCAGGCACAGTGGAGCTTGCGACAACCGTGGTCGTCGTCGGCGCGATCTCGCCGGTGCCGCAGCCCGCAACCGAGAGCATCATCGCGACAACAACAAACACTCGCCACCGAGTCATGTACCAATCATTCCATCCGAACGACGTCGCAGGCAGGTGCTTCACTCAAATACACCCCCGTGATAGACAACGTGTGATGCGTCGCAGATCAAAAACGCGTTTTGGCCCACCACCGCAGTGTGGTACGTGCCAAGCCACGATGGTTCCGATCATCTACGGGTATCCCGGGGATGGCCTCATGGAGGCCGCTGAGCGAGGCGAAGTCGTGCTCGGCGGCTGCGTGATCATGCCGCACCAACCGACCTGGAAGTGTCTCTCTTGCAAGGAGACGTCCGGCAGCTGAGGCTGTCGGGCGATCCAGTCCGCGATGTCATGGTTCACGTCAATGTGGAGAGTGTGGCTCGGGGTGGCGCTCGTCGTGTTCTTCGGTGTGCCGGTGCTCTCCGTAGTTTCGTGGATGGTCGGAGGTTTCTTGAGATCTAGCAACGACAGGGACCATTTGGCCGAAATTCGTGAAGACGATCTCTGAACGTCTCAGAATGCTAGAGCGGACCCGTTTATCATTCGAAGCTGTCGAGCGAGCTATGCGCCGCGCATCTTTTCGTGAAGTTGTACGGGGTCGGACTTCTTCTTTCGTCGCGCTCCGATGTTGAGCACCTCGACGAACACGGAGAACGCCATACTCGCGTACACGTAGCCTTTCGGAATCTTCTGACCGAAACCCTCGGCGATCAGCGTCATGCCGATGAGCAGG
>SXGQ01530578.1_pt1 | contig 15778 bp, 13 predicted proteins | sample 3178371 | NCBI WGS metagenome assembly SXGQ01 (sample SAMN11356859, study PRJNA531348) | freshwater metagenome | isolation source: freshwater sample F1-20 | place: China: Fuxian Lake, Yuxi | collected 2017-12-25
CAGCGCCGCGAACGGCAGCCAGTACAGCGGCTGCGTGGCGACGGGCAGCGTCAGCATTGGTGACGCCGAGTACGGGGTGAACAGCGCGGCCACGGCCGATTCAATCCAGTTGCCGTAGCTTTGACCGTAGAACGTGGGGGCGTGCACTGCCACGGCCTGTACTTCCCTCACGATGAATGCCAGCAGCGCCTGGTCTTCGTCGGTGTAACGCCAGCCGAACAGCAGGAGAATGTGGTATCGCTGCATCCAGAAGAGCAGCACGGCCAGCAGCGTGGCGGCGATCCCGAGTACGCGAGTCCCCACGGCGGCCAGTATATCGCTCTGCGGGACCGGGGGATCAGCCTCACGCATCTAGCTGCACCGCTAAGTGTGGCTACGGGGTGTCGCAGAATCGCGATGCGGCCAGCACCGTTCGCTGAACCACGGTGAGCAGACACAGTGCATGTAGGCAAAGGCGATCGCGCCGAACCATGCAGGTGCCAGGCACATCACGATGAAAACCGCGATCGTCTCGGTGCCTTCGGCGAGGCCCGCGAGCTCAAGCGCGATGTAGGCCAGTACACGAACTCACAGCGCATAGTGCAGCGCGACGCGGTGGGCGCGGTTTCGGAGGGCGAACTCCCGTTCGTCCGTCTCGTGATCGCCGGCATACGCCAGATGGAGATCCTGCGTCGCCAGGAGGGTGAGGCTTGCCCCGCCCCCCAGCAGGGCGACGCTCCCCACGACGCCCGCTATTCCATTCGGGTTGTCCTGCAGGGAGAACCTCAGCAGGAACCACGACCAGAGCGCACCGATACTGACCACCGATAGCCCCCGGGCCCACGTGGGCGAGAGCGCGAGTGCGCGGCGGTTGGTCCTGGACGGCTGATGGTGCATCACGAGGCCACCGTCGAGGAGGCAGACTCGCCAAGCTGGTCGGCGAGCGGGGGAAACGGTTCGAGGGCGAAGAGCATGTCGACGCGTGCGCTGAGCACCTGCGCGAGACGCAACGCGAGTTCGATGCTGGGGCTATAGTCTCCGCGCTCAAGGAAGCCGATCGTCTGTGGATTCACATCGACGGCCTCGGCGAGCGCCTTGCGCGTCAGCCCACGTTCGGTACGGAAGAGGGCGATGCGGTTATAGACCATCGGCGGCAGTGTCGGCGCGCGCCGCATCGGCATCCTCGCGGGCGGCGAGACGCCAGGCGGCGATGTGCTGGGGAAGTCCCAGGAGCGTGAACAGGAAGAGGGCAACGAGCCAGAAGACCCCGTAGCCCCGACCGGCCGCGGAGAGCCCGCTCACGACGCCGAGGAGCACCATCGTCACCGGGATGACCGCCCGATATGCCGTGCGGTATGCGGCATCACGGTCCTGCCGCTCGACCTCATCAAGCTGGGAATCGCGGAGATCGAAGATCCCAGATACGCTCCCGTTGCACATCCCCGTCACGAACATCCAGGGCATGTAGAGCACGACGGCTGCGACCGCGAACGCCCAGCGTGGCATCGCGGGGTCGGTGTGGTGCCAGTGATGAAGCAGGAGCGGAATCGTCACGAGAACGAGGGAGAGCATCAGCTGGAGCACGCTGATCATTCGTCGAGCACGCGCCGTGCGGTATCGCTCCATCGAGGGGTCGTCGAATGCCGAGGCGAGGGGACCGCGACGCAGGTGTGCGCGGGACTGCATGTCAGAGTTGGGATTGTTTACCGTAGTCATTACGTTTCCTATGAATTGCCGGAATCTGTGGATTCACAGTCGTTTAGGGTGCAGTTGTTGTCAATACACAACACAATGACTACCTCTGCTGGACTGTGAGGTCCTCGCCCCGCAGGATGCATGGGGCCGGCAGCCGCCGCCCGAGGCGCCTGTCTGCGGCGAGGTCGGCGGCGTGTGCTAAGTTTCCACCATGCCGTCCCTGCCCGATCTTTTCGATACCCGAGAGGTGGACGCGGCGGTTACTCGACTGCTGGCACTCACCCCTGACCGGGAGCCGCTCTGGGGACAGATGAATGTCGGGCAGATGCTCGCGCACTGCCGTGTGGCATACGCGATGGCGCTGCGGGACGACTTTCCGCGCCCGCATCCACTGCTGCGCCTGTTTCTGCGTCTCGCCGTGAAGGGATTCGTGACCGGTCCGGCTCCCTACCGGAGGCATATGCGGACCGCGCCGGTGTTCCTCGTGGCTCCTGACCAGGATTTCGTGCGTGAGCGCGACGGACTCATCGCCGATCTCCGGGCCGTGTGCGCGCGCGGGCGCGCGCACTTCGACGGCCGTCCATCACCCAACTTCGGGCCACTCACGGCCGACCAGTGGAACACGCTGCTGGCCAAGCACCTGCTGCACCACCTCGACCAGTTTGGGGCCTGATGCGGAGGCGCGCGTGGTGCGCCCTGCGGCCTGAGCGGTTATCATTCCCCTGGCAGGGTGAATCGAGGTGTGACGGTCTGATACCCTCAGGTACGTTCACTGGGCTCTTGGTCATGGTGCCTGCCGTCATGCATCGAATCTGTCGCGTATTCGTGGCCCTCGGGGTCATCATGTGTGTCGCCGTGCCATCGGCTGCGGCTCAAGGCGTGGTGCGTGCGGAGGCCCCGCCCGAGATCCGCACGCTGTTCCAGGATCTGACCACCGCCGCCAACGGCGATGCTGCTGCGTGGGAGGCGTTTGCGCAGGCCCACTACACGCCCGCGCTGCTGTCGCGCGAGACCGCCACCGAGCGGGCCGCATTCCACGGGCTGCTCACCGACAGGTTCGGCACGGTGACGATCACCGGGGTGCGTCGTGAAGGGCCGGACGCGCCGCTTCAGGTGATGGTGCAGGGCTCGAAGGGCCGAGGCGCCGTTCGTGTCGAACTTGATCGTGACGTCCCGAAGGTCTCTGCCATCGGCATCGATGGCGACAGCCCCACGGGCACCACCGGCCCCGGCAGCCTGCCGCCCCTGCCAGTGAACGGCACGCTGCCGCCCGGTGAGATCGAGCGTCGCCTGACCGACTATCTCGAGCAGCTGGCCTCGCGCGATGTGTTCTCGGGCGTGGCTCTTGTGGCGCGGAGCGGCGTGCCTGTGTTGCTGAAGGCCTATGGCCAGTCCGATCGTGAGCAGCGGATCGCCAACACGACTCGCACGCGCTTCAATATTGGATCGATCAACAAGATCTTCACGCAGATCGCCATCCAGGCGTTGATCGCCGATGGCACACTGTCGGTGACAGACACACTGGGCACGTTCTTTCCCGACTATCCCCAGGCGGTGTCGCGCCGCGCCACGATTGAACAGCTGCTGACGCACCGTGCCGGCGTGGCGGATTTTTTCGGCCCGCAGTTCGCCAGCACGCCCAAGAGCCAGTTCCGCTCGAACGCGGACTATTTCACGTTCATCGGAACGCTGCCGCCAGCGTTCGCGCCCGGTGAACGCACGCAGTACTGCAACGGCTGCTATATCGCCCTCGGTGCGATTGTCGAGAAGGTGTCCGGCATGCCCTACGAGCGATTCGTGGACGAGCGCATCTTTGCCCGGGCACAGATGACCAGCACTGGCTACCCGCGCTCCGATCGCCCGGCTGCAGACATGGCCATCGGCTATACGCGCCGCAGCCTCAACGGCGACCGCGCCGGGGCGCAGCCGCTGACACGCAATGGTCCGCTGCATGGCGTCGCCGGCAGTGCAGCCGGCGGCGGCTATTCAACGGCACTCGACCTGCTGCTGTTCGTGAAGGCCGTGAAGGCCGGGCGATTCCCTGGCACCGAGGCGGACCTCGGCATCGCCGGTGGCGCGCCCGGCATCAATGCCGTCGTGGAAGCCCGAGGCGAGTGGACGGTCATCGTCCTCACCAATGTCGACCCGCCGGTGGGCGAGCAGCTCGGTGTAATGATCGCGGATGCGCTCGATCAGTAGTACGCGTATGGGGCGCTGCTGATGACTGGTCGTGCGCTTCCATCCGGCGCCGGCCAGATTCCGGGTCGGTCCCTGCAGAACGACGCCACGCGACGAGAGCGGGCCGCTCACGGCCTGAAACTGAGGGGGAAGAAGTGGTGGACCTGACCGGGATCGAACCGGTGACCTCCTGAATGCCATTCAGGCGCGCTCCCAGCTGCGCCACAGGCCCACATCCAGAACAGCTAGTGTAACCCGCGTCGCGCATCCGGCGCAAGCTACGGGACGCTACGCCGATGCGGCGCCCGACTGTCCGGGGGAAGCCACGACGAGCCAGCGCACCAGCGCGGCGGCGGCCTCCTGCGGGGTCGCTCCGTAAAATGGCATCAGCGCCGTGCGAATGCCGGCACGGCGCGCCATCTGGGCGCGCCAGCGCCCGTGCGAGACCGCGACGACATCGATGTGATACGTGCGGCCATCCAGTGTGTGTTCGAAGCGATACGTGGTCACAGGTGCAGTCTCGTCACGGGCCGCCAAGTGTGTCCCGCCGGATGGGACATGCGCAAGCGAAGGAAGCGGTGACTGCACACGTGAATGATTCGGGCAGGAAGTTCCCTCGGAAAACAGCGGCACGAACTAAGATCAGCGCGTGTCGTTCACAGGCCATCCACCGCATTTCCACAGGATTTCCACACGGGCGTTTCGCCTCGCCGCGGTGGTGCTGCTGTGCGTGTCGTGTGCGGTGCGGCCGGCAGCGGCGCAGGACGGCGATGCGGGGCTCTTCCGCGTGTTCCTCAAGGACGGTCGGGTGATGACGTCGTACGGGGAATGGGCGCGCGTCGACGGACGCGTGGTGTTCTCGATGCCGATTCGGCGCGGAGACCCGGGAGCGGACCTGCGCCTCGTCACGGTGCCGGAGTCCGAGGTCGACTGGACGCGCACCGAGCAGTATGCCGGGGCTGTGCGCTCCGAGCGCTATGCGCGCACGAGGGGTGAGGCCGACTTCGCCGTCCTGAGCAACGAGGTGGCCTCGGCACTGAATGCGATTGCGACGGTCGCCGACCCGGTGGCACGTCTGCAGCGCGTCGAGGCGGCGCGCCAGCTGCTGCTCGACTGGCCCGGGGCCGCCTACGGCTATCGCGCCGTCGACGTGCGCGAGATTCTCTCGCTGCTCGACGAGGCGCTGGTCGACCTGCGGGCGTCGGCCGGCGTGTCTGGCGTGCCGCTGGCGCTCGTGGCGCCCCCGGCGCTGCCGCCGGGCGAGCCGCTGCTGCCGGACCCCTCCGAGGCCGAGATGGTTGAGCAACTGCTGACCGCGGCTGACGTCGCCCCCACGCCGGCAGAGCGCGCATCGCTGCTGCAGACGGTGCTCGGCTTCATCGATCAGGCGGCCTCTGCGCTGCCACGCGCGTGGGCGATGCTGATGCGGCGCGATGCGTCGCTGCAACTTGCCGAGGAAGCCGCGCTCGACGCCGCGTATGCCTCGCTGCGCACCCGCACGCTGACCACGGCGGCGAGGCTCGGCGCGCGGGCAGACGTGCGGGGACTCGAGCGACTGCGCACCGCGGTGCGCACGGCAGATGGCCGGCTCGGCGCGGCGCGCGCCGATGACATCGCGGCGCTGGCCGACGCCGTCGATCGGCAACTGGCTCAGGCCCAGCGCCTGCGGCTGGCGCGTGATCAGTGGGAATTGCGCCTGCCGGAGGTCCGCCGCTACCGGGATGCCATGGCGCCGCTGCTTCGCACGGCCTCGCGCTCGACGCCCGCGCTCCAGGACGTCCGGGCGCAGGCGGGCCCGGCGGCCTCGCAGCTGCCCGCCCTGCTGGCGCGCTGGAAGGCTGATGGCATCCGGCTCGAGCGGGTGGTGGTGCCTGCCGATTTCATCGCCCTGCATGCGATCTTCCGCAGCGCATGGTCGATGGGCGAGCAGGCGCTGTCACTGCGGCTGTCTGCCGCGGCTGCCAACGATGCCCCGCGCGCCGCCCAGGCCTCGTCTGCCGCGGCGGGTGCGCTGATGCTATGGGCCCGGGCCAGCGCAGACCTCGAGGCCCTGATGGTGCGTCCGGAGGCCCCGGCGATTCCATGACAGCCGTCACCCCGCGCCTCAGTCGGCTGATTCGCGCTGGCAGCCTGCGGGCCCTGCAGGACACCCTGATCGGGATGATGGGCGGCGGCGATGCCCTCTGGGCTGCAGACACCTTCATCCTGGTGCCCACGCGGGCGGCAGCCGAGCAGCTGCGCCGCACGGTGGAAGATCGCGTGCTGCCGGAGCGCGGCGCCCTCGCCTGGCCGGCTGTCGGCACACGCAGCGACTGGTATCAGGCCCTGCGCGACCGTGCGCCGTCCATGGGCGGCACCCTGACCAGCGTTGAACGCGAAGCCATCCTGACCCGCGTCGCCCGAGAGGTGAGCCGGGACGGCGTCGAGCCGCCCTTTGCCCTGAGACCGGCCCTGACGGCTGAGATGCTCGCCCTCTACGACTTCATCCGGCGGCAGGGCCGCACGATCAGCGACTTCGAGCGCAATCTTGCGGGCGAACTCGAGCCGTCGGCTGACTGCGATCGGGGGGCCGCGCAACTGCTCGCCCAGACGCGCTTTCTCGCCGAGACGTTCAGGCGTTACGAGGGCGAGCTCGAGGAGCGAGCGCTGCTCGACGAACACCGCATCCGACTACGGCTCCTCGAACTCGAGCCGGCGCAGCCGCTTCGGCGCGTTGTCGTGACGGTCGGTGATCGCATTTCCGATCCCGATGGTCTGTGGCCCGTCGACTTCCTGCTGCTGTCCACGCTGCCGGGCCTGGAAGAGGTCAGCGTGCTCATGACGGAACAGGTCCGCAGCGCCGGCCTGCTGGAACGCCTGCATGCCGCCATGCCGGGCATCGAGGAAGTGCAGGCGGCAGACCTTCCGGGCGTGCGGATCGCACCCGCCGGCACGCCGACGCTCGTCATCCCCGGGACCCGCACCGGTCACGCCGTCGCCGAGCCGGCGCCGGCCTTCGTGGCGCGCGACCGCGAGGAAGAACTGCGCCATGTTGCCCGCCGGCTGAAAGCCGGACGGCACGGGGCAGTCCCTCTCCATCGCAAGGCGCTGGTCGTCCGGCGGTCGCTGCCATACGTGTACCTCGCCCGCGGCATCTTCGAGCACGCGGGCATCTCCTTCGAGATGACCGACACGCTGCCGCTGGCCGCCGAGCCCTATGCCGCGGCTGTCGACCTTGTGCTCGAATGCGTCATCAGCGACGGCTCGCGCTCTACGCTGGTGGCGCTGCTGGCATCGCCGCATTTTTCGTGGGGTGCCTTCGGCGCCGAGCTGACGCCTGATGAGGTGCTGGCCCTCGATTACGCGCTGGCTGATGCCCGCTATCTCGGAGGAAGGGAGACCCTGCGCGCCCTGGCCGAGCGCTGGGACTCGGCCGATCCCGTCACTCCCGGCGACCACAGCCGCATCCGCTCGCGCGCCGCCGCGGCCGCGTGCCGCGTGGCGGCACGGGTGTCGGAGGCGCTGGCACCTCTTGCGGAGGAACGAGCGATCGGCGACCAGACCGAGCTGCTGCACGATTTCCTCGTGACGCACCGCCGCCCGGATGTCCACAAGGCGGCGGATGACCGCCTGAACCGGGTGCAGCACGCCGTGCACGAATCACTGCGGCGCATCGGACAGGCGGCGCGTGCCTACGATCCGGAGGCCACGGCGTCTGCCGCCTCACTCTCCTCCATGCTCCGGCGGTGGCTCGAGGGACGCACGTTCGACCTGCGCTCAGGCCGCGGAGGCGTCCGGCTGCTCGATGCCCAGTCGGCGCGGTATGCCGATCTCGATGAGATGCATCTGCTGGGCCTCGTCGAGGGGGAATGGCCCGAGCCCGTGCGCCCATCCATCTTCTATGCGCCGTCGCTGCTGGCGCTGCTCGAGCCCACACCTGTCGCCATCGCTCCGCTGCAGCGTGAGCACCAGCTGCGCACGTCGGCGCTCGCTGCCTTCCGCGACCTGCTTTCGCTGCCGCGGCACGAGATCAGTGCCTCCATGTTCCAGCTCGAGGCCGACTCCCTGGTGTCACCCTCGCCGTATCTGGCCGTGCTCGGTGAGTTCGGCACGCAGACCCGCATCGACGCCACGCCCGACCATCTGCGCATCACGGCCGACGAGGCCCTCACCGATGTGCCGCCCGATACCACGTCCGTGTCGGCAATGGCGTCGGCCTGGGCCCGCCTGCGCGGTGCGCAGCCCGACAGGGATGGCGCGGCTTACCACGGCCAGGTGGGTACGACCGCGCTGGACACCGTCTCGGTGACGCGCATCGATCGCTACCTCAAGTGCCCGTTCCAGTACTTCGCCCACGACGTGCTGCGGCTCAAGGAGGCGCCCGAGGACGAAGAGACACAGTCGCCGCTGCGTCGCGGAAGCTTTCTGCACCGGGTGCTCGAGGAGTGCTATCGCGAGTGGGAGCGGCTGGGGCACACCACCATCGACAGTGCGAGCCGCGCCGACGCCCGTCGCGTGTTTGTGTCCGTGACCGATCAGCTGCTGCAGGAGCTGCCTCATGCCGAAGCGCAACTGGAACGGCACAGCCTGCTCGGCACCGCCATGACGCCGGGCATGATCGATCGCGTACTGGACGATGACGTCCGATCGGGCGTGGCCGTCAAGCGACGCTGGACCGAGTTCGAGCTGCAGGGCGAGTTCTCCTTCCACCAGGAAGATGGCCACGTGCGCCAGCTGCGCCTCCACGGCAAGGTCGATCGCGTCGACCTCTTCCACGACGGCACCTTCCGCATCGTCGACTACAAGACGGGCGGCACGCCCGCCGTGAAGGATACCGTGCAGCTGCAGGTGTATGCGGCAGCGGTGGCTCAGGCCCTCCGTCAGGAGGGCTATTCGGGACTGACACCGGCGAGTGCCAGCTTCGTGTCACTGACGAAGGCACCTGCTTCATCAGCCTCCCTGCCGGGACGGGGACACTCGATGGAGGATCGGGTGCGCGACGGCGAGGGTCGCCTGCTTGCGGCCATCGATGACATTGCCGCGGGCCGGTTTCCCCCGAAGCCGGCAGATGCCTCGACGTGCGATCGCTGCTCGTTCGCCAGCGTGTGCCGGAAGGACATTGTTGGCGAGGATGCACATGATGAGCCGGGGCAGGGAGGCAACGATGAGTGAATCGACGCCCTGGCAGCCGCCGGATCATGAGGCGCGTCAGGCGGCGCGTGATCCGCAGCTCAATGTCGTGCTGGAGGCGTCGGCGGGCACCGGCAAGACTTCGGTTCTCGTCGACCGCTACCTGGCGCTGCTGCGTGAGGGCGTGGCGCCGCGGAACATCCTGGCACTGACGTTCACCCGCAAGGCCGCCGCCGAAATGCGAGAGCGCGTCGTGCAGCGGCTGGCACAGCAGGCACGCGCAGGCCTCCTGACAGAGCACCAGCAGAAGGTGTACGACCTCCAGCGATCGGAAATCGCGCTCACGACGATCGATGCGTTCTGCCTGTCGCTGCTGCTCGAGTTTCCCCTGGAGGCCGGGGTCGATCCCGGAGTGGGCCTCGCCGACGAGACGATGACGCCGCACCTGCGCGAGCTGGCGCTCGACCAGTCGCTGCGCTGGGCCCGCAGCGAGGCCACGACCGACGAGCCCATGGCGCTGCTGCTGGCAGAGCTCGGCGAGTTCAAGGTGCGCGCGGGCATCGAAGCCTTGCTCGAGCGGCGCCTGATTGCCAGCCGGGCCCTGCGGCGGTTCCTGTCGGGACCTCCGAGACGCGTCGAGGAGATCTGCGACGACCTGTGGCGCGATCACCAGGACGCGATTCGAGAAGTCTGCGGCACGATCGAAGCCCTGTGCCAGGCCATGCCGCCGACCCCCGAGGCGCAGGCTATGACTGAGGCCCTGCGTGCGGTGGACGGAGCCGAATCGCCAGACCTGACGCAGCTGCGGCGGATGCATGGCGTGCTCCACGACATCGCGTTTACCAAGGAGGGACAGCCTCGGCTTCGGTCACGATTCAAGAAGGACGATTTCGGCCCCACTGCGAAAACCACCTATCCCCGCTGGAAGGATGTCAACGAAGCCCTGGGGGTACGAGTCCGGGCGGCGTCCGAGCGCTACGAGGCGGCGCTGAACCGCGTCATGGTGCATGCGACCGACCGGCTGCTGCGCCGGGCCATCGCTGACTATCGCCAGGTGCGTGCGCGGCTCGGTGTGCTCGACTTCACCGATGTGCTGGACCATGCCGTGCAGCTGCTGCAGCGGCGCGATGAGTTCTCGCAGAGCCGCTTCAAGCTCGAGTCGCGCTACCAGCACGTCCTGGTCGACGAGTTCCAGGACACCAATCCCCTGCAGTGGGCACTCGTGCGTGAGCTGGTGTCGTCGTGGGCCGAAGGGGCGTCGGTGGCCGACACGCACCTGCGGCCATCCATCTTCATCGTCGGCGACCGGAAGCAGTCGATTTACGGATTTCGCGATGCGCAGGTGGCGCTGCTGTCGCGCGCGGGCCGTTACATCCATGCGCTCAGGCCCGAAGGGGCGCCGCGCCGGGCGATCTCCCACAGCTTCCGTTCGGTGTGGCCGATCCTCCGGTTCGTGAACGATGTCTTTCACGATCACGCGACTGCCCCTGACACCCCGCAGCAGTTTCACTACGGCCCCGCAGACCGGTTTCCGGAACCGCCCCCGCTGCCGGCCGCCAATGCCGGGCACGACCGTGAAGGCGAGGCGTCGTCGCCCCCCCTGGTGAGTGACGCGCCGCTCGGCGTGCTGGTCGGCGACACGGCCGAGGAACAGGCGGCCCGAATGGCCGAGGACATCGTGGCGCTGCTGCACTCGGGGGCACTTGTGAGGCGAGGCCCGAACCGCGCCGACTGGACGCCGATTCAGCCAGGCGACATCGCCGTGCTGTTCCGATCGCGTTCGGGGCACCGCGTGATCGAGCAGGCGCTGCTGGCGCGCCGCGTGTCGTTCTACGTCTACAAGGGGCTGGGCTTCTTCGAGAGCGATGAGATTCGCGACGTGCTGGCGATGCTTGGCTTCCTGGCGGCGCCGGCCTCCGACCTGCACGCGGCTGCCCTGCTGCGGTCGCGATGGGTCTCGGTGTCGGACGTGGCCATCCATGCGCTGGCACCGCATCTTGCACGGTCCTGTCATCCACAGACGCCGCTGCCCGATGTGCACATACCCGCGGACGACGCCGCGCGTCTGGCACAGTTGCGCGAGTCACTGGCCGGGTGGCTGCCGCTGGTCGACCAGCTAACGCCGGCTGAGCTGCTTGACCACGTGCTGGCGGATGGCGCCTATGCCATGGAACTGGCCGGACCTACCGCCGAACAGGCACGCGAGAACGTGAAGAAATTCCGGGGGCTGGTGCGGCGCATCCAGAACCGTGGCTATGCCACGCTGGCGCGGGTCGTGGCGCACTTCGATCGGGTGCAGGCGGCGGGCGACGAGGCCAACGCGATCATCGAGGCCACGCACGCCGTCAACCTCATGACGATGCATGCGTCGAAGGGGCTCGAGTTTCCTGTGGTGTTCCTGGTGAACCTGCAGAAACAGGGCGGGCAGACGAAGGATGACATCCGCGTGCATGTGACGCCCGTCGCCCCTGCGGCCGATGGCGATGCGCCAGACGAGGAGGACAGTGACGAGGTCGACGTGTCGATTGGCACCCATCGATCTGCCGCGGATGAACAGCGAAAGGCCCTCGACACGGAAGACAACCGTCGCCTGCTCTACGTGGCCCTGACCCGCGCGCGCGACCGGCTCTATCTGACTGGCGTCCGTCAGCGTGATGGAAAGTTCCAGTGCAGGAGCAACAGTTTCGGCGGCGTGCTGCCGGACTCGCTGCGCGAGCAGATGGACCTGCACCGGAGCGCCGACCCGATGGTCTGGTCCGGGGTCACCGGTGCGCATCAGTTCCGTGTGGTGCCGCCGGCGCCCGATGTACCGACCGTGTGGCAGGACCCGGAAGGGACGGGTGTCGGTCTGGCCGAGCCCCTGCGTGACTACGAGCCGCTCGGGTCGACGGCTGCCACGCGCGTGGCGGCCTCTGCGACATTCCCTGACGCTGACGAAGGCCCCGCAGGCTCGGCACCTGCCGACCGTTCATCGGCCCGTCTGGGAACGGTGGTGCATGCGCTTGTGGCCCACGCCCATCCGCGGGCCCTGTCTGACGTGGCGGCACTGCAGGCTGCGGCACGACAGCTCGCGCTGGACCGCGAGCTCGGTGAGCTGCCTCCGGGCGACATCGATCGGGCCGTGCGGATGTGCCTCGAGGCCCTGGCACAGCCGGAGCTGGCCGAACAGGTGGAAGGCCGGGTGGTGCTGTTCGAGGCCGCCTATTCGCGGCTCCGCAGCGACGGGGCCGTGGAGCGCGGGTCAATGGATGTGGTGATTATCGAGCCGTCGCGCATCCGCATCCTCGAGCTGAAGACCGGCCAGGCGCACGACGCGCACCAGGCGCAGTTCGAGGCGTATTGCGCCTCGATGCGGGCGCAGCATCCGTCCCACGCGGTCACGGGGCGCGTCGTCTATCTCGGCGGCCAGTCAGCGCCGTTCCGGCCATTCGCGCTATCGTGATGGAAGCCATGCCGTCCTCGCGACTCACACAGGCCTCTGCCCGTGCGCTCGGCCCCGACCACCGGACGTTCCGCCGGTCGCTGGCCGATGAGGTGGCGATTGACTTCCCGTCAAGGCGTGCGGCCTGCCAGGCCGTGAATGCCGTGTGCCTGGCCCCAGATGAATCCCTGCGCCTGACCACGGTGGTGACCGTGTCGTCGTCTGTGGCCCGGCGGGGCGGTCGCGTTCCGGTGCCGCTGTCGCTGCGCCAGACCTGCGCGACCTGTGGCGGCCGCGGAGAGACATGGCCCGACCCGTGCGCGCAGTGCGAGGGGCAGGGGCACTGTGCGCGGCTGATGGAGGTGGGCATTCCCGTGCCCCCGGGCACGGCCCACGGAGAGCACCTGCGCTTCGCGGTGACGCCCAGGCGCGGCCCCCGGACCCGTGTGGATGTGCGCGTGGTGGTGGAGGCGGGCCGATGAAGAAGCATGTCGACCTGCTGGTGTGGCTGTACACGGCGTGGGGCGCGGTGTTCCTGATCGTGGCCCTGGCGGGCGTCGCGCTCGCGGCCGGCGCCTGGGCGATCGCCACCGGCGTCAGTCCCGTGCAGGTCAGCAGCCCGATGTCCGGGCAGGTGACGGCGGCAGGCCTGGCCTCGATGGCGGCGCTGACGCTGGTGTGGGCGCTGCTGCACCTGGCCCTGGCCCGTGCCCTGGCGGCCTTGCGTATCTGGGGGCGCACGTTCGTGCTGGGCCTGTCAATCGTCAACCTGCTACTGCTGCCCTTCGGCACGGCGCTGGCGGCGTACTCGTGGTGGGTGCTGCTCAAGGACGAGACGCGGCGCCTGTTCCACGCCTGAGGCTGGCGCCTGTGCGGCGGCGGCAGCTGCGACGTGCGTGGTAATCTCGACGTCATACCCTGCATGACTCACGACTCTGTGCTCGACGCCCTGCGCGGCGTCATCGATCCTGACCTGCGCCGCGACATCGTGTCGCTGGGGTTTGTGAAGAACCTCGTCATCGACGGCGGTCGCGTGGCATTCGACATCGAACTGACCACGCCAGCGTGCCCGGTCAAGGATCTGATGAAGGCCCAGGCCGAGTCGCTGGTGCGGGCGCTGCCCGGCGTTGACGCCGTCGACATCACGATGACGGCACAGGTGCGCGCGGTCACGGCGGCACCCTCGGGCGCTGCCGCCATTCCCGGCGTGAAGAACGTCATTGCGGTGGGCGCCGGCAAGGGCGGCGTGGGCAAGACGACCGTGGCCGTCAACCTGGCGCTGGCGCTGGCGAAGGCGGGCAGCCGCGTGGGGATCCTCGACGGTGACATCTACGGTCCGAACGTGCCGATCATGCTCGGCCTGCAGCAGCAGCTCGAGGCGGACGGGGACAAGATCCGGCCGGCCGAGAAGTTTGGCTTGCAGGTCGTGTCGATCGGGTTCATGACGAAGGATGAAGCCCCGGTCATCTGGCGCGGGCCGATGCTGCACTCGGCGATTCGGCAGTTCTTCCATGATGTGGCGTGGCGCGACCTCGACTACCTCATCATCGACATGCCGCCGGGCACCGGAGACGTGGCCCTGTCGCTGGCCCAGACCGTCCCCGTCGCCGGCGCCATTGTCGTGACGACGCCGCAGCAGGTGTCGCTCGCCGACAGCCGCCGCGCCATCCGGATGTACGACAAGCTCAGGATCGACACGCTGGGCGTGATCGAGAACATGAGCTACTACGCGTGTCCGTCGTGCGATCACACCGCGAATATCTTCGGACACGGGGGCGGCGAGAAGATGGCCGCGGAGATGGGCGTGCCGTTCCTGGGGCGTCTGCCGATCTACGAGCCCATCCGCGTGGGCAGTGACGTGGGCATTCCCCTGGTGGCGGCCGAGCCGCAGTCGGCGGCGGCCCTCGCCTTCGCGCAGGTGGCGGCGCAGGCGGCAGCGCAGGTGTCGATGAAGGCCATCAAGTCTGCGCTGGATGCGAAGGGGCATATTCCCCTGACGCCGGTGTCCTAGCGAGGGCCCGCATGGCGGCCGCGCCCACCAGTGGCCCGGGCACCAGCAGCAGCGAGGCGTACTGCCATCCGGCGGCCTCGGCCACGCGTGGCAGGGCGTCGATGGTCACCATGGTCAGCAGGAAGCCGACGGAGGTCTGGAACGTCAGCGCCGTGCCGACCAGCGGTGCCGGGGCGTGTTCGCTGACGAGCGCAGAGAACTGTGCCGAGTCGGCGACGACGGTCAGCCCCCAGAGCATCACCAGCAGGAACGTCCAGACCGGGGCCTGTCCGTAGGCCATCAGGGTGGCAGCGGCGCAGGCGGCGCTGGCCAGCATCGACCAGCGGGCCACGCGCGCCTTTCCCCATCGATCGGCCCATCCCCCGGCCACGGCACACCCCACCGCGCCCGCACCGATGGCGAGGAACGCGGCCAGTGTGCCCGCCGCTGTGGCCGCCGGGCCCATGCCCGCTGCCGCAAAGCTGGCGGTGGCAAAGACCCCGACCCAGGTCCACATCGCGTAGAGCTCCCACATATGCCCGAGGTAGCCGATGAGGGCGAGCCGCACGCCGCGCACGGCAAGCAGGCGATGCACTGCCTGCGGATCGAATCGCACGGCGGCGACGGCGTGCGGGCCCTCGCGTCCGAAGGCCAGGACCAGCAGCCCGCCCGCCAGCGCGAGCGCCGAGGTCAGCTGCATCGCAGATCGCCAGTCATTTCCGAGCCAAGTCGTGATGAGATAAGGAAGAGCCTTGCCCAGCGTCAGTGCGCCGATGAGCAGGCCGAGGGCGAGGCCCCGGCGGCGGCGGAACCAGCTGGCGGCCAGCTTCATCGCCGGCGGATACACCCCGGCCAGTCCCACACCGGTGGCAGCGCGCAGGAGCGTCACGCTGAGCCCGCTGTCCACGGTGAGCACCGCGGCGTTTGCGGCGGCGGCCAGGCAGGCCCCGGCACAGATCAGCCGTGGAGCCGACACGAGGTCGGCCACGTTCACCAGGGCCCCCGCCAGGGTGCCCGCCACAAACCCGACTTGCACCGCCATGGTCAGCCAGGCGGCCTCGCCGGGTGACAGCGCCAGGTCACGCACCAGCGAGGGCGTGACCGCCGTGGCCGAGAACCACAGCGTCATGGCAAGGAACTCGGCGACGGCGATGAGACCCAGTTGCCACCAGGCGTCGCGAACGGCAGTGTCATCAGAGAGGATCACAGGCGTGGAGATACCCTACACGAAAGTCACGCTCGACAACGGACTCGACGTGATCGTGCACGAAGATCCGCAGCTGCCGATGGTGGCCGTGAACCTCTGGTATCACGTGGGGTCGAAGAATGAGCGGCCGGGCCGCACGGGCTTTGCGCACCGGTTCGAGCACCTGATGGTCGAAGGCTCGGCGCACCACGACCACGGC
>SXGQ01358848.1_pt1 | contig 15775 bp, 12 predicted proteins | sample 3178371 | NCBI WGS metagenome assembly SXGQ01 (sample SAMN11356859, study PRJNA531348) | freshwater metagenome | isolation source: freshwater sample F1-20 | place: China: Fuxian Lake, Yuxi | collected 2017-12-25
GAGCGGCCTGCACGTATTCCTTGCTGCGCTCAACCAGGGTGGAGCCACGCACGGTGCGCGCGTACTGCACCCAGCCGGCGAGGGTGATGGAGATGATGAGCACGCCGAAGGCGAGCGTCTCGTGCGCGTTGGGAAACAGAACACGGCCCACGCCGGCGATCAGCAGCGCGATCAGGATGGGCGGGAAGGACAGCATCACGTCGCACAGGCGCATGAGGAAGGCGTCGATCCAGCCGCCGAGAAAGCCGGCCAGCAGGCCCAGCGTCACGCCGATCAACACAGACAGCACCACCGATGCCAGGCCCACGGCGAGCGAGATGCGCGCGCCGTACATGAGCGCGGAGAGGATGTCGCGCCCCTGGTCATCCGTGCCGAGGACGAACTGGGAGGTGCCGCCTTCCTGCCACATGGGCGGCAGGCGCGCATTCATCAGGTCCAGCGTGGCCAGGTCGAAGGGGTTGTGCGGCGCGATCCAGTTGGCAAAAAGCGCGCAGACGATGCAGATGAGCGCGATCACCGCCGCCACGATGGCCGTGGGCGAGGTGCGAAAGCTGTGCCCGACATCGCTGTCGAGCGCGCGGCGAATGGTGGCAATCAAGAAGACGTCCTGGAGAATGAAGCGATGCGCAGGCCCAGGGCCAGCGCGGAACCGGCTCCGCCGGGCCGCTGCTGGCGCCCCCCTTGGGGGGTGACGCCGCAGACGGCGCGGGGGGAGACCTTATTTCACCGACATGTAGCGAAACGGCATGAAGTTGTCCGCGAGCTGGGCCAGGGTGACGTTGTTGGCCACGCCCCAGGCCAGGGCCTGTTGGTGCAGCGGGAGGTGGCCGATATCGTCCGCATGGATCTTGAAGGCTTCGCGGATCATGGCGTCGCGCTTGGTCTTGTCGGTCTCGGACTGGATCTGCTTGGTGAGCTCATCCACCTTGGGGTTGCAGTAGGCGCCCAGGTTGAACTGGCCCGAACCCGAGTCGTCCACGCAGCGCATGAGCGCGTTGAGCGCGTTGTGCGAGTCGTAGGTGCCCGGCGTCCACCCCAGCATGTAGAAGCTGGTGTCGCGGCGCAGGATCTTCGGGAAGTAGGTGCCCTTGGTCTCGGCCTGCAGGTTGATCTTGACGCCCACACGCGCCAGGTTGGCGGCCACGGCCTGGCAGATGTTGCCGTCGTTGACGTAACGGTCGTTCGGGCACTTCATGGTCACCTCAAAACCATTGGGATAACCGGCGTCGGCCAGCAGCTTGCGCGCCGCATCCGGGCTGTAAGGCAGGCGCTTGTTGATATCCTCAGCAAAACCATTGATGCCCGGTCCGATCATCAAGGCAGTGGGATTGGAGGCACCACGCATCACGGTGCGCTGTATGCCCTGGATGTCGATGGCCTGGTAGAAGGCTTGACGCACCCGTTTGTCCTTGAAGGGATTTTTGCCCTTGATATTAGAGAACAGCAGCTCATCGCGCTGCTGGTCCATGCCCAGGAAAATCGTGCGCAGCTCCGGCGCGGTCAAGGCCTGGGTGTTGGGATTGGCGTTGATGCGCGGCACGTCCTGCACCGGCACGGGCTCCATCATGTCGATTTCGCCAGAGAGCAAGGCCGCCACGCGGGTCGGATCGCTGGAAATCGGAGTGAAGATCACCTCGGTCACATTGCCCTCGATCTTGCCCCAGTAGTTGGGATTGACCTTGAAGGTGGTCTTGACACTGGGCTGACGCTCACCAAGGATGTAAGGGCCGGTGCCATTGGCCCTGAACGAAGCGGCGTTTTCCAAACCCTTGCGACGGTCCACCGGCCGCACGGCCTGGTTGTCCTCGCACCACTTTTTGCTCATCATGTAAACCGTAGAGAGCACGTTGGGAAGAATAGGGAACGGCGACTTGGTTTCAATGTCCACCGTGTAGTTGTCGACTTTGCGCACCTCTTTGATGTCGTTGGTGTTGCTGCGCATGTCCGAGCCGTCTCCGGCGGCCCGGGCGAGCGAGAACACCACATCGTCGGCACCAAACGATGTGCCGTCATGAAAACGCACATTGCGTCGCAACTCGAAGCGCCAGACCACAGGCGACGTCTGGCGCCAGGAGGTTGCCAGGCCGGGCTCGAATTTGAGGTCCTTGCTCACACCCACCAGGGCTTCATAGATGTTGTTGGTCACGCTCAACTGCAAGGACTCATTGAGCGAATGCGGGTCCATCGACAGAGCATCGCCCTGATTGGCAACCCGCAAGGTTTTGGCCACCACCGGGCTCAAGCCCAAGGCAAGCAGGAGCAGGCCCGTCATCCACTGTTTTTTCAATCTCATCACACTCTCCTTGGAAAATGGGTCCTACCAAGAACCCGGGTTAAATGGATCGCAGCGAGGCCACGGTCATCGGTTCGCCGTCACGGACAGGGCATGCTCGACCAAACTGGCATGCAATGCGGCACCGAGCGGCAGGATCTCGTCATTGAAGTCGTAGCGGTTGTTGTGCAATGGGTAAGGGCCCGGCCCGTCAACAAGCCCTTGGCCCACCCGAATGTAAGCCCCCGGCTTGACCTGCAGCATGAAAGAAAAATCTTCTCCGCCCATGCTCGGCTGCATATTGCGCCAAACTTTGTCCGGCCCCACCAGGGCAGTGGCCACATCCGCCGCAAAATGGGCCTCGGGCACGGTGTTGACCGTGGCCGGGTAGACCCTCTCGTAGTTCACGTCGGCGGCCGCACCGAAGGCCTGGGCCACCCCCTCGCACAGGGTGCGCACCCGCAACTCGATGTGGTCTTGGACCGTGGGGCTGTAAGTCCTGACCGTACCGACCAGGGTCACTTCGCCAGGAATCACGCTCATGGCATCCGGATGCCCGCCCTGCATGGAGCACAGGCTGATCACCGCCTGGTCCATGGCCGACAGATTGCGGGACACGATGCTCTGCACCGCGGTGATGATGTGCCCGGCCACCAGCACCGGGTCGACCGTCTGGTGCGGCCGGGCTCCGTGTCCACCGCGCCCACGAATGACAATGTGCACCCGGTCCACGGCCGCCTGCATCGGCCCTGGCGTGATGCCGATCACGCCCAGAGGCGTTTCAGGCGAATTGTGCTGGGCAAAGACCTTTTCACAGGGGAATTGCTCAAACAAGCCGTCCTTGATCATCTCGCGTGCACCCGCGTAGCCCTCTTCTCCCGGCTGGAAGATCAACACGGCCGTCCCATCGAAGCGGCGGGTCTCGGCCAAGTAACGGGCCGCACCGATCAACATCGCGGTGTGCCCGTCGTGGCCGCAGCCGTGCATCAGGCCTGGCGTGCCTGATCGCCAGGCACAGTCGCCGAGTTCGCGCATGGGCAATGCGTCCATGTCGGCACGCAAACCAATCATGCGCCCGGGGTTGGTGACCGATCGGCCCTTGCCGTGGACCACAGCCACCACCCCGGTCTTGCCCAGGCCAGTGACCAGCCGGTCCACCGCACACAGCTTGAGGGCCTCAACCACGCGGGCAGACGTGTACTTTTCCTCGAAACCCAATTCCGGGTGGGCATGCAAATCCCGCCGAAACGCGGTCAGCTCAGGGTGAAACTGCCGAATCCGGGCAAAGGCCGAACCTTGAGCGCCATAGGCCAGGGGCTGGGTCATGTCCATCTCAGTGGGCTCCGCTTCGGCTCAGGCCCTCAACGGCCTCAAACAGGGCCCGCTGGGCCTGGTCAATGATTTGGACGCGCCATTGCGGCGTATCGATGTAGAACACGCTGCGCATTTGCTGGCGGATCTCGCGCGCCAGATCGGGCGCCGCTTCGGGGTGGCCGTGCAGCCAGTGGTCGGCGCGCAAAGCCTGCATCACACGCGCCACCGGCTCGGTGCCGTACTCGAGCGCGATGCCGGTGTACTGGGCCTGCGGGCATTCATCGAAAACCGATGTCCACATCAAGCCGGTGAGCATCGGCGAAGACGACGAGCCGTCATAAATCGAGGTCACCTGATCGCCCCACCAGGCTTTGGCGCGCATCAGGGCTTGCGGATCATCTCGGCCGGCAAAGATCTTTTCGCCCACACCGCAGGGACCCAGGCCGGTGTGCAGGTCGATCCAGGCCACCTGCGCAGCCCGCCCGCCATGGCGCCGCAGCACCTGACGCAACGTCAGGTTGTTCCAGGTGGGAGATCGCCCCCCGTAAAAAAGCCCCTGCTCAAATTCATACTGACCGCGCGAAATGGCGGCCTGCCAGCGCGGCAGCCCGCGCTCCTGGATGTAGCGCTCGGTCGCCGCCAGGTTTTCAGCGCTTGGCGGCCAAACCTGGGGCAACAGCAAATCGGCAATCTCGCGGTAGTCAAGGTTGACCGGCAGCGGCTTGGAAAAATCGTGGAAATTGCGATTGAGGTCCACACCCTCGTGCGTGACCCGCCGATCGAAAGAAAAGCCATGCGGGTTGAGCGCATGGATGTAGAGCACCGCAACGCCCGCAGCGCGGGCCTTCGCACGCCATGGGGCCTGCGCCAAGGCATGGACCTGCACCCCGCTGCCGCAATAGCCCTCGACCCCATGGCAGGCGCTGCTGATGATCAGCAGATTTTTCGCATCCGCCGGACCGTCGAGGGCCACATCCATTGCCAGGATTTCCCCCTGCGAGCCACGCAAAGGATGCGCATGCGATTCAACCGTCAACCCCACAGCCTGGCACGCCCCCAGGAATTTTGCGCGGGCCTGACCATAAGAAGCAGAAAAAGCTTTTTCGACAGAAGTCATGCAGGAATCTTCGGCGGCGCGGGACATGCCCAGTGCTTACAAATCGGCATCAAACGGATGGCAGATGGGCGATGCACCAAATACCGATGGCAATCGTATTGGTTCCTCCCATCATGCCAAAAATTCAAGCCAAAACAAAAACGAGCGCATTGGTGTTTACCCAACCCCGCCAAATGTCGGCTGCAGGCCTGGCGGGTCCTTTTAGACCTGAGAAGACGGCCCTGACCCCGCTCACGGCCGCTACACTGGCCTCCTCTCAATGGAGCTGCCACCATGAAACCGTTTGCTTCTTTCGTCCTGGGCCTGATCATGTCGATCAGCGCCGCCGCTCAAGGCCAGCCCGACAAGGTGGTCTACCACATCGACAACGCCACCGTCCAAGCCACCAAGGGCCTGCGCAACATCCGCAACCACCTGGACGTGGCCCCCGAGACACAGATCGTCGTGGTCACACATGCCGATGGCGTGGACTTCTTGATGGAAGGCGCAAAAGACAAAAACAACACCAGCATAGACTACGGCGCCCTGGTGTCGGCACTCAAGGCGCGCGGCGTTCGTTTTGAAATCTGCGAAATCACGCTTAAGAACCGCAACCTGAACAAGGCGCAGTTCTCCATGGACGCTGAATTCACCCCCTCGGGCGTGGTTCGGGTTGGGCGCCTGCAAGCGCGGGACGGATACGCCTACATCAAGCCTTGAGCCGGCGGTGCGCCTGGCCGATCAGATCATGGGCACCAGGGAGCCGTCCATCATCAGGTTGACCCCGTTGATGTAGCTGGCGCGGCTGGAGGCCAGAAACACCACCGCATTGGCCACTTCTTTCGGATCTGCAATTCGCCCGAGCGGCAATTTTTCGACCATCCGCGCCAAGGCGGTTTCCTTGCTGATCTGGCTGTTGCGGGCATCGGTTTCGATGGCTTTGTCCAGGCGTTCGGTCAGTGTGCCGCCCGGGTTCACGCCGTTGACCCTCACCCCCTGCCCCGCATAGGCATTGGCCAGACCAGCGGTCGCGAGCATCAGCGCCGCGTTGGCCGAACCGCCGGGCAAATGCACCGGACTGGCCACCTTGCCCCCATTGCCGATCACGTTGACGATGGCACCATGGCCACGCGCGGCCATCTGCTTGATGGCTGGATCCATCATGTGGACATAGCTCAAAAACTTGGACTGCATGGCGTCGAGCCAAATCTGGGGTGTCAGCTCAGGGGCTGGCGTGCGTTTGGCCGCACCCGCGCAATTGACCAGCACATCCACCGGTCCGCACAGGCTCTGGGCCCGGGCCAGTGCCTGTGCCGCCTGCTGGGCATCGGTCAGGTCGGCGGCGCACACCTGTACCGTGGCCGCAGGCGACTGCTCCAGCAGCTTGCGCCGGGCGGCCTCGAGCGTGTCAGCTTGGCGCGCCACCAGAGTGACACGCGCGCCCTCCTCGATAAAAGCCGCGGCACAGGCCCAGCCTATGCCCTTGCTGCCGCCGGTGATCAATACATGCTTGTCTTTCAGATTCAGATCCATGGGGTGTCCTAAGGGGTGGGTTCAAGGAAGGGTCAAGTCCATCAGGGCGTGCAGGTCACTCAGTTGCTCCGTGGCGCCAATCTGCTGCGCCAGCCGATCGGCTGGGCAATGTGGTGCGCCATGGGCAAGCAAGTCGGCAAACTTCAAGGCCAGGCCCGCATCATCGAGGCTGGGGTGTTCATCTCCGGGCTGAGGTTTGTAGCGGGCCTGCAGCACTGTGCCCTGGCGCAGCTGCACCTCCACGGCCGCCTCTTGCTGGCTCAGGCCTTCATCGGCGATCACCTGCACTTTGTCGCGCAGCACCTGGCTGCGGACCACGGCAACATCGGTGAAACTGCGCACGCCGGCACTGCCCTCAAGCAGCATGATCGCCGTCGCATGTTGCAAACTGAGCTTGGCCTGCATGCCGTCGGCCGGATCAGGGCGGTTGGCACGGGTGGCCGCCAGAGGCGCGACACGCAGCCTGATCTGCCCGACCGCATCGGCCGACACAAGGCCGTGCGATTGGACGATCGAGTCACTGGCCAGTAACGCTGGATGCAACAAAAAACCGCAGGGGTAGGGCTTGAACCGGTTGTCCTGCACCTGCCAGTGGGAGCCAGGACCGGGCAGACTTGCGAGCACGAAGTGGCCTTCGCCCATCAGGTCGCCAAAGCCAAAGCGCTCCTCGAGCACACCGGCGCTGGCACTGAGCCCCGTCTGCGCGTACAGCGCGGCCAGCAGGCCATTGCGCGCCGCGTGGGCGATGTTCAAGCTCTTGGCACTGCTGCCCAGGCTGGCCACCAGACCGCTGGCCTGTGTGGCGGCGTGCCCGAAGGCACAGGCCATCTGGGATGAACTCAGCCGCATCAAGCGGCCCACAGCAGCGGCCGCACCCAAAACGCCGCAGGTGGCCGTGATGTGCCAGCCCTTTGCGTAATGCGCGGGCGAGAGAGCCAGCCCAACGGCGCATTCCACCTCAATGCCCAGAACAAAGGCGTGCAAAGCCTCTGCCCCCGAGCAAGGATGCGCGCTGGCCCAGGCCAGCAGCGCAGAAGCCACAGGCCCTGCCGGATGGATGGCCGTGGCCCAATGGGTGTCATCAAAATCAAGGATGTTCGACGCAAAGGCATGAACCAGCGCGGCAGAAGGCAGATCAAGCCGCTCGCCGCGCCCGAGCACAGGGGCAGGACCATCAAAGCCCGCTAAAGCCAGTGCAGACACCAGACGCTGGACCTGATCATCGGCCGCGCCGCCGAGCGCGCAGCCCCACCAGTTCAGCCAGGACCGCCGGGCCGCCAGACGCGCCGGCTCGGGCACGTCCTGCCACTGCGTTTGCACCACCCACCGCGCCAGTGCGCGCGTGGCGGGTTCAGCGTGATCGCTCATCCAGGCTCAATTGGCCACAACGCCCGCGCGCTTGACCACCGGCCCCCAACGCTCCAGCTCTTGCTTCACATAAGCGGCCGCCTGCTCGGGGCTGCCACCAAGCGGCTCGGTGCCCTGGGCTGCAAAACGTTCGACCACATCGGCCGACTTGAGCGCCTGGTTCACCTCGCGGTTGATGCGGGCGATGATTTCAGGGGGTGTTCCGGCCGGGGCCATGAGGCCATACCACAGGGCCACATTGACAGCGGGCATTCCCAATTCGGCAAAGGTCGGCACCTGTGGCAGCAATGGGTTGCGCCTGGGGCTGGCCGCTGCCAGCGTGCGTAGCTTGCCGGAGGTGATGTGAGGCAGCAGCGAAGGGGCACCATCGAACATCACCTGCACCTGCCCGCCCACCAAATCGGCCACCGCTGGGCCACTGCCCCGGTAGGGCGCATGCAGCATGTCGACCGAAGCCGACACCTTGAGCAATTCACCAGCCATGTGCGGCGCGCCGCCATTGCCCGAAGAGGCAAACGCCAGCTTGCCCGGCCGCTCACGGGCCAGCGCCAGAAATTCAGCCAGGGTATTGACCTTGAGGTCGGCGTTGACCGTCATGATCAGAGGCAAGCTGGCCAGCATGGTCACCGGCGCAAACGAGCCCACCGGGTCATAAGGGAGCTTGGCCATCAGGTGCGGGCCAATGCCATGCGTTGTGATGGAACTTTGCAGCAGCGTGTAACCATCGGGCGCCGCCTTGGCCACAAAATCGCTGGCCAAAGTACCACTGGCACCGGCCTTGTTCTCGACGACCACCGGCTGCCCCATGGAAGCCGACAGCTTGCTGGCCAGCAAGCGGGCAATGAAGTCCGCAGCCCCACCCGGCGGCACGGTCACGATCAGCTTGATCGGCCGATTCGGGTAACCCGCGGCGGGCGATTGGGCATGCGCCCAAAGCGTCGTGAATGCCAGAAAGAAAATCGCCAGGGATTTCGCCCAAAACCGTGTCATACCAAACTCCTGTTCATGCAAGCCGTCTTGCTTACAAGCCATATGCGTGCACATGATTGGCTCGCCCATGAGACGGATTAGAGCAAAACCACAGCCCAAGGTTCATGCACAGCTCAGGTATCCGACAAGCCAGCAGCACTTTTGCCCAATCGCACCAGCGCTGCTTCCGTCTTGCCCCCACTTCCAGAGCCAGAGGGAGCAAGGGGGCTGGCCGGCGGCCGCGCCCAGGGACCAAGGAAGATATCCGGCACCGTCGTATCGGGCGCGGCGCTTAAAGTGGTACAAGAACAGCTTCAAAGCCCTGATTCAGAGCAAATTTCAATGGGAGGGAGACAAAAATGGTGTGTCGGAAAAATTTCTTCAGATGGATGCTCGGAGGGCTGGCGTGCGTCATCTCGCTGCATGGCGCAGCGCAGACTTTTCCGTCACGGCCGATCAAGATCGTGGTGCCCTTTGCTGCAGGCGGCGGACCCGATATTGAGACACGGCGGTTGGCGCCTCGCTTGTCGGACGCTTTGGGTGTGCCGGTGGTGGTAGAAAACCGGGTCGGCGCGGCAGGCATTTTGGCAGCTGAGGTGGTGACCCAGGCGCCCGCTGATGGCTACACCCTGTTGGCCGGAGCGGTTACTCAGGTGGTGCAAAAGATTTTGCGACCGCAAGCCAAGTTTGACCCGCTGACCAGCTTTTTACCGGTTGGTCAGATCAACACCTCGCCAACGGTGTTGGTGGTGCCGGCCGACTCGCCAGTCAGGTCGGTCAAGGACCTGGAGGCTCTGCTGCGCAGCCGGCCTGGGCAGATCAATTTTGGCTCGGGTGGTATTGGCACCTCGGCGCACATCGCCGGGGCAAGCTTTGTGAACTTGCTCAAGCTCAATGCCGTGCATGTGCCCTATCGCGGCTCCGTGGAGTTGATGCCAGCGCTGGTCGGAGGGCAGATTCAATTTGCCTTTCCCATTGCCGGTACCGGCGTGCCCATGGTCAAAACGGGCAAGGCCCGAGCCCTGGCGGTGACCAGCAACAAGCGCCTGAGCGCCTTGCCCGATGTGCCGACCATGAAAGAGCTTTACGGTGAAGACCTGTTCGTTCAGGAGTCCTGGGCCGGGCTGTGGGTGCCAGCAGGCACACCTGCTGCCGACGTGCAGAAACTTCACACGGCTTTGAAGCAGGCCCTGACCGACCCGGATCTGCGCACCTTTTTTGCGGGTACGGGCAGCGAGGTGGAGTCTTCGCCAACGCCAGAGGCTTTTGGCAACTTCATGAAGGCAGAGACGCAAAAGTGGGCCAAGCTCATTGCACTGACCGGCGTGAAGGCCGACTGACATGGGGCTCAATGCACTGGTCGGAGTGCGCGTCCTGGACTTGTCTCATGTGATCGCAGGGCCGACCGCATCGCACTACCTGGCCCTCGAGGGGGCAGAGGTGATCAAAATCGAAAAACCCGGCAAGGGCGACATCTTGCGCCACTCGGGGCAAGCGCTGGCGCCGGGCATTTCGGTGGGCTTTGCGTCCATCAATCAGGGCAAGAAATCGCTGGCCCTGGACCTCAAGACGCCGGGCGGCAAAGATGTGCTGCGCCGCCTGATCAAAACAGCCGATGTCTTTATTGAAAATTTTCGGCCCGCAGCGGTGGCCCGTTTGGGCTTTGACTATGCTGCGGTTCGCTCGCTGCGGCCGCAAATCATTTATGCCTCGATATCAGGATATGGCCAGGAGGGCGCCTGGCGCTCGAGAGCAGCCTACGACCATGTGGTGCAGTCGGCCATCGGCATGAGCATGATGCAGGGCCTGGAGGGGCAAGAGCCGATGAAGGTTGGCTTTCCAGTGGTCGACACCGCCACCGGCATGATCGGGGCGCAGGCCATCTTGACGGCCTTGTTGCGGCAGTTTCGGCACGGCCAGGGCGCCTACCTCGATATTTCCATGGCGCAGGCGGGCTTGCAGTTGATGTGGCCTGATGCGTCGCGCGTGGCCTCTGGAGCGGCCGATGCGCCACGCATCGGCAACAGGGGCTTTTCGGGCAGCCCAGGTGCAGCAACGTTCGAGTGTGCCGACGGGTGGATCTCAACGGCCGCCAACACTCTGCCGCAATTTACCGCCTTGTGTCAGGTGCTGGATCTGCCGCAACTGCCCGGGCAGAGCGATCTGATCGATCAGCAAGCGCTGCAACGGGGTGGCTTTTTGGTGGCCAAGGACGCCCCTCGCATCCATGCCTTGCTGGCCAACGCCATGCGCGGCAGACAAGTCGATGCGCTCGAGCGGCATCTGATGGACAAGCAGGTCCCCTGCGCCAAGCTCAGGACGCTCGGCGGGCTGGTGGCACAGTGCCAGAACGAGCCGCTGATGACCCTGCCGCTGCGTCACACCCGCTACCCCCAGGGCGTGATGACGGACTTTGGACCCGGCTATAAAGCCGATCAGAACGCCGAGCCTGCTTTGGACAGGGCTCCTGGCCTGGGGCAACACACGCGCGAAATCCTGGCCAGCCTGGGCATGGCAGAAGACGAGGTGGCGGCACTGATCGCATCGGGGGCGGCGGCAGCGCACGACTGAGCCACGACCGTGCGGCGATGCGGTGCATTAGGATAGGAACCCATGTACTTCTTGGCACCCCAATTCCTGTGGCTGCTGCCGATCGTGCCTGGCCTGGTACTGCTTTATCTGTGGCTGCTGGGGCGCCGCAAGAAGTTGGCGGTGCGCTACGCGAGTCTGGCCATCGTCAAACAGGCCATGACAGCCGGCATGGGTTGGCGGCGCCACGTGCCGCCAGCACTCATTCTGGTGGCCATAGGCATGGGGCTGCTGGCCGCGTCGCGACCTTTGGCCAGAATCACGCTGCCGACGTCGAGCGTCACCATCATGCTGGCCATGGACGTCTCGCTGAGCATGCGCGCCACCGACGTCAAGCCCAACCGGCTGGTGGCCGCGCAAGAAGCGGCCAAGGCCTTCCTCGCAGAGCTGCCGCATCACATCAAGGTCGGCATCGTGACCTTCGCAGGCACAGCGCAGTTGGTACAGCCCCCAACGCTCAACCGCGAGGATCTGGTGGCTGCGATTGACCGCTTTCAAATGCAGCGCGGCACGGCCGTGGGCAGCGCCATCGTGGTCGCCCTGTCTACGCTTTTTCCCGATGAAGGCATAGACCTGGGCGAGATGACCTTTGGCAGCGCCCCCCAGGGCAAGAGCCTGGACTCAAAGAACAAGAAAGTGAAAAAAGAGGTAGCCCCCGTTGCCCCCGGCTCTTATGAATCGGCCGCAATCATCCTTTTGACCGACGGCAGACGCACCACAGGCATCGACACTGAAGAAGCCGCCAAGATGGCAGCCGATCACGGTGTGCGGGTGTACGCTGTCGGGCTGGGAACGGTCGACGGTGCGGTGCCAGCCTACGACAGCTGGACCGCAATCTATATGAAACTGGACGAGCCGAGCCTGCGCGCAGTGGCCCAAAAGACTCAGGCCGAGTATTACTACGCGGGCGACGCCGAGGCGCTGAAAAATGTCTATGCCAAGCTCAGTTCGAGCGTGAAGGTGGAGAACAAGGAAACCGAACTGTCCGCCCTGCTGGCGCTGCTGGCGGCCTGCCTGTGCGTTGCGGCGGCGACGCTGTCGCTGCGGTGGTTCAGCCGTATCGCCTGAGTTGTGCTTACCGCCCGTCGCGGCACTGGCGCATCACTTGCGGCCCCAGGCATGAAAACGCGCGAGCCAAGCCAAGACACGCTGCGGCGCATGGGCCCTCTTCCATTGGCCGGCCGCGTACTTGTTCGCCTCTGAAAGCGTCGGATAGGTGTGTATCGTGCCCAGTATCTTGTTCAAGCCCAGGCCGTGCTTTATGGCCAGCACATATTCGGCCAAGAGGTCGCCCGCGTGCTCACCAACGATGGTGACCCCCAAAATCCTGTCCTTGCCAGGCACGGTGAGCACCTTGACAAAACCGTGGGCCGTGCCGTCAACGATGGCGCGATCCAGGTCGTCCATGCCATAGCGGGTGACCTCATAGGCCACACCCTGCTCTCGGGCCTCGGCTTCAGACAGACCCACCCGAGCGACCTCGGGGTCGGTGAAGGTTGTCCATGGAATGACCCGGTAGTCGGCCTTAAAGCGCTTGAACCGTCCGAACAGCGCATTGACCGAGGCGTACCAGGCCTGGTGTGCGGCGGTGTGGGTGAACTGGTAGGGCCCCGCCACGTCGCCGACAGCGTAGATGTTGGGGTACAGGGTCTGCATGTAGGCGTTGGTTTGGATTGTTTTCTGGGGCGTCAAGGGCATGCCCAGTTCCTCCAGCCCGTATCCCGAGACGCGGGGACTGCGACCGACTGCGCACAGCAACTGATCGAAGGCGATCGCGAATTCCTCATTGCCGTGGCGCACGATCAGGCGCTTCTCACCGTCACGCACCTCCAACCGAACCGCCTGATGACCGGTGAGGACCTGGACGCCATCCAAACGCAAAGAGCCTGCGACCAGGTCGCTGACCTCGGGATCCTCCCGCCCCATGAGACGCGGCGCCATCTCAACCTGAGTCACTGTGCTGCCCAGGCGTGCAAAACTTTGTGCCAGTTCGCAGCCCATCGGTCCGCCCCCCAACACCAGCAAGCGCCTGGGCAACTCAGTCAGGCCCCAGATCGTGTCGCTGGTAAGAAAACCCGATTCCTGCAAGCCTGCAATCGGCGGCACGAAGGGGCTGGAGCCGGCCGCAATCACGATGCTGCGGGTGGACAGCGTCTGGACCGAGCCATCAGCGAGGCGAACCTCCACCGTCCAGGGCGAGGTGATGCGCGCACGCCCTTGCAGCACCTCCACGCCCAGCGCGCTGTAGCGCTCCACGCTGTCATGGGGTTCGATCGTCTGAATCACGTCATGCACGCGCCGCATCACGGCTGCAAAGTCCACCTCGCCGTGCGCTTGTTGAATACCCAACTTATAGGCATCGCGCAGCTGCTTGATGGCCTTGGCCGATCGGATCAGCGCCTTGCTCGGCACGCAGCCGTAATTGAGGCAGTCGCCGCCCATTTTGTGGCCTTCGATCAGGGTGACCTTGGCTTTGACGGCGGCCGCGATGTACGCCGACACCAAGCCACCGGCCCCTGCGCCGATGACCACCAGGTTGCGGTCAAAGCGGTCAGGCCGTGGCCAGCGGGCGTAGACCTTGCGGTTGCGAGCGGCACTCACGATGGCTTGGGCAACAAGCGGAAAAAGGGCCAGCAGCACCAGGCTGGCGATCAGTGCGCCTGACAGCACATCTGCGACCGTATCGATCGCAGCCAGTTGGGTTCCTGCATTGACATAAATCGCCGTGCCAACCAGCATGCCGATCTGGCTGACAACATAGAACTTTCTCGCGCCCAAAGTGGTCAGCCCCATCAAGAGGTTGATCAGCCAGAACGGAAACACCGGCACGAGCCGCAGAGTGAGCAGGTAAAACGTGCCATCTCTGGCCAAGCCTTCATTGATGGGCTCTATCAGCTTGCCAAATCGCTGCTCGATGAAGTCACGCAGCATGTAGCGAGACACCCAGAAAGCCAGCAACGCACCCAAGCTCGAGGCGAACGACACCAGCAACAGGCCCATCGCCCAGCCAAACATCGCGCCCGCAGCCAAGGTCAGAATCGACGCGCCAGGAACCGACAGAGCAGCGGCCAGCACATAAATCGCAAAAAAGGCCAGCGCCGTCTGTACCGGCTGATCCGCATAAAGTCCGATAAGGGTGTCTCGGCTGGCCTTGAGCCGCTCCAAGGTGAGCCACTGGCCCAAGTCCCAATGCCCATAAGCCACCCACAGACCCCAGACAGCGATCAGCAGAAACAGCCAGCGCAGCGAGCTTTTAGCGGCACGCATCAGGCTTCCCCGCCGCAAATGCCCGGCCCGGCTTGCCGAACCTGAACCCCAGGTTGACCCGAAACGTCACCCAGACCCCGCGGCCAGTCGCAGCAAAGTCAGTCACGACGAGAATAAAACAGGGGGTCGCACGGCGCAGTCGATCCATGTGTTGGGTCACGGGCTATCCTATCTCGGCTGCCGATCACAGGGCAGATCGGCCGCAACGAAATGAAAATCGGCAAAGCCCGACCGCGTTGCTGTCTGGGTGTTGTCCGTATCTGCGGTGATCGCCAGTTGAACCGACTCCGCCCCAGGACCAAAAAGGCGGTTCATGTCACGGCGCACATCAACCCGCTCCCAGACCCAGCGCCCCGCATTGAGGTCGCCGCTTTGCAAGACCACCATCTGGGCGCGATCGGTATAGGCGTTGGGGCGTGTGGTCCCTACCGGTTGGCGGTTGTCCCAGACGTAATTGAGCGCGGCATCGGGCAGGTCTGCACCCCAGATCGCGCGGGCCAGCGCCAACTGCGTTCTCAGCCCAAGACCGATCGCAGCGGGCGGCAGCCGAAAGCTCACGTACACCCGCGCGGCATAGTCATCCCCCTCACGCCGGGTCATGTCGGCCTGGCTCAGGGAGGCGGCGATTCGCCATTGCCAGCACAAAAAAGGCGTGGCGTTGAGGTCCACACTGATGGGACGCGCCAAGAGCGACATGCTGGCCTGGGACACGACCTCCACGGCCCCAACCCCGTCCCACTGGATGAACCTGAAGGCATTGGGCCGCTGGCCGGCCTTGAGCCGAACCTCCTGCCAGGGCGCCAGCCCAGGGTCGAACCTGCCCACCCACTGAACCCCTGCTCGATCGGCAGGCGGCACAGAAGCGATACCTGCGCTTGCGCCTGCCGGTGCGGCCATGCCGATCGGGGCCAGGAACATCGCCAGAGCCTTGAGCCATCCTTGCATCTGGGCGGCGCCTGAAAGCCAAGTGCGCTGCCCAATCGGCGGCTGGCTGTGTACACGGGTTAGAGGCAAGAAGGCCATGGCTGGCAGCATTCTCGCGGATCAAGGCCAGGCGGACAAACTCATCACTCGGCGGATCAACGCTTCGGCTACGGCTTGAAAGAGCCGCCGCCGCCCGTTTTTGTCAGCACGGTGAAGATCAAGCAGGCGGGGTACACGGCCACGTACGACACCGAGCAGGCGGTCAAACATTGGCTCGGTGTACTGATAGATCGCAAGATCATTCCTCGGGCTGGTCGGGGCTGAAGTTTTTGACGGCACCCGATCGAGGCATAACCCTGCCCTGTCTGGGGACCTCGTCCTGAACCCGGTGTAGGACAAAGCGACTAGGATATGCCCATGAACACACTCAAACAATGGTTTGC
>SXGQ01130452.1_pt1 | contig 15774 bp, 9 predicted proteins | sample 3178371 | NCBI WGS metagenome assembly SXGQ01 (sample SAMN11356859, study PRJNA531348) | freshwater metagenome | isolation source: freshwater sample F1-20 | place: China: Fuxian Lake, Yuxi | collected 2017-12-25
ACCTGATGAACCTGATGTTCCAGTTACACCTGAAACACCACTAGATCCAGAAGAACCAGATGAACCACTTGATCCCGATGATCCACTAGTTCCCGATGAACCTGATGTACCTGATGAACCACTTGAACCTGAAGATCCAGAAGTTCCAGAACTACCTGATGAACCTGATGTTCCAGTTACACCTGAAACACCACTAGATCCAGAAGAACCAGATGAACCACTTGATCCCGATGATCCACTAGTTCCCGATGAACCTGATGTACCTGATGAACCACTTGTTCCACTTAAACCTGAAGATCCAGAACTTCCAGAACTACCTGATGAACCACTTAAACCTGATGTTCCTGAACTACCTGATGTTCCACTTGAACCTGTATTACCAGTTATACCTTCAATTGGAATTGAAACGGTTCCCCCTGTTGTATTATAGAGTTCTAGTATTGATGTTGCTGAAAAATAAGTTCCACCTGTGATTGATGCGTAAGAACCGGGGAGAACTCTCCAAGTTGCCCCACTCCAAGGTGCATCATATCCGTCGATCGTGGATGCTGTCCAAGCATTAATGAAGTCAATTGCTGGTTGAGAATTAGCTCTGACTATTGTTGCAAAGTCTGTGATCGTTATCGCGGACGAACCTGTTAGACCCGTAATTCCACTCCAAAGTGTGTCATAATTTGGAATTGTAAATTGATATATTAACCTTGTTTCTTGGACATATGCTAACATCCCTAACCTACGTCGACCTGTAGAGATATTATCAGAATTTAATACCAAATAATCAGGATTGATAACACTATTTGTACCTTTTACAAAATTGATGGGTATGGTAGATCCTGTTATTTGTCCAAATCCACCATTGTAATACCAAACTAAATCTGTTAGATTGTACAACTCCATATACCCACCAGTGTCGAAAACACTAAATGACAAACCTATTGTTGACGTGGATGGTATAGAACTTTGGACTCCAACTTTATATGGAGTGTTCGGATTATTATAATTGAGTGTACTCATTAATTGTAAATACTGAGATTAATAAGTTATTGTATCACCTTTGAAGAAAATATCTACATCGGAATTATCAATTTGGAATGGTGTCGATGCCCAAGTTGTGTAAACTCGATATGTACCTGTAGGTATCGTAGAACCTGTATAATTGAAAGTTTGTGTGTATATTGTAGAATCCATAAACACATTGATTGTTGAATTCGGACTTCCATCAATAGTGTAACCTATCGATCTTTGTATTCCACCATTTGTATTTCCTGTTGAAATAATCCACGTATACCAAGCTAAACCTTCAACTGTTCCTGCAGGTACTCTATGAGTTGTGAAGTTGTAAGCAAATTGAGCATTTCCGTAACTATCTAGACCACCAGAAACCATTGGTATTTGTTGAGATCTCACTGCTGGGAAATTATTTGTCCATCCAGTGAAAGAAACATATTCGTTCATATCGACGTTGAATTGAATTGGATCTCCAGTATCGGGACCAAACCCATTCGTGAATCCATAGAATCCACTTCCTTTCTGATTCATATAATTTCCGATTTGTGCAGATCCAGAGAATGGTTCGATAAATAGATAAGCGAATGAGACTACAGTTGAAGGTGATGGTGTATTTGTTGGTGTATTTGTTGGTGTTATGGAAGGAGTCAGGGTAACACTTGATGTTGGGGTATTTGTTACTGTGGATGTATTTGTTGGTGTATTTGTTAATGTTGGTGTGTTGGTCGGTGTAGTCGTTGATGTCTGAGTGATTGTAGGGGTAACTGATGGGGATGGTGTATTTGTTGGTGTGACTCCAGGTGTAACCGTATTCGAAGGTGTAATACTTGGTGTTAGTGAAATTGATGGTGTTACACTTGGTGTTGTTGTATGTGATGGTGTATTTGTTGGGGTTGTGGTTTGAGTTCTTGTAATAGTAGGTGTTGATGTACGTGTAGGAGTTGGGGTTTGAGTAAAACCGAAAGATGGTGTTGGTGTTGGTGTCGGTTGTGGTAACAAACAACTTAAAATTTCAAATTTTTCACAACCACTTCCGTCAACAATTGTTAACATTACATTCTCCGCTGTAGAAAATATTGTTGGTAAATTAAAATATTGTGCAGGTGGTATTGCACCTGAAAAATTACCTAAATAGGTTTTATTATTTCCAAAAACATCGGAAACATAAAATTGATAAGGAGGAGTACCACTAACGGAAGAAATTTGAATGAATGCCATCTCTTCTATAAATAGACTAAAACAGATTTAGTGTGTTTGGAAATCGATTGAAGTTTTCCTCAAGGTGGACTAATCAAACAAGTACTATCGATTGATTGAATGCAATTTCCAGAATCGATTATTTTTATCTTCACAATAGGTGCTGTATCGTATTTTTCAGGTATCGAGAAAAATTGTATAGGTGGTACTGCACCAGAAAATGAACCTATAAATGATTCGTTGTTTCCATATATGTCAGAAATAAATAATTGGTATGGTGAAGTACCCGTAACTGATGATATTTCAATATAAGCCATACATCAAAAATTTAAGGAGTTGATGTTGGTGTGGTTGTATTGGTAGGTGTAAGTGTAGGTGTGATTGAACTAGTCGGTGTAAAAGTAGGTGTCACTGATGGTGTCATTGTGGGTGTTGGTGTTGACAAACAATTCAATACGTAATCTATCAATAAATTAACCGTAAAAATCGGATCGGGTGGTGTATTTGGTACTTCTAAAGTCAACTCACTTGTCACTTCATCAATTGATATGACTTGTGGATATGGAGATAACAAAGAATAGACCGCTTCATACCATTGTTCATCTGACGGTATTTGAAGAAGTGTAGAACCAGTAAAAAATAAATTTGATATGGTTGTTCCCTGTATTTGACTTTGTACCGTAAACGTTGTAGCACTCAAAACACATCCACCCAAACCTGAAGTCAAATTAGCATAACCTTGATTCAACATTTCGAGCATCCCCCTCCTAGACCCTGAAATGTAAGAGAAATTATTTTGACTCATTCCATATACCTGATATGTTGAAATGATGTTCAAACAATTGACAATTGTCGATGCTGAGTAACTACATCCGACCCCATCAACCACCAAAAGTGTATAAGTATCCGCGGTCAAACCTGTAACGTAGATTTGTTGGGGATTATTAGGGACATTACTCGACCATGTGTAAGTAAATGGTGGTGTACCACTACTAATAAGCGCGGTAATTGATCCATTACCACCAGAAATACAAGGTATAGGATAAAGTTCGAAATTAACTACTTGTGATCCCAATATAAAAGTTGTACCTTCTTGACGACAACCATCTACATCAGTGACTTGGTATGTGTAAGTCCCTGATGCTAAATTTAAAAAGGAGTATAAAAGTTCGTTTGTTTGGAAACTAAATCCATTAGATAATGCATAGATGTAAGGTGCCGTACCACCTGAACTTATTTCTATCGTTAAAACACCATTACTATTTCCACAAGTTGTTCCTGTTGTCGAAATTGAATGTGTAAATTTATTTTGAGCAAAAACTGTAAAATTTTGAGAATATGTACATTGTCCTATATTGGAAACAGTAATGTTATATTCACCCGGACTCAAACTAGCAAAACTATATTCGTAACTGTTAGTTGTTACATTTTGGGTTGTACTTGTACCTGATAATGAATAAATAAATGGGGGAACACCACCAAAGACTTGTATATTTACCGACCCCCCACTAATACTACAAAACGAATCATTTACAATAAAATTTACATTATTAATTGTGTTGACTATATCTAAATTAGTAGAAAAAGTTTGTTTACAAAATGTTGCGTCTGTGACATTAACTGTGAATATACCTTCGGGTAGATTGGTAAAAGTTTGTGTTTGATCATAGGAAATTATAATAGTGCTATTGGATGCTGAATAATAATATGGCCCTGTCCCTCCTGTAATATTTAAAATTAGTGATCCATCATTATTGAAACAAGTTGGAATTGTTTGTGCACTCCAAGATCCGAGACCTAAAGTAGGAACAAACCCGACTGACGCAGACTTTGTTAAAACACAATTATCTGAACTTATTACTGTACATCCATAAACCCCTTGAGTCAATCCAGTGATTGAAGTACCTGTAAAACCATTTGTCCATTCATAAACAAAAGGCCCGTTCCCTGTGACACCCGTTACAAAAACTTTTCCTGTGGGGTTTACATCACATTGTGTGTCATCCACAATATAAAAACCAAAGTCTAATGATTGTCCTGAGTTTACGATAATACTTTCTGTGCTTGCCGAACAACCAGCTAAACTATTTGCTAAAATTGAATATGTCCCAGCACTTAAATTAACAAATTCACAACTGAGTTGATTGTTACCAATTTGACTTACAAAATTATTATTACTATCAAGTAAAGTATAAGTTATTTCATTATAATCTGTAAAAGCTGAAACAAGAATGCTACCATTATTACCACCACAAGTTGTGTTTGCAGATGTAATAAGATTTAAACATAAACCACTAGATACTGAAATGTTGAGATATAAATAATTGTTAACAGGAGCGGCACTGTCATTGATGAAGACATTATAAGTTCCAGCACCGAGTCCAGTAAGTGTTGATCCTGTAAATTGTAATGGATCAAGCCATGTATAAAAATAGGGTTCTATTCCACCAAACGCAGCAACTTGAATAGATCCAGGATTGATGTTCTGACAAGTTCCAGTTACAGAATATACAGCATTAAATGTTCCCATATATGTTTAATTACACTCGATTGTAAAATTTATTCCAACATTAATATCGACACTAACAAGATCTTGAGTTGGTGGACACAATAAATTATAAATTGTTACAACATCCCCAACAAAAAAATAATAATAACTAAAACCTAAAAGTTCTGTCAAAGCAAGAGTCACGGCAGTTCTCCATTGATTATCATTCGGTACTTGTGTAATCCCAACTCCGTTAAAAAATGGTAAATTAACTAAATTCACATTATTAATTTTAATATCAACAAACCAAGATGAATTCAAACTACTAGAAACACAGTTACTCAATAAGATTCCTTGATTATTTAAATAAGTGTTTAAAACGTTATAAAGAACATCTGAAAATGATGAAACCCCAGAAGATGTTGATGACCACGGATATATGTTTGTAGTCACATACTGGTAGTTACAATCATATGAAAACAATTGTCCCGAAGCTACACTATTGTAGTTAAGTATAAAAACTCGGTTGTTTGGATTTACAATTCTCATAATTTAATATTTTAACTACTTGGAGTCGGTGTAGTCGTTGGGGTAGGTGTTGGTGTCAATGGAATACATACTGTACCACAAGGATCTAATTGTACAGGTACTACTGTTACAGCGCCTGAAATTCTTTGTGGTATAGAAATAGCACAAACAACATCGTAATTATTTGCGGGTACTGTAATTGTTTCAACTGTATTCGTACAACTTGTATAAGAATATGTAGTAGATCCTACACCAGTTTGGTCAAGTAAAAATTCGTAACAAGTTATAGAAGTACCAGGACATGTTACTGACGGTGTAGGTGTTTGTGTACTTGTTGGTGTTCTAGTGGGAGTTACTGTTCGTGTATTTGTTGGTGTAGGAGTGTTAGTGGTCGAGACACTTGGTGTGGTTGTGGGTGATGTTGTATTTGTTGGTGTTAAAGTACTTGTGTTTGTAGGTGTTTGTGAATTTGTCGGTGATGATGTAGGGGTAAGTACAAATGTGCTAGTTTGTGTTGGAGTGTTAGTGTTTGTGGTGGTTACGGATGGTGTATAAGTGGGGGTTGAGGTATTCGTTGGTGTTAAGGTTGGTGTTGTTGGTAGTGTGTTTGTTGGAGAAGGTGTATTTGTTGGTGTCGAATTAGGTGATGAAGTAATCGATGGTGTTGGACTTGGAGTTACTGGAACTCTTTGGACTTGTGCAGAAACTAAATAACAAGGTTCTTGTTTTTTCCAAACAAATTTTTGTCTTTGCATAGGAGAATTTTCATACCTGACACCTGTTTGCCAAATAGTAGTTCCTGGAACAAATTGTTCAATCAATCTTATCCAATTTGTTCCAATACCATCAACGTATTCTATTAATTTTTTATAATTGAATCCATAATTTGTTACCCCCGCATTTTGATCTGACTGTAAAAAATTATAAAATATATCCAAAAGGGATGAATATCCACTCGTTTTTCCATCTGTACTAAACCACCTATCTCTAGCATTTATTGTGGATCTTACGAAATCAATTTGGAATTCAAAAAAGGTTTTTTTATCAGCTTCTGGATTTATAAAACTCCAATTATAACTACCTAAACTTGGATATGCTGGTGTCATACCTGAATTGGGTATTGGGTAGTTGAAATTTCTTGACATATACCATACATCGTACAATAATCCTTGTCCTGGATTTAGAAAAATCTCCGTATTTTTTGCATTCAGGGTCAATCTATCATTTTGTACAATGTAGTACGCATTCAAATTTGCATTCGTACTTTTCCTCAAAATCGGTGGTTGCCAAGATTTTTTATTATCTCTTACTAACTTCAAATTAAACCCAAGGTTCATATAAGGAAATGATCTGTATCTTTGAAAGTATTCCTGTCCATATGTAAATGGTTGTAATTGTGTTTGAACATAAGGACTCGACCCTGTAAAAACAGAAAATGTAGGATTTACAATTTCAGGACTTCTATGTTGTGGTGTAGACTCAAACCAACCAGCACCTTTTTCAAAATAATAATCATCACTTTCAATTGGTGCATATGGATATCCAAATTCATCAACTGGATAATTGTCAAAATTTACACTTACAGATTGTACAATTGTCGTAGAGCTGAATCCTGTGTAAGTAACACCATAAATCGAAAAAGTTATTTCAGAATCGTATTCAGTAATTTGATCAACATAAGTTCCTCCAGTGAGTTGATACAATTGATCATAAAATTGTCGCATATCTATTCTTTGATCTGCAACATAGACAAACTCATTAAACTCTGTAACAGCTTCAGGTATTCCTAAAAATCTTAGTAGAAACTCTATAGCTTTTCTAGTACCTTTAGATTTGTATAAATAAGCGGAATTAAGTATCAAATTTTGATAGAATTGATAATTAATTTCGTTGTCAGTAAGTTCTCTAGAATAACCTTGGTATTGACTCAATCCTGATGTAGAAAGAGTTGACTGTATGTAATTTTGTTGTACTATGGGTGAAACGTTTATACTCCAACCCAAAGTTTCTGCCAAATATTTTAATAACTCATCTGGTATTGTATTACCCAATTGATATTGAACACTTGTCATATTTGCAAGTGCGGAAATGTATAATTTGAGTTGATCAAAACTTCTTCCGTATATTTGAAGAACCTTGAAAACTTTTTGATCTGGTGTGTCAAATTCCAAGAAAGAATTTGTTGTTAAGAACCTTGTTACTAAATTGGTTTTGAATTCATCAAATTGTTCCCCAATATTATTCAATAGGTTTAAATAATTTTCAAAGTTGTTTGTTCTAATATCTAAATTCCAAGATCCATCTAACGGAAACGTTGCAACTTGTGTTTGTAATCCAACTATACCATTGTCACCCTCTACTGGGACTGCAAATGTTGCCGAATATTTTGGTATGACTAATCTGTTCAAAAGAAACTGAACAACTTCATCGAAGTCCTCCGAAAATATTTTTTCAACATAAAAATCACTTGGTCTTATCAAAAGATTCAAATTTGTCGTACTACTGACAAATGGTTGTCCTGAAACCTTCAGTGTAATTGTTCCTGAAGTCAAACTATTTGATGGTCTAAAGTCAATAACTGTATAGGGAATATCATCAACAACTAAGACATAATCTCTGAATCGATTTGTCAAATCCCTTATAGGTGAAAATTCCCCTTCTCTAGTTTGTAAATTAATTCTAGATTTTGAACTATAATCGATTGCAAATGGATTTTGAATTTTAGCAACATCTATAGTCAATGTTGTCAAATCAGATATTTGATTATAGGAGATATTATATGCTGTATTTCCTGTTGTGTAATCTAGATTCAAAAAATCAATTTGTAATCCAGCTGGGAAAAAACCAAGTATTCTTTGTACAGAGACTTCAAGTCGTTTTCTGAGTGACCCATATAATGTGAAGTTTGTTACTAAGGAAAGATCTATATTTGGGAATACACTATATTCTTTTGCTTGAAGTTCACGTGACTGATTTACAGAAGTTAACCCTAATACATCAAGTGATATTGGATCACCAAACACTCCAATGTTAAATGTTCGATTGTTTTTTTCAGACAAAGAAATATCAAACTCAAAGTTACCTTGAGTAAGACCACCACCTGTTACCGTTTGTAAACCAACTAGGTTGTCGAATGGTGTGTCGGCTCCTGATGCTCCGTTAGTTCTAAAAAACCTTCTTACCATTCACTTATTGTTGTGTAATTAATTGAAATGATTTACTGAAATCGATGTTTTCACCTCTATTCTGTTTAACCTCGAATAGTAAATTATCGAACTCATCTTTGATTTCATAAAGATTAAATTGTTGATAGATATTATTTTGTGGATCATAAATCGTGTAGATACCATCTTCCATAGATTTGGTTTGATTACCATAAAACGCAATATTTAATGTTTCCAAATCGTATTGTGTAACTTGAACTTCAACAGTAACTGGATTGAAAAATGTATTTGATATGATTATATTTTGTCCAGGTTGTCCAATATAGGGTGTAGCTGCAGGATTATTACTAGGTGAACTACTAGGTGAAACAGTACAAAAAACTAAATTGGTTTGTCCTTCACTATATCTGTATCTTATTGATTTTTGTGAAGTGTTTGTAAGATTTTGAACAATTGCTTCACAAAAAAAGTTAGATGTAATTATTCTAAAAAAGTTTGGTATTTTACTTCCATTACTATCAAGATATTCAACTCTGAATCCAACTAAACCTTGAGCTTGGAATTTATTAACATATTGACTAGGGACGTTGGAAAGGTCAATTATGATACCTTTGACGTTTGGTAGTGCTGAAAGGACATTACAATCAGTAATTGATGTTCTAATTTGAGCTGGTCGAATGTACAATGTATAAATCCCTAATTGTGTAAATGTTTCTGCTGGTAATCTCAAATTATACAATCCACCCAATATTTCATTTGCGTTTCCACCTGTCTGTGCGTTATTGAAATATGGTCTCAATATTTGAGTTGCATCCAATTTTGTGAGAACAAAGTCGTTGGTAACGTCTCTTGAGGGTGTATAATTCATTAGAATTTCTACATCCTCAGGTGAACAGTCCGCAGGTCTTATTGTTCCGTATGTACCTATTGCCATTTTTTTTTATTTTCGTTAATTTATAAATATCAAAATTTCATTTTAGCTAACATCAAAAAAACCGTATCCATAAGTTATTAAGTCTCTCATACTGTCCACTTCACCTAATCTTTGGATTCGTTCATATGCTGAATTTTTTCCTCGATCAATAAAAATATCAGATTGTACTTCAGGTTCAGACACAACACCTAACAAAAATTCTTCTTTAACTATAGGTTCAGCAACTAAATGATTTGATGTTAACCCACTAGAATTTAAAAAATATAATGTTGTTCCATCACTATAGTCAAAAAAGTTAATATCTTGTATAGTATAAGCGGTAAAAACAGCATTAGAATCGGTAATTATTCCAAATATATCTCCATTTTGTATTACGGGAACATTTACAATATAATTCGGTGGTGGTCCATAAATGTATAATTCATTCAATCTTGATGTTGTTATACCACTAACTGTAAATGGTAGTGTTAAGTATGCAGAACTGACTTGAGCTGGTACGGTATTAACAGCATCTCCACTGAAAATAAAATTATATGATATAGGTGTTCCTGTCCAACTGCCTACCATAGGAGTAAAATATGCTTCGCCTGTTGGATCTAGAATAGGTACAATTTGATAGGGTGTTTGAATTTGTTTAAATACGGTTGTATTACCCCAAGGGTTAATTTGTTGAAGTGTAATTGTATATCCACTAGGTGAATTTGGATAATTGTGTACAATTGAATTTGGCGTATAACCTGTAATTGTCTCAAGTGGTGAACCGTCACCCCAATCAACTTTATATGCTGATAAATTCAGAAATGACTTGAACTCAACATCCGAAGAGTTGTAGATGTACCATGTATATGGATTACCAGTTGTGGATGAAAATATGAAATTTGTAACAACATTCAATTGAGAAAGTGCCCCATCAAAAACTGAAAAATACCCAATATCAACGGTCGTCTGTGTTAACAAGATTGGAATTGTGAAACCTGTGAATAATGATGTTTGATTTGGTCCACCTTTCAACATTTGGGTTATACCAGAATAGATTCCATAAGTTTCTCCAGAAACTTGAATTTCTGTTTTATTAGTTAACAAAAATTCTGGTGATATTTTTATTTTGATTATTTCAGATTCCATTTACGTTGGATTTACATATTCATACCACTTTATGGGTTCTGTTTCAGTTCCAACCCTGACAATGTTCGGAAATTTATAAACTTCATATTTCTGGGTCGAATAATCTAGATTGACTCTATAATAGAAATAATCTTCTTGACTAAACGAAAATGGATCGGATGTGTTCGTCAATTGATACTGAGGTCTATTTAACATTCTAATAAATTGTCCAGTATTTCCATTAAAGAATTTGGCGGACATATAAAAAGTATCAATGTCTAAATAGTTTCTTTTTTTCAACCAATAAATAAAAAACCCTTCTTTATCTCCCAAATAATCTAAAACATATTTTGGTTTTTTGATCAACACATTCTGAAAAAAACCCAATTGTGTTGTTTGTAACAATCCTTGGTGTGTTGGTAAAATTATAGTTATGTATGCTTTCTGATTGATGTTGTTGGGTGTATCATAGAAATCAAGTTTCCAAAAAGATTTTTTAAAATTGGATTTTTGATAATATATGTCTGAATTTAAAAACTTTGAGGTATATGAATTTTCCCAAGTACCAGATAATGCTGGTATACTTGTATTTGTATTTATAAGGGTTGGATTATACAACCAAAATTCATAATTTATTGAAGTTTCTTCTTTGTCATTTGTATAATATGATTTGTGTTCGAATCTAGTAACTTCGAAATCTTGGTCTTTGTTGATAATTTGTTCTAAAACACTTTCCTCAAATTTTTCAACGCCTTCTTGTTGACCATAAAAATCCCAAGAAGATTCTAGTGGAATCACTAGGTCTTTTGCTTGGTTATTAAATATTACTTCAATTTTATTCACAAGGATCTATTAAAGGTTCTACTGTTATCTGATAAAAATCAGTTGGATTGAAAGATGATTCATCGGAAAATAATCTAAATGTTATATTCCCAAATGGATAATGTGCTTCATTGAGAAATGGGAAATCGACCCCCCTATTATCCTCATCAAAGAATCCATATGTATAGAGATCTCTCCATAACCAAAGATTTTGATTTTCTGAAAAATAGGCATAACTTGGAATTCCAACGACAGTATTTGGTGCAGCTGTCTCTATGTAGTTAGAAAATGTCTTGATTCTTACGGGAAAGTGAACTTGGTAATAATATCCATTTGGGTTTGTTTGATTCGCAGACACATCTGTTGTAAATAAAGCCTGATTATATGAAAATTTATTCATATAAGGTGAAATGACTCTTTCAAGTTGTTCTGAATCGTTATATTCACAAAAATCTCCGTATACAGTATCTCCACTTTGTCTAGGTAAATTAACAGTGAAATAGAAATACTTCGGTGTCGTACTGTTTGGTGTACTTTCTACCCTAGAGTATACGGAATTAAGGTTTGTTTCTAGTGCATCGGTATTTGAATAATCGAACCAAGTATTTGTTGATCCACTAGTCAAATTTAATTGCCATCCTCTTTGTAATTTGTTATGCCATCCAAAATAACCAACCCACTGAAATGTTAAAAATATTTCAGTCACAGGTTTTTTATTATTATCTAATACATTGGTCAAATCTAAATCACGCTCAAAAGTTGCATTGTAAGTATTTGAACTTTGATATTGGAAAATGTTTGCAAGTTTATTCGGTGTCAAAGCTGATAGTTGATACGATGATTTGTTAGCATATGCGTTTTCCTCAAAACCACTACGAGTAATCATACTATCTTGAGCGTCGGATATTATTTTGTGATTTCGAACGTAATATCTCGACTTTGTTTCACCTGAATTGTAAATGTCGACTATCCTTTTGAATGTTCCTGTTTTACCAGAAAAAAAAGTATTACCTGTATAACCTACATTGTACAAATTGAAAATATATTCCTCTGACCCGTATGTGTTGTTCCCTAAATCATACACTTGATATGTATTATTACCGTTATATTCAAACCCTTGAGACAATTCAACATATTCACCAATAACAAGTCCATGTTTTACAGGACATTTGAATTGTAATATTTGCAAACCATTATCAGACCCCGTAGATATGATAAAAGGAATACCATCACTAGAAGTCCACGTTAATTGGTTTGTACTACTAAAGTCATACGACATAGTGATACCAGTAAGATTTTCGAAAGGATATGATAATCTAACGGCCCAATTGTAGGTGGACGAACTTTTAATAATAAATCCATTGAATGGTTGAGTGTTAAGTTGAGTGTTTGTTATGTCTGTACGAATGAACTCAAATTCTTGATAGGAAGGTAATCCACTCCATTGTTGAGATACTAATGAAGAAATAGGTTTTGTATAATATAGGTTGTTTAAATAATTCGACCAACTTGGATCAGGACAATATCCAATTATATTATTTTCGTACACGTAGTTTATCTTGAATGTAGGTCTAAAAATATTCGAAGCTTGTCTTTCATTATCAAATACCGTTATCAAACTAACATTGGATGTTTGATCATACTCAATGAGTTGAGATTGAGTTTCATTCAGTTGTGTATTGATATTAATATCTGTCTGGGGTGCAGCAGCATTCAATAAATCGGGTTTTACAACAAGATAGTTCTGTACATCCATAACTTTAATTTGGGATATATTTTTCTCTGAATTTATCTATCGCTGTTGCTCCATTTTTTATTCCGAAATAGAAATAAAAAGGTCCAGATGTTATTGTTTCAAAATTCGTTGTACCTGCGACTACATTAGGTAAATTTAACCCTATTGGGTCGGTCTGATAGATATAACCCAAAGAATTTTGTACTTGTTGATTCCCACCAACAAAAAATGGGAAATAAAATCTATCCATTCTTTGATAAGTGAAGGCTGAAAACGAGTTTTTATTTGTTATCCAATTATTTGATTCGTTACCAAAAATTGATGGTGGTGTGTTTGTTCCCAAATTAGAAAATCCATTATTTTGCCAAGGATAGAATGGAACTGTTTGATTTATTACAGGTAAACTATCCGAGACAAAATCCGAAACGGAACCAGTAAACGTATAATCAATTCGTTTAGGTGAAATTAAATCTCTATCGACAGTTTCTCCTGAATAGAAAATACCAAACACTGGTTTTGTTCCACTAGTGGATAAACTAGGTGCTAAACCAAAGTATATCGGAGAATCATTTAATCCAGTATCTGGATAGTTTTCAACATTAAATGGATTGATACCATATTGTGAGTTTATTTGTAACATTTGAGCATAATCACCATCTACCCTCAAATTTTTTCTAGAAAACAAACCCCTTACAACACCAGCAGAAAAAAACTCATTTGCGTTTATAATACGAGATAATGCAAATATTGATGTTAAATTTTCCGTAGGGCCGTAAGTTGTTGGATCAAGATTATCCATTATGTATCCATAATACGAATCGGAATAATAGACATCTTTTGTCCAAAAATACTGAGGACCTAAATCAACCATTGTTGTTGGGTATTTTAGATACTTATCATTTGATTGTCTTCTGTAGAAATTAGGACTATAAGATGCACCTATAAAACCAGTCGTAGGATTATAGGGACTCGACCTATAATAAAAATTATTCGATTGATCCTCAAATACTAATTGTATACCACAGAAACTATATTCAACCGATTGTCCTTGGACATTAGGTCCAACCCTTCTGACATAGGGTCTATTATTGGAATCAAAGAAAACATTACTACTAAATGGGAACGCAAACAAACCACCATTAATCCAAGAGTTGTTAAAACTTTGTGAAACCACTCCTCGACACAATGCTAGTGTAGTACGGAATCTAAGTTTCCATTCGTTCAATATTGTGAAATCGTTATTTCGTCCGAACAGACTACCTAATGGTTGATTCAAAAACACATAACATCCGTCCTTTATTACTGGTAAATTTTTGTTTGTATTTGTATTACAGGGATCTGTTGGAGGTTTAATCACTAAATTACTTCCGTATCCTTCGTAACAATCCAAATCAACTAGTCCTTGACAAGTCAGTGTATCAAGAATTTTTTGTGTTGTGTTTCCAGTCACAATATCATCATTCAGATCTTCTAGTGCTGGATCTGGTATCAAGTCCCCTAAAATAACATTGGTGACCCCTGATTCAGAAATAAAATAATAACCCAAACTCGTACTACACTGAAATGAAAATGTATTAGTCCCTAAGGTATCCAAATCAGTCCCAGTTGGTAATCTGTCAGTTCTCATTACTAATTTAAACTGATCAGTCATTTGTAATATTGGTCTAGAAGGTGGTGGTGTTGGTGTCGAATAAGATCCGTTGATATATGATGGGCCGAAATAAGCTGACGGTTTTATATTACCTGGATATCTATTGCCTGAATCACCATATCGAATGTATGAACCACCTTCTATGTATTCATCTTGACCATATGCGTTTGTGCCTTGTACATTCACCTCCAATTTTAAAGCTGATGTGGTTTGTTTTACATCCGCCCCATTCAAACTAAATCCAGCCAAACTTAGTTGGTTATTATAATATCCAGGTGGTTGGAATTTATTGATTTGTGAACCATCTAAAGATGAATAATATAAATGTAAATCTGAATTGTATGGATTCCAATTCACACCGGGTTCAAACAAATAAGAATCATAGTATAACCTAAGAGTAGCATTCGAATTGTTCCCATCTGATTGGGTGTCAGAGTTATTAACAAGTTGATCATGTCTCACACACCGACCACCCGCTTGAATTGGAACATTCAAATAATAATTACCTTCTACTATTATCGCATTTGGGTTAAAACCAGTATCGTACCCAAACAATCTAGACAAGTTGTACTTTACCTTATGTTTACCACTGTATGGATCGACACCCCTAACCATAAAAATTATGTATAGTTGTTCACCTTTATAGTAACTCAAATAATGACTCAATTCAGATCCTGATGCAAATGGTGCACCACCCTGTTGCCCTTGGGGATCCCAAAACAATGTAAAAGGTTTACTCAATCTTTTATACAAACTATCAGAAAGTGTTACAATATTTGAGGGTGGTGGTGTTGGTTGATTGGTACAAGGTATGGTAGATAGGATTTGACGTGGAGTTGCAGGTCTCGGTTCTGTAAAACCAGGTGGTATGTGGTTGTTTGGATCTGTCCAATCATTCGTTATTTGAGTTGGTTGTCCTTGTTGAGTTCTAATACATCTAGAATATTGACCAGGTACTAAACTTTCGGTAATTGGATTACCAAAACAATCAGTATACACAATCGTGTGTGCATTTAATGAGGGGTAGTTTGGTGCGTTAACATTGATATTTGGATCTGGAAGTAATTGAAACGTTACACTTAAGCAGAGAAAAACAGGGCCAGATGATATGTTTGTTACGTTCATAGAAACAAACTGACTATA
>SXGQ01031936.1_pt1 | contig 15773 bp, 12 predicted proteins | sample 3178371 | NCBI WGS metagenome assembly SXGQ01 (sample SAMN11356859, study PRJNA531348) | freshwater metagenome | isolation source: freshwater sample F1-20 | place: China: Fuxian Lake, Yuxi | collected 2017-12-25
GCCTGATTGATCAGGCAACTGCCAAAAAGCGACGCGAAGAGGTGTCCCAGGAGGCGGATTTCTTCGGTTCGATGGACGGCGCGTCGAAGTTTGTCCGGGGCGACGCGATCGCGGGCCTCCTGATTCTGATCATCAATATCGTGGGTGGCCTTGCGATCGGTGTTGCGCAACACGATCTCCCCTTTGGCGAGGCCGCCCGGATTTACACCCTGCTCACCATCGGTGATGGGCTGGTTGCACAGATCCCGGCGCTATTCCTGTCGCTTGCCACTGCAATTGTGGTGACGCGGGTCACCACCGCAGAGACGATGGCCGATCAGACCAAGACCCAACTCGCCAACCCCGGCGCACTGATGATATCGGGGGTCATCCTTGGCCTGATCGGGGTGGTCCCGGGAATGCCGCATTTCATGTTTCTTACCCTCGCCGCAGTCACGACGGGTATTGGCTATTACTTGATGAAGCGGGGCCCCCTTAAGCCCGAGGGCGTAACAGGCGGCCCTGCCGGTGAAGGTGCGGGCCCGGCAGGCGTGCCAGGTGCGCCGGGCGCACCGCCCGCCGATCTGGGCTGGGATGACGTGGAACAGGTCGACCTCATTGGAATCGAGATTGGTTATGGCCTGATCCCGCTCGTTAATGCGGATAGCGGCGGCCAATTGATGGCTCGGGTCAAGGGGGTTCGGAAGAAGCTGTCGGCAGAGCTCGGCTTCCTGATTCAGCCGGTTAGGATCCGCGACTCGCTAGGCCTGAATCCGGACGTTTATCACATTGTTCTGAATGGCGTCGTGCGGGGGAAAGGCGAGATCAAGATCGGGAAAGATCTTGCGATCAATCCGGGTCAGGTTCATGGAAAGCTGGAAGGCACCGCCACCCGGGAGCCAGCCTTTGGCATGGAGGCGGTCTGGATTGACCCGACCCAACGCGACTACGCCCGGACCCTGGGCTACACGGTGGTGGATCCCAGCACGGCGGTCGCGACCCACCTGAACGCCATCCTGCGACAGAACGCGGCCGAACTGCTGAGCCACGACGAAACCCAGCAGCTGCTCGACAAGCTCGCCGCGAAGTACCCAAAACTGGTCGAGGACCTAGTGCCCGGGAAGCTGTCGCTCGGCGTCATCACCCGGATTCTTCAAAACCTGTTGGGCGAATCGGTACCCATCCGGGATATGCGGACGATTGTCGAAACTCTGACAGAGGCCGCCGCGCGTACCCAGGATCCCGATCAGCTCACCGGACTGGTCCGCCCTCGCCTGGGCCGGATGATCCTCCAGGACCTCCTCGAAACCGAGGAACTGTTACAGGTCATGACGCTGGACCCGTCGCTCGAGCAACTGCTCCAGAACGTGGTGCAGCAGAGTGGTGGCGGCAACGTGATGCTCGACCCCGACCTCGCCGAACGGCTGTTTGCCGCCATGCGCGACAACGCCCGCGCCGTCGAACAACAAGGTCATGCCGCGGTGCTGGTGGTGTCGCCTCCCCTTCGCTCATGGCTGGCACGGGCTGTGCGTCATCGGATCGCAGACCTGACGGTTTTGTCCTACAGCGAAATTCCAGAAGACCAGGCTGTTCGCGTGATCGCGACGGTCGAGGTTCAGCCCAAGAAGTGAGCCAGGAGGCTTAGATGAGACTTGAACGGGTAGTTGCCAAAGATGCCAGACGCGCCACTGAGCAGGTGCTCGCCACTTTTGGCCCCGACGCCCTGATCGTGTCCAACCAGCGGGTCAACGGCATGACCGAAATCGTGGTGGCTGTGGATACGGACAGCCCCTCCGAGGCGCCAAAGTCCCAGGAGCCGATTCAGACTGCGCGCGTGTTCGCGCCGCGCGGGGATCGTGAGTTCGGTCGCTCATTGCTTGAATCATTTAAATCTCCGACAACGGGTGATCGCCCGCAGCTACCCCGCGCCATGGCGACTCCAGAGCCGTCGGACGCTCCAGCCCTTGCCCAGAAACGCACGCAGGAATCTTCGCCCGCAAATGCCGAGGAACAGGACGTACCGCCATTTTTGCGTCACCTCGCCGCGCCGCCACGCGCCCAGCCGGTAAAAGCCAGCTCGATAACCCGTGCGGATGATGAGGGCAGCGCAGTGCCTGAACCAGAGGGGGCCGCGCCGCGCCAGGACTACGCTCGGGACACAACGGCAGCGCTCGCCATTGCTCCGACGCCAGCGGCCGCTCCCGCTGAATCAGCGATGGATTCGATTCGAGCGCGCGAACTCGTTGACATGGTGCGCGCAGAGTTGGCATCGATGCGTCAGGAGATCGCCTTATCGAGGCAAGTCGAAAGCTTCCCGCCTGGCGGTACGTTGAGTGCCGCCCTCCAGCCGCTCGCTGGCGCACTGACGGCAGCGGGCGCGCCGATCGGGCTGCGAACGCTTTTGCTCGATCAGGTCCGGGACTGCGAGGACCCCCATGAAGCCGTTGATCAGATGAAACGGCAATTGGGAACGACACTTGCCGCAGCAAGCCATCCCGACAAATTTGAGGGCGTGCATGTCATTGCCGGCCCGTCTGGCGCAGGAAAAACCCAGATGCTCTGCCGGATTGCAGCGCGTCATGTATCGGTCCACGGCGCGAACTCGATCGCGATCGTCAGTTTCTCGGACAACCGCATTGGTGCCTGGACCCAGCTTCAGATGCTGGCCTCTCGGCTCGGGGTGGACTGCTTCCGAGTCAATGGACCCGAACTGCTCGGGCCCATGCTGGGCGAGCTTGATTCGCGCAGGCTGGTTCTGGTCGATACCGCAGGGACCGGTTTCGCCGAGAAGCTCGATGCGATCCGGCGGTGCGCACCCAAGGCTTTGTTCAATCTGGTGATGCCGGCGGATGCGTCAATCTCTGGGATTGCCCGGTTCATTCCTGCTGCGCCGGTGCCATGGCACAGCGTGATGGTCAGCAAGCTCGACGAGTCTGCGTGCGCCTGGCCCCTCATCCAGGCCTTGTGCAACCACCCCATCCCTCTGTCGGTCGGAAGTGCAGACCCGTCTGCCGAGGCGCCAGCCAATCCCTTGTCGCCGGCTGATCTGATTGGCCACGCATTCGATCAGCTGGCGCTACCCGTCAAACCTGCGCCGCGCGCGCGGGCGTCACGCGCCGCCACGGCCAAGCGCGCCACCACCCGGGACGTTCGCCATGCTGCTTGATCGCCCCCCCGAGGTAATCGGGGTTGCCAGTGGTAAGGGCGGCGTTGGAAAGACCACGGTTTCAGTGAATCTGGCGGTCGCGCTATCCGCCCAGGGACATAAGGTCGCGCTGTTCGACGCCGACCTCGGTCTGGCCAATGCGCAACTCGCGCTCGGTGTGCGCCCCCCGTTCAACTTCAGCCATGTGCTTGACGGCAAGAAAACGCTCAATGAGATCGTCGTCACCACGCCACAGGGCGTGCTGCTGGTGCCGGGCGCATCCGGGGTACAGAAAATGGCCTCATTGGGCCGCGCAGACGTGGGTCAGATCGTCAACGCCTTCAGCGATCTCGATCGCGGCGTTGACTACCTGATCGTTGACGCGGCGGCAGGAATCGCCGAATCGGTCATGCTGATGATGGCCGCTACCCAGCGCCGCTTCATTGTGGTTAAAGATGAGCCGTCATCGATCGCCGATGCCTACGGTGCCATCAAGGTATTGATGCGCGACCACAAACTCGACCAAATCTACCTGATTCCAAACATGGTTGAGAGCCAGGCAGCCGGGCGCCAGCTGTTCTCCCGGATCAACGACGTCTGCAGTCGTTTTCTCGGCCAGACGCTGAGGTACCTGCACTCGATCGAAGCCGACGAACAGGTCCTTGCCTCCCAGAGACACCATCGGTCAGTGCTGGAACACGCCCCATCGTCCGCTGCGTCCCGGGACTTCCGCCTGCTCGCAGAAGCGACCCGGGCACTGGATCCGGTTGAATATGCTTCCGGTGCGGTACAGTTCTTCATGGAACGCTTATGCGGCCCACGATGACGACGGAGTTTCACTGATGTACCGAACTCGCCTCTACGAGCAGGTCGGCAACAACGCCAATGAGTCGTTGATGCAACACCTTGCCATGGTCAAACGAGTGGCCGTGCACCTCAAGGTTCGCTTGCCGCCCATGATGGAGCTTGCCGAACTGGTACAAATCGGCGTGATTGGCCTCCTGGAGGCGTCCCGGACCTACGATCCCACCAAGGGCGTCGCATTTGAAGATTTCGCCTACAACCGTATCCGGGGCGCGATCATCGACGAGGTTCGTCGAATGTCGTCCATGCCGCGCTCGGCCATCGCCAATCTCAAGCAGCACGGTGAGGCCGCTCAGGCGCTGGCCAACCAGCTGGGACGAGCGCCCAGAGAATCGGAGCTCGCGGAATTTACAGGGAAAGATCTGAAGGAATTCCAGCGCGAGGGCAGCCACGCTCAGTGGTACGAAACGGTTTCCATGGAGGTTGTCCCAGACGAGGCCCTCAGTGTTGCGGCAGAAAGATCCTGGGAGCCGGAAACGCGGGTGTCCGAGTCGCAGACCATGGACGCGTTGCAACAGGCGATCGAAGCGCTTTCCGAACGCGAAAAATTGGTGCTGTCGCTATACTATTCGGAAGGGATGAATCTGAAGGAGATCGGCGCGGTTATCGGGGTCAGCGAGTCACGCGTCAGTCAAATTCTTTCGTCAAACGTCAAAAAGCTACGGACCAAGCTTGGTTTCGAAACCTGATGCCTGCCTAATGCCGGCCAAACCTTGCCCATCACCGACTAAAATATCGTGATTTCATTATTCGGTCGCTCAAAGAAAGACGAAGCTCGCAAGAAGGCACAGGCCGATTATGAGGAGGCCAGGGATGCTGATCCGGCGTCTCGGGCCGGGCATGCGCTTACGGTGAGGGCAGGCGCACGCGCCAAAGCGCATGTCGATAAAACCTTCATTACCGGAGCGGAGAAAGCGGTCGTTTACGACGAAATGCGGGCGATTGCCATCGTCAAGGGTGAGGAAAAGCCGGAGCCACCCAAGGCAACCGAGTATCAGGTCATCAAATCGGTTAATGGGGAGTTGCTCACTTACTTGCCTCTCCCCTACGCCGAGCGAATCTTCAAGCTGGGCATGCGCTACCAGACAGTGGACATCACTGCTGAGCAGGCGGTCGAATTGGTACAACAGGTTGCAGACCAGATCAGCCTGGAACTGCAGTTGAAGGAGCCGTTCGTTGCGCTCGAGTTTCTGCGAGAGGAATTGAAGCAGGCCTCAGGAGAGTCGGGTTCGGACGGGGACGGGCAGGCTGACGGCAGCAGCAGCCGTTGAGCGGGGGATGAACTGATGACCACTTTCCTTCAGGTCATCATTCTGGTGGCCATTGCCTCCATTGCCATCCTTGTGGTCTACCTTATAGACCGGGTCAATACGCTACAGCGTTACACTCGGCTCCTTCAGAGCGACGTCAGCGAATCAGAGGACCCCAACGCTGGCCCGTTCGGTGGGTTGAGCGGTGAGCGCCTTTGGGATGCTGTTTCTGGCGTACCGATCGACGGATGGGATAAGAATTCGGTTGACCTGGTACGTAACCGTTACCAGCTGGTCTTGCGCAAGCATGTTGAAGAGCTTTTCCTCGAGGGTTTCCAGAATTCCCAGGCAGGAATCCAGGCGATTCCAGCGTCATCGCGATTCGTGCAGACGCTGCGCGGTCCGGTCGAGTCGTGGATCCCAATCGAGCATGCCATCGCTGTGCATCAGGCGGGATTCGAACGCGGTAAAGGTAAGGAAGAGGACCTCCCTGCGGTAAGAAGGTCCCTCGACGATGCAGCCTCGCTCCTGTTTGGTCTCGCAGGAATCAAGCTGCCGCGCCCGCTGTCGGAGCATCTGGTACCCCTCACTGAAGCCGAACAAGCCGCGGCGGCCGCTTCCACGGCACAGGCGAACCTCGCTCTTGCCGGGGCTCCCCCGCCCGGAGCGGCTGCGGCGGGCACCGTGGTTCCCGCGCTGTCAGCGTCGCCTGCCGCCACAGTGCTGCCGGCACCCGGTCCCGCAGAGCCCGCGGCGTCCAATATCGGTGATGCATTGGCTGCCGCCCTGGCCACCTCGGATAACGCCGGGGCGAAGCGCCCCCGCGACCTCTGATCTCAATGCAAGGCGCCCGGCTGGCGAGCCTGATTGAAGGCCAAGTTCGAATGAAGCGCCTGGTGTTGGCGGTTGCCGCCGTATCGGCACTGGCAGGATGCGGCGCGGGAACCAGTACGACGAGCACATCCCAGACTCGAACCCTCGGCGGTTTTGCGATCGATGGGTACCTCGCCGACGCGGAGGTACGCTGCCTGGACGCTTCAGGCAAAACCGTCGCCAGTTCGAGAACGACCTCGAGCGGCGCTTGGATTCTTCGAACACCCGGCACCACCGCAAGTTGCCAGGCGCTCGAGGTTTATGACGGCGTCGACGTCGGAACAAACTCACTTAGCGCGTCGGAGCGCAGCCAGCTACCGCTCGGTACGCGCTTTACTGCCTCGATCGCTCACCTTAACGCGTCAACGCTCGGGAATACAGCGTTAATCGTTTCTCCACTCACCACGCTCATCCACGCCACACAGACACAGACCGGACAGTCCGCAGCAGCCGCGCGAAGCACGGTGCTCCTTGCCCTGGGCATCTCCGATGCGCTCGACCCCCTGCTTTTCAACCCCATCACCAACCAAAACTCAGGTGTATTCAGTGCTGGTGCAATGACGGCAGCGGTGATTCGTGAAACCAGTGCCGCCATTCTTGAGGCAGTCGCTGGCGTCGGTCAGCCGGTTTCGCTCGAGCTGCGTCGTCAGGTTTACCAACGGGTGACGGACAGTGTCGCCGCGCTCATCATCTCGGGCGCGATCACGAGAAATACCTTGATCGCGGAACAACCAGCGCCGGACGGCCCGCTAGCAGGCATTGCACTTGCCGCGCTCGCCAGGTTACGAGCAGACGCGCCGGCCTTTAGCGCCCCTGTGGCCGCCGTCCAGCAGACTGGCACTGTTGCAACGATTGCTGCGCAGTACGCCGGCAGGGCGGCCTCGCAGGTGGCAGGTGTAGCTGACAGCGCCGACCTTTCGGTAATTGCCCGGCGGGCGGCCTCGCTCAGCAATTCCAGTCAGGCTGATGTACAGCGACCACTCATTCTCGCCGCGCTTGCGAACGAGCCCGGACTTGACCTACCCGCGCTCGCTGGGACAGTTCGCGCTGCGATCGCAAATCCACCCACGAACCTCACCATCACCAGGACCAATGGTCAGACCCAGTCGATCGAACTGGTTACCACATTGAAGAACTATCTCCAGGTGGCGGGCGAACAACTTCGCTTCTACACCACGGGGGATCTCACCGTGGGCCGAACGGTGAGCGTCAGCGATTTTGAGCTCGGCAGCGCACCGACCTTGCCTGGGGCGCTTAGCGCAGTTGCGCTGTCTTTTACCCAGCCGGAAAACTCAACGCTGCTCACCCCTGCAGCAGAGATCACCGCACAACTCGGTTTCCGGGTCGAGCGCGTCGACCCCACCGGAATCGAGAGCATCCGGCTGGCTGCAATCGTAGATGGCGTGAAACTCAGTTGGTCGAACAACGGCTTGGTAGTGAGAACACCTGATGAGTCTGTTCTATACGGTGCCGTCCGGATCGGATCAACCGCAGACGACACGCTGAAGCCAATGCTCAAAAACGACAATAATCGTCTCGCGACGTTCGTGTCCACCGACAAAGGGTTGCTACGAATCGACATGGCGGCACTTCTTACTGCGCTTGGGCTGAACGCCGATTTTGTGCTACAGACTTACCTGAGCGACAGCACGCTGGTAGTCGAGGCGGTCATCTCGAATATGGTTTTCGCTCGCGCGCAGAACGCCACCGTCCGAAAGCTCGGCGCGCTGTCAGTGTCGGTCGAGCGGGGCGCAGGCCAGCCCGCTTTGAGCGCATCGGGCGCTGGCCTTCGCGGAACGGTTACCGCCGGACGATAACGCGCCCTTACGCGTATCCCGCAGCGGACGATTGCTGTTCTCCGCCACCCGCGCTGTCCCCCGCTATGCCGCGCAGACAGGACCGCATCTGCTTCTTTTCAATGAAGCTGAGCGGCCTGACAAATCGTTCACGGCTCTGAAGCAGCAATTCGCGATCGACCTCCTGCGGGATTCCTGAACTCTGGGCGAGCGCCGCTCGAAGTTCGTCGCGGCTTTCTTCGCTCTGCGAACTCCACCAGCCTCGCACCACTTCCTCAATGGTGGCCTGCTCATCAGGGGTGTCAGACTGGCGGTGGGGAGCCGTATCAGTGCCATTCGGGTGAGGACGAAGTTCCGCAAGCTCATCAGCTCGTACAGCCAGCCGCCGGTCGGCCTGGGCGAGCAGCATGGCCCACTCGGGATCTTCTTCGCGCAGCAGCGGATAATCGAGAACTCCCTCGTCAGCCAGCATGACAATACTGATGCCGCACAACTGTGCCTCATCGATAGCGGCAAGCAGTCGCTCGTCATCGCAGGCGATCAGCACCGTGTCACAGGCCTGACCATCCGTCAGGCGCCGCAGATCTTGCTCGAGGAGTTTCCAGGTTTCTTCATTTTCATCGGCCGTTCGAACGATCTGCTCATCAACCAGCAGGCCATCCGGACGATCGGTGTACCAGTAGAGCCTGCGCAGACTGAGATCGAGACCCGAGTTGACAGCCAGCCGGCCCAGAATCCGCAGAAGATATCGGCGAGACACCGGGGGCTCTGAGCCGGGCTCACAGTCGCGATCAACCAGCCACGCGGTGAAGCGATCATCAACAAGCGCGATACATGAGCTATGGCGAACGCTTCTTGTACGGCGGAACCCTGTTCCCCCGGAAGCAACATCTGAACGAAACGACGGCGACACTGCGGAACGGCTGGATTTCATCGGGGACACTTTTAAGTTTGTCGCGACACTCGATTCAGCGCTCTCTGAGCGCCTCGGACAGTGTCTTGACAACGGGCTTGGTGAGATATTTGAGGACTGTGTTGGAACCGGTTCGAATTTCGACGGTGGCAGTCATGCCCGGCTGAATTTCGAGATCTTCACTGGGCCGACCACTGAACCGTCGCCCGTCAGTGCGGACGCGAACGCGATAATAAGGTTGTTCTCCCTGTCGAAGATCCTCTGTAAGTGTATCGGGGCTGATATAGGTCAGCTTACCCGGAAGATCTCCATAGACCGTGTAATCGTACGCGTCGATTTTCACTGTCGCCGAAAGACCCGGCTTGATAAAGGCAATATCTGCCGGCATCACGCGAGCCTCGATCAGCAGGTCATCTTCGAGCGGAACGATCTGCATGACCTCTTCGCCAGGGCGGATGACGCCTCCGCGCGTAGTGATCCGCACGTTCTTCACCACACCATGTAGCGGCGCCTTGAGCTCGGTTTGGTCGACCTGCGTGATGCGCTGCGCCATGGTTTGTTCGATCCCTGCAAGATCCTCGAGCGCCTTGCTGAGTTCGGCCTGCGCGTCCTGAAAATAGCGGTTTCGCTTATTGGTGATCTGCGCGGAAACTTCGGCCACCTGGCGCTCAAGCCTCAGCACCTCGGTGCGACTGACATCTCCTGTCTTCAACAGCGGTTGCGTCATTTCCAGCTCACGCTGAGCCAGGCCCACGAGCGTTTCCAGCGCAGTCACTTCCTCCTCAATCGCAGACTTGCGCTTGCGAAACAGAACCAGCTGGTTATCCCGGAACTGCGGGTAGTTGGCCAGCATGGGCGGAAACACCGGTTCGCCGCCAAACACCTCGGCACGCAGGCGCGCAACCGTCGCCGTGAGCCCCGCTGACTTGGCTCGCGCCTCCAGGTATGACGCTTCGCTTCGCGCTTTTTCGAGACGAACCAGCACCTGCCCCCGGTCAACCGTATCGCCGTCCTTCACCAGCAACTGCTCGATCGTGCCGCCATCCTGAGACTGAATCACCTGGGAGCGCTGGCTGGCAATCACCTGCCCGGGGGCACGCGTGATCTGATCGATCACGGCAAAATCTGCCCAGACGAGAAAAACAATCAGCGCGAACGCAGTGGTCCAGAGGGTAAGGCGCGAACGACGAAGATCGCGGGAAAGCACCCGGCGATCACGGCCCGGTTCACCGGATTCAAGAAACCAGAAGATCTTCACGCGGCAGCCTCCCCCGCATTCGATTTCTGCAGGCGCGCAAGCACCTGGTCACGAGGCCCGTCGAGCGCCACTTTGCCGCGGTCAAGCACGATCAGTCGATTGACGTGCGGCAGTAACGCGGGCTTGTGCGTGACCGCGATGATCGTGGATTCCGGTGGCAGTCCACCAAACAGGTGCTTCATCACCATGGCTTCAAGCGCCCCATCCATGGAGGCGGTCGGTTCATCAAGCAACATCAGCCGAGGCTGCATCAGGAGAAGACGGGTAAGCCCGACCAGCTGCCGCTGCCCGCCCGACAGGCCCCGCCCTCCCTCAGCAATCTCGAGTTCAAGCCCTTTGGGGTGCCCCTGAATGACCCGATCGAGGCCAGTTGCCTGACAGGCTTTGAGAATCTGGGAATCACTGGGCGCAGGGAGTCCAAGGGTGAGATTATCGCGCAGCGTGCCGTTGAAGAGACGTACATCCTGTGGCAGGTAGCCCACGTGCTCGCGAACGAACTCTGGCGCGAGTTGGGTTATGTCGACGCCGTCGAGGAACACCGTACCCTGACCGGGTTTAAAAAGCCCGGACATCAGTTTGATGAGGGTAGATTTGCCAGACCCGACTGCGCCCAGCACGGCAATGCGCTCACCACCCTTTACCGACATTTCCGGGATTTCGATGACCGGGCGATCCCGCCCATAGGCAAAGCGCACCTGATCAAGACGAATCTGACCAGCGCATGACTGCGGGACGACCAGACGTACCGAGGGGTCACGATCACCCGGCATGGCCATGATCGCGTCAAGCGATTTCAGCGCCACCTTCGCATGCTTCCACTGAACAATGAGGCCGGGAATCTGGGCCATCGGGCCAAGCGCACGGCCCGAAACGATGGAACAGGCGATCAGCCCGCCCATTGTCAGGTTGCCGGAAGCAATGGCATAGGCGCCGGCCGCGATCAGCAGAACATAACTGAGTTGCTGGATGGTCTGCGCCAGGTTGGTTGAAAGGGTGGAGAGCGTTCGCATGCGCAATTCGCTCTGCGCGATGGTGGCGGTCAGTGCTCTCCATTGATCGAGCATCTTCCATTCACCCGCCGCCGACTTGACCGATTCAATACCGTCAACGGCCTCGATGAGGAGCCCGTTCTTGCGGTTGGATTCGTTCATGTGCTCGGCCGTGTGACGCTCGATGGGCTTTCGAAACACCATCCCCGCGCCAATCGCTACGGGCACCATCAGCAGGGGGACAAGCGAAACCGGCCCGGCGAGCATGGCGATGACAGCGACGAACAGGAAGGCAAACGGAACGTCCGCGAGAATGAAGAGCGTGGACGACGTCATGAAGTTCCGAACAGACTCGAAATGCCGAATCTGCGAGGCAAAGGTGCCAACGGTTCGCGGCCGGGCGTCGAGGCGAATATCCAGGGCTTTGCCAAAAAAGATGGCAGAGAGCTCCTGGTCGATCAGTTTGCAGGCGCGATCAACCATCAGCGCCCTGACCTGTTTGAGAATCAGCTCAAGTGCGATGGCGATCAGTGCGCCGATGGTGAGGACCCAGAGCGTGGAATACCCCTTGGTCGGGACCACCCGGTCGTATACCTGCATGGAGTAAAGCGCAGCCACCAGACCAATGACGCTCACCACCGACGTGGCAAACACCGCTTCAAAGAACACGCGCCGATGGCGACGAATGGCAAAGGCGAACCACTCGGCTGCGGTTCGCTGCGGAGCGCCGGTCTCGCTGGGAACCGAAGCGACGGTTACCGGAAGATGCAACATCGCGCCCTCGCGGGCAGCCTCTGCCGTGAGGGTCATTGATACGCCCGCAGCGTCTTCAACCGCGAACGCGCCGCCACCCAGCGCCCCCCGGACGAGCAGCACGTTACTGCCGTCCCTGGAAATCCAGAGAGCGGGCATGTCGCTGCGGGTCGTGCGCTCGGGCGCGGCTTCCCGCCATTCGGCCAGGGGGAATCGGGCGAGCCAGCTTTCGCGCGCCCGCTCGAGCCGGCCGAGCGCGGCCAACTCGACCCCGTCTTCGGTTTTATCGAGCATTGCGAAGCGGTGAGCAGGAACCGCTTGCCCCTGAAGCGCGGCGAGGCGCGACAGGAGTAGCGCGAGGGTGGGGTCTTCGCGGGTAGATTCGTCTGACATCAGGGTCCGAGTCGGGAAAGCGAGCGGGCGTCGATACGTCCGCTCAGCATGAGAAGGCGCAGGTGAGCCGCCTGAATGCCAGCTTCAAGGTCGGCAAGGGTATAGCGGGCCTGAGTGGTTTCACGCTGGGCATTGAGCACATCAAGCCAGGTTTTACGGCCCACCTGATACTGGCGAAGATAGGAGGCGACGACCTCGTCGGTCGACGACGAGATGGCGCGAGAAGGCTCGAGTTGCAGCGTTTGGGCCTGCAGATCGAGCCATGCCGCGCGTACCTGCTGGGCGAGTTGGCGCTCATGGGCGATGACGGCTTCCTCGCTTGCTTCCACGCGCGACGCGGCGGCCTGCACAGCGGTGAGCGAAGAAAGGCCTGGGCCGGGCTTGAACTCCACGCCAAGGAAGGCGCGCGTCCGGTCAACACCGAACGGCAGCGTCCCCAGTTGCTGTCGCACAGCTGCGAATACGGTCGGGCGGGTGCCCGCGCGTGTGACATCGATCTGCGCCCGAGAGGCAATCACCAGGGCCTGCAGACGTCGCCGCTCCGCAGAAAAATCGATTGCGGCATCGAGCGCTTCGAATTCGCTACCCGGGACGCCCGGAAGTCGCTCCGGTGCGCGTAACCCGCCAGACAGCGAAATGCCCGAAACCTGCTCGAGACTCACCCGGGCGGTTTCCAGGGCGCGCTCAAATTGCAGGCGCTCCGCCAGCGCTTGCTGAAAACGGGCTGCGGCCAGGGTCTGGTCGGATTGCGGACTGACCTCGGCGCGAACCCGTCGGCGAATCATCTCGAGGAGCTTGCTGTGCTCGGCTTCGTTGCTCCGCGCGATTTCGATTCGCGCCTGCTGCCGAAGAAATTCATAAAACGATACGCCAACCAATAGCATGATCTGCTGCTCGGCCTCAATCACGGCGGCCGCGGCCGCCTCGCGGTTAGCAGTTGCGAGGTCGATCTGCCCTGGAATTCGGCCACCCGTCCAGAGCGGCTGCTGGACCTGAACCGCGGCCGCCCGCGACCCGTCATCAGCTTGAACTTCGCTCGATACGGTAGGGAACCAGCCCCAGTTTGCACCATCCAGGTCGAAGCCCGCTGCCTGTAATTCGCCCTGCTTGGCGCGAACGCTGGGGTGAACCGAAACGGTGGCCTCGAGCAGCCGCGCAAGACCGACCGGGCCTGCCGACCCCATGCGGGTCAAGCGCCCCGGGGCCGCGCGAGCAGCAGCCCCCTCGGACGGTCCAGGCTGAACCGTGCCCGAAGCGGTCGCGGCACCCGCTGACTGTGCTTCCTGACCCTGGGCGGCAGACAGCCAGGTCAGGCCCGAAAATAGGGCAACCCGAAGCAAACAGACGGAGGACCAGGGCCAAACACGCGCAAAGGGGGGATTTCGCATGAACAACGATGCGGGCAAAGGTTTCTTTGTAGGGAGTAAATAGCGTCTTCACCCCGGATTCTACGTGATACCGTTTCGACCTTTGAGTAATGAGGAAGTTCTCATGGCAAGCGCATTGCGCTGTTTCTGTGAACTGGGAGATCTGGCCGGTGCCGGCGCTTTACTTCGCGACACCCGCCGTCATATTCATCGTCATCCCGAGCTGTCATACCGCGAGGAAGCCACTTCCTTGCTGGTCGCCGAGAAACTCTCCAGCTGGGGCTGGGATGTGACCGCCGGCGTTGGCGGGTTCGGCGTGGTGGCAAGCCTTCGGTCAGGATCGGGCGAACGGTCGATCGCGCTTCGCGCCGATATGGATGCGCTACCCATCCAGGAGCAGACAGACCGCCCCCACCACAGCACCGTACCTGGCGGCATGCACGCCTGCGGCCACGACGGCCCCACCCCCCTGCGGCTTGGCGCCGCGCAGCACCTGGCGACAACACGTAACTTTTCAGGAACGGTACGGCTGTTCTTTCAGCCTGCAGAGGAGTCAGGCAAAGACAGCGGCGCAGAGCGCATGATCGCAGACGGATTGTTCGAACGCTTTCCGTGCGACGCGGTGTTCGGGCTTCACAACCACCCAGGCATGCCGGCTGGAACTTTCCTGTTCGGCACCGGCCCTTTTATGGCCGCGTGCGATACGGTCAGGATAACGATCCGCGGGCGCGGCGGGCACGCCGCCCGGCCCCATCAAACCGTCGACCCGGTACTGGTGGCAGGCAGCCTGGTGATGGCGCTCCAGAGCATCGTGTCGCGCAATATCGACCCTATGCATGCGGCCGTCGTCACGATCGGGGTGCTACAGGCAGGAACTGTTGCCAATGTCATTCCCGAGACTGCACGGCTCGAATTGAGTGTTCGCTCATTTGATCCGGCGGTACGCGATCGGCTCGAAGCACGGATTCGCGCGTTGGTCACCAGCCACGCTGAGGGCTATGGCGCCGACGCCCTGATCGACTATGAGCGGGGATACCCGGTGCTCGTCAACAGCGAGGCGGAGACGCTGTTTGCCAGGCAGGTGGCGACCGAACTGGTGGGTGAAGAGCGGGTTGTGATGCCGTTCCCGCCCGTCGCCGGCAGCGAGGATTTCGCCTATTTCCTGCAGCGAAAACCCGGGTGTTTTTTCAGAATCGGTAACGGCGAATCAAGCGCCATGCTTCACAATTCACGCTACGATTTCAATGACGAGATTCTCACTACCGGTGCGGCGTTCTGGGTTCGCCTGGTCGAGCGCTGGCTGTCCAACTGACAGACGGCGACCCGCCTGGCTATCGGCGAAAAGCCACCACCCAAATCACCCTCACGATCATTATCCCGGTCATCACCGCCAGGAGATCATCGGGCTCAGAGTACTGCCAGGGGGCAAACGATTGAATCAGTTCAATCAGCAACCCCATCGCGATCAGCCCCATGACCAGCCACCTGGGGCTGCCTGGATAGGCGATCAGTCCAAAAACGGTGAGACCGGCAAAAGTCAGGGAAAGCTGCACTTTCCCCCAAAAGCCGGATAGGTCCATGTCACTGCCACCCGTAGGGGGAAGTGACAGGACCAGCACAATGAGACAGCAGCACCAGAAGGCTTGACGAAGCATCTGAAAATTCTGGCACAGTATTTCGTTCTGCCAAAAAGTGCGACCTCGCGACACAAGGAGACTGACCATGCGCATTGAGACCCTGGCTGTACACGCGGGCTACACGCCCGAGCCCACCACCAAGGCGGTTGCGGTACCGATCTATCAGACTGTTGCCTACTCATTTGACAATGCGCAGCACGGCGCCGATCTGTTCGATCTGAAGGTTGCTGGCAACATTTACACGCGGATCATGAACCCCACCCAGGACGTGCTCGAGAAGCGCGTCGCGGCCCTGGAAGGCGGGATCGCCGCCCTCGCAGTTGCCTCGGGCATGGCGGCCATTACCTACGCGATTCAGACCATCGCTGAAGCCGGCGATAACATCGTGTCAGCAAGTACGCTCTATGGCGGCACCTATAACCTGCTGGCTCATACGCTGCCGCAGATGGGCATTCAGACGCGCTTCGCCGATCCGAGGAAACCGGAAACCTTTGAAGCGTTGATCGACGCCCGGACCAAGGCGGTGTTCTGCGAGTCGGTGGGCAATCCTCTTGGA
>SXGQ01828207.1_pt1 | contig 15770 bp, 13 predicted proteins | sample 3178371 | NCBI WGS metagenome assembly SXGQ01 (sample SAMN11356859, study PRJNA531348) | freshwater metagenome | isolation source: freshwater sample F1-20 | place: China: Fuxian Lake, Yuxi | collected 2017-12-25
GCGCGCTGCTTCTACTCGGCGCAATCAGTTGGTTACTTGACGCCCGCGACGCTGCGATGCAACGCTGGCACCGAACCGTCGCTTTGGAGCCACGCATTGCACAGCTCGCGTCAACCGGCAGCGCGATTTCGACGGACTCCGAATTGCTTGCGGGGGTACGTACCGAGGCGGGCGTGAGTACGCTCGGTATTACAGATCTGCCTGTCGAACAGGTTTGGGATCACATTGCGGCATGGGAGCGATCGGGCGGTCGTATTCAACGGCTGCGATTACGTCGCACGATTGACGGACGCGTCAGCGGCGAAATCCGTGGCAACCTCGGTCAGCGCTGATCGCAAGCGGCGATCGCGAACGCCCGCCCTTCTGTTTTTTCTCGCCTGTTTTATCGGCGTGATTGTTTGGGCACCGGCAGCATGGCTGCTGCCGGCACTGCCCGCCTCAATCGCCTGCGTGGAGACAGCCGGCACCGTCTGGCGAGGTGAATGTCGCGGGCTGCAACGCGTCGACTCGTTTGGCTCGCGCGCCGAGCTCGGTCAGCTGCGATGGCGCATCTCGGCGTGGTCGCTCTTCACGCTGAGCCCGACCGCTGAGCTCGTGTGGCAGCTTGGCGACGCGAATGCCCGTGCGGAGGTTAGGCGGGCGCTGAATACGACTTGGCAAGTCCGTGACCTGCGTTTCGCCTCAGATTACCGATCGCTCGGCCCGCTTGTCGACTCTGACCTTCGTCGACTGTGGCGTGGAATGCCAAGTACCGAAGGCGTAACTCTCACGATCCCCTTGGCTTCTGGCAATACCAAAGAAATTCAGCAACTCCAGGGTGAACTGCGATTTTTCGCCTTCGGCAAGCATGTGCTTGCTATCAATCCCGATGGCAGCGGTGAACTACGCTCCGACGATGGGGCGCTGCGCCTCTCGGGGCCCCTCGAGTGGCAACGCGATGGACGCTATCGTTTAAAGCTGAAGATCCGTCTCGGCGGAACGGCCGATGCAGCTTTACGTGCGGCGCTGCGTTCCTTCGGTCCGGTCAACCCGAGTGGCGAGTACGACCTGACTATCGAAGGCTCGATTTGGACGCTGCTGCGCTGACAGCACTCTCGATACGCTCACTCAAGTCAGTTCAACAAACAGACCCGTCGCCGGGAAATACAGCGCCGACCGCACGGGCTCGGGGCCTAGGCGCGCGAGCAGACTTGAATAACGCGCCAGTTGAGCCCGGTGCGCTTCGCGTTGCGCGCCGAGGAACTCCGACACGTTCCCATCTGACGGAACCGCCGTCTTGTAGTCGATCACCCAACGCTGACCGGCTTCAACGAAACAACGATCGATCACGACGTTGACGATACGTCCTGCAACCTTGCCGGTCAGTGCAAGCTCGATTCCGTCGCGCTCGTCACGCCGACCAAGAATCCAACGTCCGCGTTCATCACGCAATGTCTGTTGTATCGCGTCGCGAACCCGCTGCAGTGGCGTGTCACAGCGGTCACGCGCCACGCCCTCGAGCAGTAATCCTTGACGCCACCGCGCAGTTGCAGACTCATCGACCTCGACGGGTAGCTCGGATTGACGAGCAAGATGTTCAAGCTCTCGGTGGATCACGATACCCACCGCGCGTGCATATGGATCACCGTTTTGACCGATGAGCCGCTGCGAGACTGCCTCGAGTTCCGTGCTGGACAAGTTCAGCGTCGATACCGACAAATCGGCAGGCCACTCAGGCGGCTCGAAATCAACCGGCCAACGACGCCACCCTGCCGAAGCACTCGCCGCGATCTCCACTACACCCGCGATCCGTGGCTTGCGGGTTGCCTCGTCAATGAGTCCGCTAATCGCCGGACGCAGCACGCCGAGTGGGGAGCGACCGGGGATCGAGGCAGCGCCGTCCTTCTTGAGGGTGAAGCACGCGATCGGTGCGAGACGGCGCTTTGCTCGCGTCATCGCTACGTACAACAATCGCGCTCGCTCACGATCGATCCGACGGGAGCGCAGCCGACGTATCCAAGCCGCAACCGACGGTCGACCGACAACCGCATCGCTCGCCTCGATTGGACCAAAAAGCGCAAGAGTCTGCTCACCCTCACGCCACTCGACCAGTTCGAGCAAGTCACGCGGATCACCCTGCACTCGACGAGACAATCCCGGCACGATCACGGCATCGAACTCGAGTCCTTTGGCACGGTGGATCGTCATTACCTCGATCGCGCCCGGCATCGTGCTACCCGCCGCATAAAGCCCCTCGAGCATCACGTTCAAATCAACGGCAGCGCGCCAACCGGGACGCCGCGAGGCTTCGTCCAAGGCATCGAGATACCGACGAGCGTCATCGACCGCGCCATCGTCTTCGTAACAAGCGGGTGCATGCAACTGCAACCAAACCGACTCGACCCGCACGGACAACCCGATATCGGTACGCATCAACATCGGTGTCATTAGCACGCGCAACCGCTGTAGCCGCGCACGACCTTCGACAGACAGCCGGGTGAGTCGCGCCTCGTCCGCCCACAAATCGGCGATCGCGGCCTGCGGCTGACCCTCAAGCAGCGCCGTCAAATCGGCGAGTGTCATCCCGCACCAGGGGGCTCGCAACACCGTGAGCCAAGCAATCCGATCGAGTACCGAGCTCAATGCCCGCGTCAGTGCGAGCAAGTCTTGAACAACGCTGGTCTCCGAGAGTGGGACTAGATCGACACCGCGAACGGGGAAACCTGCGCTCCTCAGCCCAGCCGCGAGCGTGGTGGCGTGGTGACGCGCTGCAACCAGTATGGCGATCGACTTGATCGTGGCATCCGAGCGCCATCGTCGCACGCAATCCACGACCGCCTCAGTCTCCCAGCGCTGACAAGCCAGATCATCACCGACCATACCGGCGAGTCGCCACTCGACCGCGGGATCGGTGGCGCTGACATCAGGCTCCGAATGATCCAGCTTGCGTCCCGCGATACTCGCCGCGAATGGCACGGCCGACTCGCGCGGCTCGACCGTCTTCGGGAATACCGACGTGAACAGGTGATTCACCTGCTCGACGATTGCAGGAACCGAGCGAAAGTTCTGCGCCAGCGAACGCGGCTCGAGTTTCACATCGCCAAAGCCGTCGCGCAGCGCTGCTTCGAACAGATCGACTCGAGCCTCGCGGAACTGATAAATCGACTGCATGGGATCGCCCACTACGAACAACGTGCGACCATCCCCAGACTGCCAATCGCGAGTGAGCCCGAGGATCAACTCGAATTGATCTCGCGAGGTATCCTGGAACTCGTCGATCAGTAAATGCTGCAGACGGCTGCCTTGATGCAGAATCTGCTCACGATCGAGATCGCCCTCTTCCCGAAGCGCTTCGCGCGCAGCGGCCGCCACGCCGATGAAATCGACCTCGCCTCGCTCGCGGAACGCCAAGTCCAGCTGGCTGGCCGCCAGTAACAGCAGTCGAACCAGCGCTTGCATGAGTTCGCTCTCGTCGGCATCGAAGCACGCCGGCGGCGCTTGTCGCGCCTCGTCCAACAACGCCGCACGTTCGGGTGACGACCAATCCGCCAGCCACCGTTCAAAAACCTTCTTATTCGGGTCTTTAGGGCCGAACCCCTGACGGACATCGACGCGGCGACGAAACTGCACCGCACCAGACTTGTTTTCTTTGGTCAAGACAAAATGCGCTATCGCCCGCCAGCACTCGATGTCGAGCACAGTGGAGTCTTCGACACTTGCGAGGACTTGTAGCTGCCGCCGTAGCTCGACATCACCGTCGGCTGCGTTGAGCAGGTTCTGCGCATGGCGCGCCAACCCGACTATTTGACGTCGCCCCTCTACATCAAAGGCCTCTTCCAACTGCGCCCTCAATGCGCGTAACACGTGCGCGATCGCTTGCGAGAGTTCCCGCGACAGATCTGAGAAACGTCCGGCAACCAGATGCGGTAACCAGCGTGCGCGCTGCGCCAACATCTTGGCGAGCAACTCCTCAACCCGTACCCAGGCATTGTCGAGATGTTCGAACAGTCGACCTGAGGCCGCTGCCCACTCGGCATCGAGTTCGGCCTCGCGCAAGCTACGACGGGCCACCTCGCGGTACAGCAACATCGGCTGTGACGCGAGCGCAAGCTGTCCGGCGCCGCCGGCGCTGATCGGTACGGCCGCCGCAAGACTGCGGTGGACACCATCGATAGTCTGGATGCGCAGGCGACCGGGTGTGTCTTGCAACTGCCAACCGCGTAACTCCGCATGTTTCAACGCAGTCTGTGCGAGCGACACCGTCTGACGTTTGGCCGGATCGTTGGGCCAAGTGGACTCGGGCAGTGCGGCCTCAGCGAGCGCCTGTTCGACTCGCGCAAGCATCTCGCCGGCCGCTTTGCGCGTGAACGTCATGGCCAGAATCGCCTCGGGCTCATCGACTGCGGCCAGAAGACGTAGATAGCGCTGAATGAGCAGTGTTGTCTTGCCCGAACCGGCCGGTGCCTGCACGATTAGCGAGCGCGTGATGTCAAGCGAATCGACCCGCGCCTTGGCATCGTTCTCGAGCAGCGTCATTCGGCGCCTTCTTCCGAATCGAGTTCGTCGAAGCCGTCACCGCCAAGTTCGGCGCGCCGACAAAAACCTGGTAATTCGCAATACCGACACGCGCGCCGGCTCGGTCGGACCGAGGCCACCCCGCGCATGAAGCGCGAGGCCAACGCCGCAAGTTCGCGCCGAACGTCATCGCGTTGATCCGCCCAAGCGATGCCCGCTTTGGCGCCGGGCAACAAATCGTCCTCCGCCGTCGATGCCACGTAGCGGCATGACGCTGAGCTCAAATGAATGTTGGCAAGCGCGACGATGCTCTCTTGCGCCTCGGTTTCGACACAGAGCGCGTACAGCCACAATTGGACCGCATCGAGCTCGGCGAGTGAAAACGACAGCGAACGAGGGCGACCGCTCTTGTAGTCGAGGATCATCAAGCCCGGTGATCCTGTCGCAGTGGGAACGCGATCGATTCGATCGATCCGAAGTTCGAATCGTGCATCACCGAGGGTCAAAGACACCGGATGCTCGCGACGCTGAACCGTGAATGGCGGGCGTTGCAACTCGAGTGCGAGTAAGCGTCGAATGACCCGCGCCGACCGACGTCGCTCGCGAGAGAGTAAACGCTGCTGCGCGCGCGGTTCTGCACCATCGACACCCGTCGACAAGGCTGGGTCGCTCATCGCCTCCGACAAGCTCCGCTCGATCACAGCGTCAAGTTGGTCAGCGTTCAGGGCACGCAGGCGCTCGGAGTCGATGACGTCACGCCACAGCACATTGAGTGCGCGATGCAACAAGCTGCCGCGGACCAGCGCTGAAATGCCGGGCTCGAGTTCGTCTTCCAGTTTGCCGAGGAGACGACGCTCCGCGTAAGCTCGAAAGTCGCACAACGCTTGCGTCGCGAGAGTTTCGGCGCCACCCGGGACACGGCGGGCGGTATCCCACGGACTGCCGACGTTGTCGGCCGGCTCCGAGATCGGGAGTTGCGGCTGTCCGCCACGACGGAGTCGAGCGAACGAGCGCGGTGTGGCCTCAGTCTGCACACCGTACGCACGCAACAAGGGACTGGCCTGCAGCTCCGTATCACCATCGCGAGCTGCACTGGAGTAATGCAAGTCCGACGTCGATTCCGCCCACTGGCGCATCGCCAACTGCGCGCGCTGCGACTGACCTCGTGCACTCGACTCCGGGACACCGAGCGCTTGTTGTAGTGGGTAAGGTACGAAAGGATCGGCTCGAGCGGGCGACGGCCAAGCATCGGCCTGCAAACCACACACGTAGATCCCGTCGTAGCGAACACCCGGATGATCGAGCGAGCGTGTGATGGTAACGGGCAACTCCCCGCGCGATGGCGCGACGAACTCGCGCTGTGCCAACGATGTGATCAGCGCCACGCTCTGCCGAGCATTGGCAGCCGGACGTGAGCGCTCAATGTCGCCGAAGACCTGCATCAAGTCACGCCACTGCTCGCGAATCTGACGCGTAGTCGAGTCGCGCGCGGGGCGATGATCGAACACAGCCCGTTTTGCGATTATCTCGAAACGATCTGCCCAGCGTTGCTCGGCTCGTTCGAACTCGGCATGCATACCCGTAAGTCGCGACACGATGGCATCGGCGACGGCCGTATCGCTCGCGATCGACGTTCGCAGTCGCCCCAACACCGCGAGCCAAGCGCTGGCGGAGCGTTGCTCGAACGGGTCACGGCGCAATAATGCGGCCAATCTCGCGCGGGCTGACATCGACAAATCGTCGAACACCTCTCCTTCGAGCAATCGTGCGAACGCTTCTGCCTCCTCAAACGAGGCTAACCAGCGCAACATCTGCAAAACTTGACGCGGTTCGGAGTACTCGGATAACGGACGTCCACCCTCGATGTCGAAAAGCGTCTCGAGGTCCGGATCGCGCCAGCGCGAGGGTGTCAGTTGCGCGGAGAAATGGCTTTCAACTGCGGCGCGTTGGACTTCAAGCGACGGCACAACGACGTACAGTCGCGCCTCGGGGTTCCGTTCCAAACTTGTTCGCGCCCACTCGGCAGCGGCAGCGATCTCATCGGCCGGCGTCGGGAGGCGGTGGTGGGTCACCTCTGCATCGGGGCGACCGACGGATTGCTGCGCCGTGACACCTCGAGTGACAAACAAGTCACGCAGCAACGGCGGAGGTGATCCGCCCAAATAGGTTTGCTGGACAGACGGACCATCGCGCGCGAGCAACGCCCCCCTAAGCACGCGTTCGCCGTGCTCAAATGCGACACTCGCTTCCTGCTCGCGTGCGGCGGCAATGACGGTCCGACGCGCGCTTAACAACCACTGCGCCTCCGTCGAAGCGTGCCGCGCCAAGCTGGCATCGTCGATCCGCCACTCACTACAAAGGCGTGCGGATCTTTGCAATGCATCGGCCAACGCATCGACCGACCAGATGAACGGTCGCGGATCGTCACGCGCCGACAGCAGCTCTCGAGCCGCATCGTGCCAAAGACACCACTCCTCGTGCGGTCCGAGCGGACGCCCGAAACGCTGACCATGGTGAAGATAGGCGTCCCGAACCAAAGAGGCCAACCACCCGTTGACGGCGGTCACGAGCGGCGTGTGCCACACGTCGAGCGATCGCAACTGCGCACGCGCGTAAGCGAGTCGAATCGCCGCAGCGCGCGAGCGGGTCGGAACTATGAGCCCCGCCCCTGCGCGCAGACGATCGGCGATGTGGTCAAATGGTGCCAATCAACCTCGGAAACGCACGCTCGCTTCGACCACCCGTCCGACCGGCACCGGTGGACGGGACCGATATTCAGCGAGCAATTCGCTCATTCGCGAGAAAACGGTGCGCAACTGGGCGGAATCCGGAAGATTGGTGATACGGAAATGGTTCTTGTAGGGCACATTGAAGCTCGTGCCCGGCGCAACCAAGACGTGTTTTCGCTCGAGCAGATCAAGCGCGAATGCTTGGTCGTCAAAATTCTCGATCGAGTCGTTGACCCCAACGAAACCATACAATGCGCCTTTCGGTGTTGCGAGCTCCAACGAGGGCTCAGACGCCACGGCCTCAACGATCGCACGACGCGATTCGAACAAGCGACCACCGGGTCGCGTCAATTCCCGAATACTTTGATAGCCTCCGAGAGCGGTTTGTACCGCCCACTGGCCGGGCACATTGCTGCACAAGCGCAACGATGCCAATAACTCCAGCGCACCGAGAAAATCCAAAGCGGCAGATATCTTGCCCGACACCACCGCCCAACCGACGCGATACCCGCAAGCGCGATAGACCTTCGAGAGACCGGACATCGTTACACAGACCGTATCGTGCACGAGGCTCGCCATCGGCACGAACTCCGCATCGTCGTACAAAATCTGATCGTAGATTTCGTCGCATAGCAGCATGAGGCCGCGCTGCTCGGCGAGTCGCGCCATACCCTCAAGGACCGAGCGCGGATAGACCGCACCTGTCGGATTGTTCGGATTGATGACGACTATCGCTCGCGTGCGCGGCGTGATGAGCGCCGCCAGCTCATCCACATCCGGGACAAAGCCGTTCTCCGGATGACACGGATAATGAACCGCCTTGCCGCGATTGAGCGTGACTGCCGCACTCCACAACGGGTAATCGGGGCCTGGGACCAATACCTCGTCGCCCTCATTCAGCATGGCACGAAGGCACAGATCGATCAGTTCGCTGACGCCGTTACCGATAAAAACCTCTTCGGCACTGACACCCGTGACTCCGCGCGCCTGCTGTTGCATCACCACGGCCTCGCGCGCCGGGAAGATACCCTTCTGGTGGCAATAGCCTTCGCTCTCTGGAAAGTTCTCGATCATCGCGAGCCGCATCGTCTCCGGCGTTCGAAAGCCGAACAACGCGGGATTACCGATATTCAACGAAATGATTTCGTAGCCCTTGCGTGCAAGCTCTTGGGCGCGTCGTGCGAGCTTGCCGCGAATCTCGTAACGAACGTTGCGCAGAGCGTCGCTAGTGCGGATCGGGTTGTCGGCCGTCATAAGTTGGTTTTATTGCTGTATGGAACCCGCAGGCCGGGCAGGTCACAAGAATAACCACTTGCCCCGCTCACTGCATGATCTTGATGAGCGTACTGCGGATGTTAGCCTGCGCGTCACATCGCCAAGGAGGCCCGGCACCATGACTTTCGATTTGCGCGCACACATGCCTCTGCTGACCCGCCAAGAGGGCGTGTGGGAAGGCGTCTATCGGTATTACGACGCCGACGGCAACAAGATCGACGAACATCGTTCGCGACTCATTTGCCGAGTCCCCGATTCGGGTCCCCATCATTACCACCAGTCCAACGAGTACACCTGGCCGGACGGTCGACAGGAGACCCGCGAGTTCAAGGGCTCGTTCCGCGACGGGAAACTCTGGTTCGACAGTGAACTGATCGAAGGTTGGGCGGCAGAGGAGCCGCTCGATGAGCACCGCAGAACGCTGCTGCTCTATTGGGTGCGCCGCGGCGAGCCGGACACCTATCTCTACGAAATGATCCAAGTCGACGACGCGTGCCGCCAACGTACCCGCGTTTGGCAATGGATACGTGGCGGCGCGACGCGCATGCGCACCCTCATTGATGAAGTGAAGGTCGCAGACGACGGGCGGTCCGTCGCTTAGCGGCGACGGCGCTTTTTCTTCTTGTGTCCGTGATCGACACGCCCATCACCATGGTGGTGCGGCGTGTCGCCTTGGGCATGGCCGTGATCGTAGTCGAAGTCGATCGGATGATTATGGCCGTGAGTGTTGACCCATTTGTAGAGTTCCGGATTGCGATGCAGCAAGCGACTCGCAGCACGCTCCTGGTTCTCTTCGGGATTCGTCCACGGATTGAAGTGGAAATGGTTATATAGCTGCGAGTCGGTGCGACCGATCGCGAGTGTGCCGAGCTTGCAACCGAAGGCGCCGTGGTTGATGTACGGCGGCCGCCAGAAGTACCCGCCGGTCGGCAGTTCACCGAACTGCATCATCCAGGACGTGCCCCAAATGTGATATGCCTCTTCGACGCAGTCGTGGTAGGAAATGTTGTCCTGCCAGAAATTCGGCGTCATGCAATAAAGAAACGTGAAGGCATGCGTGCGCTGATCGAAACGCAGTACCTTGACGAGACAGCCCGGCGCCGTCGCCGGGAAGAAATTCGTCGAGGTCCACTGCATGTTCTCGTAGGCGTTGACCGAAGCGAACCGATCGCGCTCGGCGCGCGGATGATCGCTATCCGACTCGACGAACGACGGTTCGCCATGGTTGTAGAACAACAAGCCGGTCGCGCCGCGCGATGAGCTCAGCGCTTCGATGGCCACACCGGCCGGTACAAAAACGTAACTCCCCGGGCCGTGAACCTTTTCACCAATCGTCACGGAGCCCGTCATGATGAAGAGTTCGTACTCGGTGTAACTCATGCCCGGCGGTTGCTTGTAGCCAGGCTCGAACAAGACCGTCATGGAGCAAGCTCCGTTGTCGGTGTCGATCGAGAGCATTTTGTACTGCATACCCTTCGGAAAACCCGGCAGGGTCATTTTTTTGAAGGGAACGTCGCGGTCGACAAACGGTTCGATATGGGGGCGTGCCATGGTTCAATCCTCCGCGGCGCTGATCAGAATACGACTCGGAACTTGCGTTTCGGCTTAACCGGAATCTCTTCCGGACGAACCTTGCGCATTTGGTCCCAATGGACGTGGGTACCGCGCGTCTGGATGCGCTGCAGGAACTCCGCTACCCACTTGTCGCGCTTCGGTGCAAGTGCATCCTGCTCGGCGACGATTTTCTTGTAGCGCCTCTTTTGCTCGACCAACTCTCTCTTCAGCCAAGCTTCGACTTCGCGGCTGCGCTTATGGGGAATGGCTTTCATGCGGCTCCTCGCGTTCGGGTCGGTTTCGACCCCTATCCCGTCGGATATTAACCCCGAGGCGGGCAGTTGGAACCAGCGACAGCCACTCTCAACGCGATATGACCACCCTGCGAGCTTTCCCTTGCGTCAACTGGCTACGTCCAAAAAGCGCCTCGCGGGCCTTCTCATCGGGATTACCGATCTTCTCGCGCCGATCAAGCAGCGCGACGCCGCGCTGGACGGCCGGCCGCTGACCAATCGCTTCGTACCACCGCGCTACGTTCGGAAACTCGGCCAAATCGATTTGGTGCAACCAGCGCACACGCACCCACGGCCAGGTCGCCATATCGGCGATCGAATACGCGCCTGCCAAATACTCGACATCGGCGAGGCGCCGATCCATCACGCCGTACAAGCGCAAGGTCTCGTTACGGTAGCGATCCATCGCGTAGCGGATCTTGCGGGGCGCATAGCCGAGAAAATGACCGCATTGACCGAACATCGGTCCGACGTTCGCCACCTGAAACGTCAGCCACTGCAACACCTCGTAACGGCCCCGTTTCGCGCGTGGCATGAATTTCCCGCTCTTTTCGGCGAGGTACTGCAGGATCGCACCCGACTCGAATAATGTGATCGGCTCGCCCCCCGGGCCGTCACGGTCGACGATGGCCGGAATCTTGTTGTTCGGATTGATCCTGAGGAATGCCGGTCGAAACTGCTCGCCGCGCAACATATTCACCGGCTTGACGCGGTACGACAGACCGCATTCCTCGAGCATGATTGGGATCTTGTGGCCGTTGGGCGTCGGCCAGTAGTACAGATCAATCACGAGACCCCCTTGAGCACTCGACATTCAGATCCCGAGATTCGAACATACGGCGCATGCTCAGCGCCATCCTCGTCGTCACCCTGGTGGTAGCCGATTTAGATTCCACCCGCCGTGCGTACGTCGAATGGCTCGACTACCAGCTCGTCAACGACGACTCGATTTCCGATGATCTCGCTGCGAGCTGGGCGGCGCCCGCAGCAGCGGGCAGTCGCTCTGTCTTGTTGCAACCGGCGAGCGGCGCGTCCATGTGGTTGCGATTGATAGAGCGCCCGCATGCGGCCGGTTATCGAGCGATGCACTCGACGGGCTGGACGGCCAATGAAATCCTCGTCGAGGATCCGTTCGATCTCGCTGAGCGCTTCAGAGAGCCGGGCTCACCCTTCAGAGTCGTGGGGCGGCCGGCGCCACTGGGCTCGAACGGCAAAGTCATCGCCATGCAGGCGATCGGGCCTGCGGGTGAACTCAATTACTTCACCCGCATCCCAACCGAGGGCGGCACGTTCATCAAGACGCCTGCTGCCGGCCGTGTCGATCGAACCTTCATCGCCGTCGTGGGCGGACGCTCGATGGCAGCGATGAGCCGTTTTTATCGCGACGCACTCGGTATGAACGTCCTTGCGCCCTATCCATCGGCCGTGCAGGTCGTCAATGATGCACGCGGCCTGCCCGCTCACCATCAAATGTCGTTGTCGGTGGTACCGATTTCACCAGCGGCCATACTCGAGTTGGACGAATACCCGAGCGACACGCTCGATCGGGTAACGCCGATCGACGACTTACCGGCCGGAATGGCCATGGTGAGCTTTGTTGTCGGACCGCTGGATTCTACGAAACTCGTGTGGCGATCACCGCCGCGTCTGCGCAGCGAACTGCCGTACGCGGGGCGCCGCGCCGGTGTCGTGGTGGGCGCGGCGGGAGAGTGGATCGAGTTGATCGAGCGTGAGCCGCGTTAACGCGGCTCGAAAACCTGATACTCGGTGAGCTCGTAGCGGGTCTGCATGTATCCCGTCACATAAGCCAGCAAACAGATCCGCTCGTCCGGCGTGCACCAAAGATCATAAGGCGGATGCTTGCCGGGTTCGTTGCTGGTGTCATCGCCCTCGCTGGTCTCGATGATGCGGTAATGCAACGCATCGAACGTGCCAGCCGCGACCGTGATGCGATCGGGACCGACATACTGCAGACGCACACCCAACGGGTGACGCATGATCAGGGGTCCGGTGGCACCGCGATGATCGAGTGAGCACAGCAGCACGTTCGTGTAGAGACCGATACCCGGACCACGCGTGATGTCGAAGATACTCATCAACCAGGCATCGGCCTGAATCGGATGGGTGCCAAACGCATCCAGTTTGCCCTGCAAGGGGTAGCGCTGCGAGATGCGACCCTCGGCCACCGTGTATCCCTCGCACTCGGCTTCGGCCTCGGTGAAGCGAAACCAACTCGAGCCCACGAATCGATCACCCACGGACAAACGCACGAAGCAATCTTCCGGGCGCCAGTCTTTATCGAGACTGAGCGTCACGTCGCGCATGACATTCGGGGCATCGTCGATCTCGGTACAGGCGCGAATGGTGCGTCGACCGTCGCTGTGCACCGTGATGGTGAAGTCTTCCCGGCCGCGCTCTACGCCTTTGCGACCTTGCTTATCGCTCGTGTAATGCAATTTGCCTTTGATGCGGCGATGCGGAATGGGCATGGTGACTTACTCCAGACGAATCAGCGGTTCACGAAATAATTTCTTGCGCGCCAGCGGCTTGAACCAAGCGGCCAGTGCCGGTCGATCAATCAGTGGATCGAACTTGGCATCGAGGCTCGGGATCGCCGCGGCCACCTGGGCCATCTTCAGGCGGAGGAACTGGACTGCGCCGACGCCACGCATCTGTCCGATGTCGAGCTTGGCGTAGCTCGGCACATCCTTTTCCATTTGATCCAAGATGGCGATGATCTTGCGCCAGCAACGATCGACGTAGGTCGCTCTCTGCTGGTCCTGCGGAAACCAAGACTCGATGATCAGCAACACGAAAGTATCGAAGAGTCCATCGGCCATCCACGCTTGGCGCAGCGTAGTCCAACGCTGAGGCCCTTTCGACGGGTACAACTTGCGGCGACGATGGAGCGAGTCGAGATATTCATAGATGACCGGGCCACCGGCCAGGTATTCGCCCGAATCGAGTAGCAGAGTCGGCACTTTGCCGAGCGGATTGACGTTCACGAGTGGCGTATCAACATCGAACGGCTTGGTCGCGACCGCTTCGATCTGATCGTGTAACCCGGCGTAGTGGATCAGTGCCTCGACCGTATGGACATACCCTTTGATCGGCGTGTAGAGCAACTTCATGTCAATGTACCTCTTGGCCGCCCGACACATTCATCGCCTCGGCCGTGATGTAGTCCGCCTCGGACGAGCAAAGAAATACACAGGCCTTGGCGGTGTCCTCGGCAAGACCGACCCGCGCGAGCGGGATGCGCGAGCGCATCTCGACCAGATATTCGTCGATGCTCTGACCCCGTTGCTCGGCACGCAGCGCGTTCTGGACGCTGCCCAAGCCCGTCGTGACATGGTTCGGGCAGATGGCATTCACCGTGATTTTATGACGGCCTAGCTCCAACGCCGCGCTGCGCGTAAAGCCGATCATGCCGTGCTTGGATGCCGCGTAGGCGGACAGATACATCGAGCCGGACTTGGCAGCCACGCTGGCGATGTTGATGATGCGTCCGCCTCGACCCTGCTCGATCATCGCCTGCGCCGCATGTTTACTACAAAGAAAAGCACCGGTCAGATTGACACCGATGACAAGATCCCAACGCTCGAGCGGCATCTCGGTGAACGGCGCCATGAGATACCCCACACCCGCGTTGTTGACGAGGATATCGAGACCCCCATAAGTCGACTTCGCGAAGGCAACCGCCTCCTGAACCTGCGTCTCGTTGCGAACATCGAGCACGAAAGCCGTGGCTTCACCGCCCGCATCGCGTATTCGCGCGACCACCTCATCGAGTTCACTTCGAGTGCCGATGCGATCCGCCGGCAAATCCGCCGCCGGAAAGCCAAGGTCCGTCACGATCACTTTGGCGCCTTCGCTTGCCAAGCGCTGGCAAATCGCCTCGCCCAAACCGGTACGCCGACCAGCGCCCGTGACGAGCGCCACCTTGCCATCCAAGCGTTTCAATTCCTGACTCCTCGGCATGACGCTCGTCATTTCTCGCGCCAACGCCAGCAAGCAACCTGATGCCCCTCGCTGACCGGGTCGAAAGCCGGCGCCTCCTCGGCACATTTCGACTCCGCCATCGGGCAACGCGTACGAAACACGCAACCTGAGGGCGGCGACAACGGCGAAGGCAGCTCTCCGCCAAGGGCCGTGCCGAGCCGTAACGGCTGAATCTCGGGATCGGGGATCGGTACTGCCGCTATCAATCCGCGTGTATACGGATGACGCGGATTGGCATACAGCATCTGCGTCGGCGCGAGCTCCATGGGCTTGCCTAAATAGAGTACGAGCACGCGTTCGCACAGCTTGCGCACGACGGCGAGGTTGTGACTAACGAACAGGATACTCATCCCGAAATCGCGCTTGAGGTCTTGCAACAAGTTGACGATCTGTGCCTGGATCGACACATCGAGCGCACTGACGGGTTCGTCGCAGACCAACAACTTCGGTCGCAGCACCATCGCGCGCGCGATGCCGATGCGCTGACACTGCCCACCACTGAATTCATGCGGGTAACGATTGATAACATCGGGCGACAAACCCACTCGACGCAGAATATCGGCCACGCGTTCGCGACGCTCTGCCCGAGAAAGCTCGGGCGCATGCACTCTCAGCGGCTCGGCCACGATCTCGCCCACCGTCATACGCGGATCGAGGCTCGCCAGCGGATCCTGAAAAACGATCTGTAGGTCGCGACGAAGCGGCCGTACCTGACGGGTCGACCAGCCCTCGATCGACTGACCCATCCACACGATTTGTCCTGCGGTGCTCGGCACCAACCGAAGAATCGCGCGCGCCAGTGTGGATTTACCGCAACCGGATTCACCGACAATCCCGAGCGCTTCACCGGCATGCAGGTCGAAGTCGACGCCATCGACTGCGCGCAGTTGCGCAGGCTTTCCGAACAGCGCAGCGCCCACGGGGAACCACACCCGCAAGTTACGGATACGCAGCAGAGACTCAGTCATGGGTATCGACTCGGATCGGCGCGACTCGGATCGGCTCGACTCGGAAAGGGAAGTGACAGGCAACCGCCCTACCCGCGGCCGCACTCAACGCCGGACGCTCGTTTGCACAACGATCCGTGGCGAGCGCGCAGCGCGGATGGAATGCGCACCCACTCGGCAGACCACGCGGGTTCGGAGGTTGGCCGCCGATGGCTTGTAACGGCGCATTGCCCACCTCGTCGATCCGGGGCATCGATGCCAACAAGGCGCGGGTATATGGATGCTGCGGCGCCAGCAGAATATCTTTGACACTTCCCTGCTCGACGATCCGACCACCGTACATCACCACAACCCGATCGGCGATTCCCGCCACCACACCGAGATCGTGGGTAACGAGGACCATCGACATACCCCTCTCACGCTTCAACTGGGCAAGTAGCGCCAAGATCTGCGCCTGAATCGTGACATCAAGCGCC
>SXGQ01075159.1_pt1 | contig 15768 bp, 15 predicted proteins | sample 3178371 | NCBI WGS metagenome assembly SXGQ01 (sample SAMN11356859, study PRJNA531348) | freshwater metagenome | isolation source: freshwater sample F1-20 | place: China: Fuxian Lake, Yuxi | collected 2017-12-25
GATTACAGATGTTCTGTAATCATATTCAAACATTTCAAATACGTTGACTTTGTCGCTGGTGAATTGTCTTTCAAAGGCAAGTCCTGGATTTTTAGTTTTAGTCTTGTTGGGCATTGTGATGGGTATGTAATTTTATGAAATCGTTGGGTTTAGTGAGTTTACGAAAATATCCCTGCTGCCTCTCTTTTCAAACGGCTAAATATCAACACCCTGTTGATAACTGCAACAATCCGCAAGGGGATTGAATTTGCTATTTTTTTCACTTTTTTGGTAAAAAATTTTTTGGTCAAATAAGGAAAAATAAATAGTTGGGTAAGTGAGGGATGCCCTCACAAGAAAATGACCCATGTGGTTTAATTCCAAGATTCCTGAATTATTTGTTGTTTCGAGGAAACTTTTTCGCACATTTGCAATAGAACTACCCAGTGTATGCCAAGGCCGACCTATGATAGAATGATTGATCTGAAACAAAAAAACAAGAAGGCTTTCACAGTTCTTGTTGACCCAGATAAAACATCTTTGAAAAAAGCAGATGAACTCATTTCACTTTGTACACATGCAAAGGTTGATTTCATTTTTGTTGGCGGAAGTTTAGTGGTAAGTGACCACCTCGAAGATTTGGTGCAGCACATCAAATCATCATGCGATATTCCAGTACTTCTTTTTCCTGGCAGTCCATCGCAAATCACTCCATACGCAGATGCACTCCTGTATCTATCCCTGATATCCGGCAGGAATCCCGAGCTCCTGATCGGCCAACATGTTATCTCTGCACCTGCAATCAGAAAAAGTGGACTGGAAGTGATTCCCACTGGTTATATGCTGATTGACGGAGGTGCTCCAACCACTGTATCATACATCAGCAACGCAAGTCCCATTCCAAGCGATAAAAATGAAATTGCACTCTGCACAGCACTTGCGGGAGAGATGCTTGGGCTTAAACTCCTTTACATGGATGCGGGAAGTGGAGCAAAATATGCGATCAAAGAATCTATGATTCAAGCTGTAACTTCTCAAGTGCACATTCCAGTGATCGTCGGTGGAGGAATAACAGATCCCGAAAAAGCATACAAAAACTGCAAAGCCGGTGCCGATATCATCGTTGTCGGAAATGCCATCGAAAAAGATGCCCATCTTATCCATGAAATGGCTGCGGCAGTTCATACCAGCTCAGCCCTGGCAAATCCACGCTGATTGCTGAAACTATTCAATCCTGATTGGAGGCATTTTCAGGAAAAATGTGTTTATTTGCACTGCATAATTTTTCTCAAATAATTAGACAAAGAAAAATGAAAAAAAACCTGACCCTATCAACAACAGCAGAAACGGCTCATGCCGCTTCCACGCGTTGGGTTTTTACTGTACCAAGCGCTACAGTTTTTTTACGCCGACCGATTCCTTTTCTGGTACGACGTTGATACTCACCAACCTAAGCAACGATTGATTCGATATGCTGTATCCAAGATCAAAGTAATCTGGGTCCAGGATTCCGTTCATTTCAATTCATCTTCTCAAAATGGAACTACAGTCTTTCAATATATACATTGCCAGTGAATCAGATTTCAAATTTGCGGATACCATCTGCAAGGAAATGGAGGAGTCTGCAAAAGCCCGTGGTACGGGCATAGCCAAAAGGAGCCCCGAATACGTAATGAAAAAAATGAGTGAAGGAAAGGCAGTGGTTGCTACCACCGCTGAGGGAGCATGGGCAGGATTCTGTTACATCGAAACATGGAGTCACGGCGAATATGTTGCCAACTCCGGATTGATTGTACACCCGAGCTTCAGAAAAGGTGGGCTCGCAAAGTTGATTAAAAAGAAAATCTTTGAATTGAGCAGGAAGACCTACCCGGATTCAAAAATATTTGGACTCACAACAGGACTGGCAGTGATGAAAATAAATTCAGAACTGGGTTATGAGCCTGTTACCTACTCAGAACTTACGCAAGACGAAGATTTCTGGGCGGGTTGCAAGAGTTGCGTGAACTTTGAAATTCTCGTGAGCAAAGAAAGAAAAAATTGCATGTGCACGGCCATGCTCTATGATCCAAAAGATCATTACAGCCCAGAGGAGACAACGCAATATTTTGAAGAAAACAAGAAAGGATTTGAAAGGCTTTTTAGTTTCAAACAATTTAATTTTCTAAAAGCGTTTACCAAAAAAGACAACAGCAGTAAATCAATTATTGGAACAATGCTTTCACTTCTGAATTTTTAAATAAAAGATCATGTCAAAGAAAATTGTACTTGGATTCAGCGGCGGATTGGATACGACATTTTGTGTAAAATATTTGTCTGAAGAAAAAGGATATGAGGTACATAGCATCATTGTAAACACGGGTGGATTCAGTGATGATGAACTCAAGAAAATAGAAGCACATGCCCACAAGCTTGGCGTAGTGTCCCATACAACCATCAATGCTGTTCAATCATATTATGATCGCATCATCAAATATTTGATATTCGGAAATGTATTGAAAAACAATACCTACCCTCTGAGTGTAAGCGCGGAAAGATTGAGCCAGGCCATTCATATTGCAGAACATGTTCAAAAACTGGGTGCAAGTGCAGTGGCACATGGCAGCACCGGAGCCGGCAATGATCAAGTGAGGTTTGACATGGTTTTTCATATCATGATACCTGGCGTGGAAATCGTGACACCGATACGCGACTTGAAATTAAGCCGAGAGGAAGAAATCAACTATCTCCAATCCAAAGGAGTAGAAATGAATGCTGAAAAAGCAATGTATTCTATCAACAAAGGTCTCTGGGGCACAAGCGTCGGTGGAAAAGAAACACTTTCATCCAAAGGGATCTTGCCAGAATCTGCATGGCCAACACAGGTAACAAAACATGATACAGAAGAAGTTGCATTGAATTTTGAAAAAGGTGAATTGACGGTGGTCAATGATAAACAATTCCAACATCCTTCTGCTGCCATACAATACCTTCAAAACATTGCAGGTCCTTATGGTATTGGAAGAGATATACACGTGGGAGATACCATCATTGGAATCAAAGGAAGGGTGGGATTTGAAGCAGCTGCCCCAATGGTGATTTTAAAATCACATCATGCGTTGGAAAAACACGTGCTTACCAAGTGGCAGTTGCAATGGAAAGACACGCTTTCTCAATTCTACGGGAATTGGCTGCATGAGGGTCAGATCCTGGATCCGGTCATGCGCGACATTGAATCATTTTTGGAGCATTCACAAACAAATGTTTCAGGAAAAGTATTTGTTCAGTTGATGCCCTACAGATTCCAAATCATCGGCATAGCGTCAGCATTTGACATGATGAACAGCAAGTTTGGAAAATACGGCGAGATGAATACAGGATTTACCGGAGATGATGTCAGGGGTTTCAGTAAAATATTCGGTAACCAGACCATCATTTGGAATGCCGTTCAACAAGAAAATAAAAAGCAGTCATCATGAAAGCAAAGATTAAAACAGGCATCATCGGCGGAGCTGGTTATACAGGTGGTGAACTGATCCGTCTCTTGCTGGAGCATCCCCATGCTGAAATTTCATTTGTTCACAGCAAAAGCAATGCCGGAAATAAACTTTATCATGTTCATGAGGATTTGATGGGTACTACTGAAATGACATTTACAGACAAACTGCATCAAGACATCGATGTGCTATTGATGTGCCTCGGCCATGGAGCATCGAAAAAGTTTCTTGAGGAGCACGCAATCAATGAAAAGATAAAAATCATTGACCTTGCCAATGACTTCAGATCAAATGAACATGCAATATTTGGATCAAGAACATTTGTATACGGACTACCTGAGTTGAACTTCGATAAAATAAAATCAGCCAATAGCATTGCAAATCCGGGTTGCTTTGCAACTGCCATTCAATTGGGACTTTTGCCATTGGCTGCACACCAAATATTGAGCGATGTATATACAACAGGAATCACCGGATCAACAGGAGCGGGTCAATCACTTTCACCTACCAGTCATTTTTCTTGGAGAGCAAATAACATACAAGCATACAAAACCCTCTCCCATCTGCACCTGAATGAAATTCATCAATCAATCCAACAACTGACAACATCACACTGTTCAGTAAACTTCGTTCCATGGCGTGGAGATTTTACAAGAGGAATTTTTATTTCTTCTACCCTTACAACTGATTTATCATTAGAGGCTTTGTATTCGATCTACCAAAAATTTTACGAAGACCAACCATTCACCATTGTATCGAAACAACCAATTTCTTTGAAGCAAGTAGTGAATACCAACAAAGCAATTATACAACTTGAAAAGCTAGGCAATAAACTTGTCGTACACACCGCAATAGATAACTTATTGAAAGGAGCAAGCGGTCAAGCAGTTCAGAACATGAATATTCTGTTTGGATTGGATCAAACAATTGGTTTAAAACTCAAATCAAGTGCATTTTAAAAGATTACAATGAAGTTATTCGACGTATATCCGATCAATGACATCAACATCACACATGCAAAAGGATCAAGAGTGTGGGATGAAAACCAAAACGAATATTTGGATTTGTATGGTGGTCATGCAGTGATCAGTATTGGCCATTCGCATCCTCATTGGATAAACCGCATTGAATCACAATTGAGAAAAATTGCGTTCTATTCCAATTCGATTAAAATCCCGATTCAAGAAGAGCTGGCAAAAAAACTGGGAGATGTATCCGGGAAAAAAGATTATCAATTGTTTTTATGCAATTCAGGAGCAGAAGCCAATGAGAATGCCCTTAAATTGGCATCGTTTCATACCGGCAGAAAAAAAATCATCGCATTCAGCAAGTCATTTCATGGAAGAACTTCATTGGCAGTTGCTGCAACCGACAATCCCTCGATTGTTGCACCCGTCAATCAAACAGACCATGTAATGTTTCTGCCTTTCAATGATCCCCAAGCACTGGAAGATGCATTCAGGCAACATGGAAATGAAATTGCAGCAGTCATCGTAGAAGGCATTCAAGGTGTAGGTGGCATTCATGTTGCAGCAAATGATTTTTTGTTATCGATTAGAAAAAATTGCGACCAGTATGGAGCTGTTTATATTGCTGACAGCGTGCAATGTGGATATGGGAGATCAGGAAAATTTTTCAGTCACGATTTTGCAGGCGTTGAGGCAGACATCTACTCCATGGCAAAGGGCATGGGCAATGGATTCCCGATTGGCGGCATCATCATCTCACCCAAATTGAAAGCAAAACATGGAATGCTCGGTACAACTTTTGGCGGCAACCACCTGGCCTGCGCAGCAGCACTTGGCGTATTGGAAGTGATTGATCAAGAAGAATTGATACACAATGCAACAGAAGTTGGAATGTTTCTAAATGCCTCCTTGAAGTCTATCGGTACGTTTACAGATGTAAGAGGAAGAGGATTGATGATTGGTTTTGACGTTCCTGAACATCTAAAAAATCTCAAAAAACATTTACTCTTCAAATACAAGATTTTTACTGGAGAGGCAAAACCCAACGTCATAAGATTGCTGCCTTCTTTGGCGATCACCATGGAAGATGCAGCCACCTTTATGCAACAATTGAAAAATGCCATTGAACACTACCAAGATTAATCCATCATGAAACAATTCCTCTCCGCACAAGATGTTCAAGATATTCCATCTCTTATCCAATCCGCATTGGAGTACAAAGCGAATCCATGGAAAGATGAAATGTTGGGCAAACATAAGAAACTGGGTTGCCTGTTCATGAATCCAAGTATGCGCACCCGATTGAGCACACAGGTTGCCGCACAACAGCTGGGAATGGAAACAGTTATCTTCAACGTTGGCCATGAAGGATGGGCATTGGAATTTGAAGATGGTGCAACCATGAATGGAACAAACGTAGAACATGTCAAAGATGCCGCACCCATTTTGGGACACTATTTTGATATTCTTGCAGTAAGGACCTTTCCTGGATTAAAGGATCGCAGTGCCGATTACAGCGAACACATCATCCACCAATTCATTCATTACGCCGGTATACCCGTCATCAGTTTAGAAAGCGCCACATTGCACCCATTGCAAAGCCTGGCTGATTTGATCACGGTGCATGAAGCCATTGCTCAGCATACATTAGCGTCCAAACCAAAAATTGTATTGACATGGGCTCCGCATGTAAAACCTCTGCCACAATGCGTGGCGAACAGTTTTGCTCAATGGGTGAATGCTTGGGGAGCTGCTGATTTTGTCATAACACATCCAAAAGGCTATGAACTGGAGCCATCCTTCACCAATGGCGCAACCATTTCGCATGACCAAGATGCAGCCCTCAAGGATGCAGATTTCATTTATGTAAAAAACTGGAGTGCGTATGAGGACTATGGCACCATGCCAGGCCATGGCGGAGAATGGATGTTGAACAATAAAAAAATTGAACAAAGCAACAATGGAAAAGTCATGCATTGCCTTCCTGTCAGAAGAAACGTTGAACTTTCAGATGAAATACTGGACAGCTCAAACAGCCTTGTAACAAAACAAGCTGGCAACAGGGTTTGGGCAGCACAGGCAGTGATTGCCTCCATGCTCAAGGCATCTAATAAATAAATTATGGAACCGCTCTACATTGTAAAAGTTGGTGGCAATATCATAGATGACGCTGAAAAATTACGCAGCTTTCTCAAAGCCTTCTCGAGCATACAGGGGAAAAAAATACTTGTCCATGGTGGCGGCAAACTGGCAACAAAACTGGCATCATCCCTTTCCATTCCGCAACAAATGATAGATGGACGCAGAGTCACCGATGCAGAAACCTTGAAAATTGTAACCATGGTTTATGCAGGATGGATCAACAAAGATATCGTAGCCAAACTCAATGCAATGGGATGCATCTCCATGGGAATTTCTGGAGCGGATGCACAAACAATCCTCGCACATAAAAGAAAAAATGCTGATATTGATTATGGATTCGTAGGTGACATAGATCAGGTCAATACCCAAGCCCTGTTGGCATTGCTCGAACAAGGTATCAATATTGTCGTTGCACCCATTACACAGGATGCAAGCGGACAATTATTGAACACGAATGCAGACACCATTGCACAGGAAATCGCAAAAGCCATGTCAAATCATTTTACCACCTCACTGATTTACTCTTTCGAAAAGAGGGGTGTCATGAAAGATGTAAGCGATGAACATTCGGTGATCCAACAAATGGATGCAGCCCTGTTCAAAAGCATGAAAGAAGATCAATCAATTTTTGCGGGGATGATTCCAAAACTCGACAACGCCTTTGCAGCCATAGATGCAGGGGTATCAAAAGTCATCATTGGAGACGCGTTGGAACTGCCTGATCTGATCAAAGGAAAAAGCGGAACCACCATCAGTTAAAATATCATTATGTCTGTTCAACAACATATAAAACAAGATGCAATAGCATTGCTGAGAAAAATGATTGCCATTCCTTCATTCAGCAAAGAAGAAAAAGAAGTTGCAGACCTGATAGAAATTACGTTGAATAGAAAAAATATCTCAACCAAAAGGCTCCTGCACAATGTTTATGCAATGAACATGCATTTTGATGCTTCCAAGCCTACCATCCTCCTGAATTCACACCACGATACCGTAAGACCGGCAAAGGGTTATACAACCGACCCATTTACAGGAAGTGAAAAGGATGGTAAAATCTTCGGACTCGGGAGCAATGATGCAGGTGGTGCTCTGGCATCACTGATTGCAACTTTTATCCATTTTTACCAAGCAACAACATTGCCTTTTAACTTGATCATAGCCGCAACAGCAGAAGAAGAAATATCCGGAAAGAATGGCATTGAGCTATTGTTAAATGATGAAACTTTCAAATCAAATTTGAAAGGCAGTGCAATCATCGGCGCACTTGTAGGAGAACCAACCAACATGCAGATGGCAGTTGCAGAAAGAGGCTTGCTGGTGTTGGATGGATTGGCAACAGGCAGTGCTGGACATGCAGCGCGTGAGGAAGGCACCAATGCCATTTCAATTGCATTGAAAGACATACAAGCCATTCAACAACATTCTTTTGAAAAAATTTCAGAACTCACCGGTAAAACAACTGCAAAAGTCACTGTCATAGAAACCGACAACAAGGCACACAATGTCATTCCAGCTCAATGCAGATTTGTGGTGGATGTTCGAGTAAATGAGCTGTATTCATTTGATCAGGTACTGCAACAACTGCAATCCATTGTATCAAGTGAACTCAGTCCGAGAAGCTTCAGATTGAGATCTACCATGATTGCCTTGGATCATCCAATCATTTCAGCAGGAAAAAAAATTGGATTGGGCCACTACGGATCCCCCACGACAAGCGACAAAGCCCTGATGCATTTTCCCGCATTGAAAATCGGACCTGGTGATTCCGCAAGAAGTCACACTGCAGATGAGTATATTTATATCAAAGAAATCGAACAAGGCATTGAAATATTGGTCAATCTTATTCAAGAAACAGCAGCTCATTATAGTGCAGCATAATCAACTTGTATGAAACTCTGGAAAAAAGACAATACCTCCACATCTGAACTGATTGAAAAATTTACAGTTGGAAATGACAGAGATTTTGATCTCTTGCTTGCAAAATTCGATGCAGAAGCTTCCATCGCTCATGTTACCATGTTGGGTGAACAGGGATTGATGAAGCAGGATGATGTCAACCAAGCAATCAAGGGACTTCAAAAAATCCACGAAACCATCATCCGTGGAAAATTCAGCATCGCTGCAAACATGGAAGATGTCCACTCACAAATTGAATGGATGCTGACAGAAGAAATTGGTGATGCAGGAAAGATGATTCATACAGGGAGAAGCAGAAATGATCAGGTAGCAGTGGATATCAAATTGTACCTGAGATCAGCAATCATAGAAATAAAAGAGGATGTGCTGAAACTTTTTGAACTGCTTGTTCAAAAAAGCAACCAACACAAAGACGTTTTGATTCCAGGATATACCCATCTTCAGACAGCCATGCCTTCATCCATTGGACTTTGGCTTGGTGCTTATGCTGAGAGCCTTGTAGATGACATGGAGTTTCTTTCGGCTGCATTTCAGGTAGCGAATAAAAACCCCCTTGGCAGTGGTGCAGGGTATGGCTCATCTTTCCCTTTGAACAGAAAAAGAACAACAGAGCTGTTACATTTCAAGACGCTCAACTACAACTCAGTATATGCGCAAATGAGCAGAGGAAAAACAGAGAAGCTTACCGCCTATGCCCTATCGTCTGTAGCAGCTACGCTCAGCAAACTTGCTATGGACTGCTGTTTGTATGTCAACCAAAATTTCGATTTCATTTCTTTCCCGGAAGAACTGACTACAGGAAGCAGCATCATGCCGCACAAAAAAAATCCAGATGTGTTTGAACTCATACGTGGCAAGTGCAATCGCATCCAGGCTGTTCCGAACGAACTGACACTTCTCCTCAACAACTTGCCATCAGGCTACCACAGAGACATGCAATTGACGAAGGAAATTATTTTCCCGGCAATGGAGTCACTTAGAAACTGTTTGAGTATGATGCAAATGATGTTGGGTGCAATTTCAGTCAACAAAGACATTTTAAAAGACAAGAAATATGCCTACCTGTTCAGTGTTGAAAAAGTGAATGAACTTGTCAACCAGGGCATCCCCTTCAGAGATGCATATGCCAAAGTGGGAAACATGATCAACGAAGGAAGTTTTCAATTTGATCAGGAAAAAGAATTGAAACATACCCACGAGGGAAGCATAGGAAATCTTTGCAACGAGGAAATTACGCAGGAAATGAAAAAAATATCCGGTACTATTTCCATCTGAGCGTATTGATCAGGTGTTTAACATCTGCATCCAAAAATTCACTCACTACACCTATGGAATCTTGATTGGGAGTAGCATCAAAATAAAGTGCCCCTCGCAAAAAGTGCTGTACTGAATCCGTGATAAAAAATTGTTTGGAGGTTGCGGCATTGCCCTCTACGTAGAAATAGATTCCAGCATAGCCTTTCGCCGGATTAAAAAATGAATCAACAATTCCGGAGGCCTTGATGGTATGCTTATAGGTCAAACTGAATGCTTCATCACGCAGACTTTCAAAACTGTTCTTCACCAAAGAATCCCTGTATCCATCACCCGATTTTAGTTTATAAACCGAATATCCGTTGATAGATTTGTAACTTAAATAAATTCTTCCTGCAAAATCTTTGAACTCTACATTCAGCCAATAAGGCTGTTGCCCACTTGAATCCATCTCCTTTGAAATACTGGCATAGGTTGGATACTCAAAACTATAAGGAAAGCCTGGTTCATTGAATACCTGATACCCTCTTTCAGGAAAATCGATTTTAAAATATCCCTTGGGCTTGGGTGTAAAAGAACTGTTACAGGATTGTGATAACTGACAGATGATGAAGCAGACGATATAGAAGATGGTTATCCGCATGAATTAGTTTTGCTGGATGGAAATGGCAATCTTGACTTTCTGAATCCTGTTCATGGAAACTTCCAGAACCGTAAAGGTAAAATCATGTGCTACCAATACCTGGTTGACTTTGGGAATCTCACCAGCCAATTCTAGTACCAGTCCAGCGATGGTTTCACTCTCTCCTCTGATGGGATCAAATACCCTGTTGGGCAGCTGCATGATCTTGCATGCTTCGTTGATCATGATCTTGCCTTCGAATATATAATTGAGCTCATCGATGCGAATATTGATCGATTCCTCATCGTCGTATTCATCCCTTATTTCACCTACAATCTCCTCTAAAATATCTTCCAAGGTGATGATGCCGTCTGTTCCACCGAACTCATCCACCACAATGGCAAAATGTGTTCTCTTGGACTGAAACTCCTTCAATAAATCTTCCACCAGCATTTGCTCATGAATAAAAAATGCAGATCTCACGAGCGCCTTCCAATCAAATTCATCTCCTTTTTCAAGATAAGGCAATAAGTCTTTTGAATGAATCACTCCCAAAATCTGATCCAGACTTTCCTTGTAGACAGGAAACCTTGAATATTGCTGTTCTTCCACTTTGCGTTTAAGTTCTGTAAAGCTGGTCATTTCTTCAATGCCCTGCACATCGAGGCGACTCTTCATTGCCCTGCGCACAGTAACATTCCCGAATTGAGCAATTCCCTTGAGTAAATTTTTTTCTTCCTCTGATGTCCCATCTTCCGAACCATGACTGATCACCTGATCAATCTGTTCCAGTCTTGACTGCATATCATCGTGCTTGCCCAATGCATTTTCAACATTTACTGAAATTCCATCCATCCACTTTCCAATTCTTTTGAACATTAAAAAATTGATCCAAACAAAAAAGGAAGAATAAAATGCAAAACGGACATTGTTGTTGGATGCCCAAACTTTTGGGAGCAGCTCACCAAAAAGAATCAGCACCACGATGGCAGAGCCCAACCTGAAAACAAAAAGAATCCATTCTGAAAATCCAGGAAGCGATTGATCGGTGATGAGATAATTGCAAAGGAGGATGATGAGCAATCTGAAAACAATATTTCCCACCAGCAGCGATGAAAGCAGCAAGCGGGGCGCCTGCAACAACTGAACAATTCTCTCTGCAGCAGGATATTGCTTGGATTTCAAGTTGCCAAGGTCTTTATGACCCAATGAGAAAAAAGCAATTTCGGCACCGGCATTCATGAAAAGCATCAAGATGGAAGCCAATAGCAGAAGGGTGAGAATAATCATCAGCTCAAAAATACATAAAATGAAAATGATGGATCGGTTGAATTACCAACCAAGATACCTGGTAAGCAATCTAGGAAACGGAAATTGCAGGATGGCATTTTTTGTATGCCATGTATACCCCTCAAGATGAACGGGTTGATCAATTTTTATATGTATGAATTGACACCTGATTTTTTGATGGGTGAGTTGATGCATGATTTCTTCAGATACATCGATTATTTGCTTTTTGATTCTTTTTGATGGAAGTCCCCAACTGGAAAGATTTTGCAAGAAGTCCAACTCCTGTGGCTCATCTTTTTCCATCCACACAAACTCGTAGAGTCCCTTCCAAATATCATTTCCAGTTCTTTTCCTCACCAGTTGCTTTTCCCCATGTTCCAGCACCAAATAATAAACATACCGTTCCTTGCTTTTGATTTTTTTTGATTTGACAGGAAGTGCAGCCTGCATGCCATGCAGGTTCGCAAAACATTTTTTGCGAAATGAACAGCTAATGCAATCTGGTTGTTGTGGCTTGCAAACAACTGCACCAAAATCCATGATGGCCTGATTATAGGCAGCAGGATTTTTCTCGTCGAGCAAGCAGCTTGCCATCTCTTCCATTTTTTTCTTGACACTCGGCTGGTCGATAGGCTCCCTGATCCCAAAAACCCTGCTCAGCACCCGCATTACATTCCCATCCAAAACGGCCAATGGGAGTCCAAATGCAAAAGAACCTATCGCTGAGGCGGTGTAAGGACCTACACCCTTCAAGGACAAAAGCCCTTCTCGGGAATCCGGGAAGCTCCCTCCCATCTCAACACTTACTTTCTTGGCAGTTTCAATCAAATTTCTGCAACGGGAATAATAACCGAGCCCCTCCCAAAGTTTAAAAACCTGATTTTCAGGTGCTTGTGCGAGTTTTTGGACTGTAGGAAATGCCTTGATAAACCTAATATAGTAACCCATTCCCTGTTCTACCCTGGTCTGTTGGAGCATGATTTCACTGAGCCAGATTTTATACGGGTCCTTGACTCCTTTCCAGGGCATTTTTCGGTCATTTTTATTCAAATCCCATTGCAAAACTGACCTCCGAAACCACGCTTTGATCTGTTTTTCAATCACTTATATGTCAATTTTTTTGGTAAAAAGAAAAAAATAACCCAACTTTAAAAAGCAGATCTCAACGCTGCTCGTTATACGTTGATAATGAGTGCGTTTTGAACTGTCAACCAAAATTAATTCAACCAAGCCAAAACTAATTTAGATTATGAGAAAAGCTGATCTAATTAACAAGATATCCGAGAAGACCAATATTCCAAAAGTGGATGTATTGGTGACCCTTGAAACCATGTTTAAGGAAATCAAGGCTTCTCTTGCAAAAGGTGAAAATATTTATGTAAGGGGATTTGGATCTTTCATCACCAAAAAGCGTGCTGCAAAGATTGGAAGAAACATCAAACGCAATACAGCCGTACAGATTCCTGAACACTTTATCCCTGCCTTCAAGCCTGCAAAAGAGTTCATGCAAGAAGTTAAAAAACTCGGAATCGACACAGTTATCAGGGATGAAGGTGCAGATGAAATGAACTAGCACCTACCTTTGCACAAAATTTTATTGAATGCTCAGAAAACAGCAATGGTATGTCGTTGCCGCGGGATCGGTTTTATTGTTTTCATTGTTCGTATTTGGCCGGTTCACGCCTCCCCACGATCATGAACATACGCCAGCTGAAGCATCCAAACCAGCTTCTACTGCCGACTTTGATTTCAACCAATACATGTCAAGCCTGAAGAAGGATTTGACTCCCAACCAGTCTGCCTACCTCACCAAATTGGAAGATGCCATCAGCAGGGGGGACCTGGTAACCCAAAAACAACAAAATTTTCAGGCAATGTCCGATTTCTGGAGAGACAGCGCCAGAGCATTTGCTCCGTACATCTATTACCTGGGAGAGAAAGCTAAATTGGAGAATTCTGAAAAAAGCCTGAACTTTGCCGCCCATTCAATGTTGGAGGAGCTCAGGGGAATTCCGGATCCTGGACTCAAAACATGGATGGCCAATCAGGCAAACCAGCTCTTTAAAAAGTCTCTTGAACTGAATCCAACCAATGATTCAACCATCGTGGGACAAGGAAGTACTTTCTTTTTCGGTGCAGCCGGTGCCCCCATGGAAGGCATCATGAACATCAGAAAAGTGGTGGAAAAAAATGAAAACAACGTATTTGCGCAATTCATGCTGGGATACGGTGGGATGATCTCCGGCCAAAACGACAAGGCCATTGAGCGATTCCTGAAAGTTGTTTCTCTGGATCCCGAAAACACAGAATCTATTTTCCTGCTTGCGGAAGTCTATGAGAGAGACGGCAAGAAAAAAGAGGCAAAAGGTTGGTATGAAAAGGGGCTCACAAAAGTGAAGAACCCGGAACTGGTGAAAGCATTGGAGGAAAAAATAAACTCATTAAAATAATTAATAACAATTAAACTTATTTAACATGCCTTGCGGTAAAAAAAGAAAACGTCATAAAATCGCAACCCACAAACGCAAAAAGAGGTTGAGAAAGAACCGTCATAAAAAAGGAAAGAAGTAATCTCCCCCTTTATTTTTCATTTGGTCAGCATTAAAAAGCAATGCGCTTTCTCATGTTGACATCCTTGACAAATTTTAGTTTATTCATCATTGAATAAGGAACTCGTCATACATACATCTGCACAAGGTGTAGAATTAGCCTTGTTGGAAGACAGGAAACTGGTTGAACTGCATCAGGAAAAAGCAGACGCCAGTTTTGCTGTGGGGGATCTGTATTTGGGCAAGGTCAAGAAGCTGATACCCGGACTCAATGCTGCTTTTGTCGATGTTGGTTTTGAAAAAGATGCCTTTCTGCATTATACCGATTTGAGTCCCTATGCAAAATCCCTTTTAAAATTCACACAACTCTCCATCAATACACCCGTTCAAAGTCAGCAGGACTTCTCCACGTTCAATGTAGAACCTGAAATCGTAAAAACAGGAAAGATCAACGAGGTGCTTGGACAAAAACCCAATGTATTGGTTCAAATCCTCAAGGAGCCCATCGCTGCCAAGGGCCCTAGGCTGAGCTGTGAAATTTCCCTTCCCGGAAGATTTGTCGTCATCACCCCTTTCAACGATATCATTGCTATTTCAAGAAAGATTCATTCAGGTGAGGAAAGAAAAAGACTTCAAAAAATCATTGAGGCCATCAAACCTAAAAACTTTGGTGTCATTGTAAGAACAGCAGCAGAGGGGAAAAATACTGCTGAGTTACACGAGGACCTCAACATGCTTTTCGGAAAATGGAAAGCGATCCAACAAAACTTAAGTGCCGCAGTGGCCCCGCAAAAAATATTGAGTGAACAGACAAAAACCACGAGCATATTGCGCGATCTGCTGAATGCAGATTTCAACAAAATAGTGGTGGATGACAAACAGTTGTTCGCTGAGATCAAATCATATATCCAGAAGATCGCTCCTGACAAAGTCAACATCGTTTCATTTTACAATGGAAGCGGTTCGGTATTTGACCATACCGGAGTGACAAAGCAAGTCAAAGGTGCATTTGGCAAGACGGTAAACCTTCCCAGTGGAGCTTATCTGATCATCGAACATACCGAAGCGCTGCACGTAATCGATGTCAACAGCGGATACAAGAGCGTGAGCAATAACCAGGAAGAGAATGCGCTGCAAACCAACCTGGAGGCAGCAGAAGAGATCGCAAGGCAATTGAGGCTCAGAGATATTGGAGGCATCATTGTGGTTGACTTCATAGACATGCGGCTACCGGAGAACAAGAAAAAGCTGCATGAGGCCATGGAGCAGTTGATGAAGACCGACAGGGCCAAGCATGCGGTATTGGCAATATCAAAATTCGGACTGATGCAGCTGACGCGTCAGCGCATGAAACCGGAAATGAGCATCAATACCCAGGAGCAATGCCCATCCTGCCAGGGAACCGGAAAAATTTCATCCACCCTTGTATTGGAAGATGAAATCGAAAAGAACATCAGTTATCTCTGCGAGCAAAAGCACAAGTCGCTTCAGGTAATGGTGCATCCGATACTTTATGCCTATTTAACCAAGGGATTCATCTCCATCAAACGCAGGTGGTCTTGGAGGTACAA
>SXGQ01359642.1_pt1 | contig 15762 bp, 9 predicted proteins | sample 3178371 | NCBI WGS metagenome assembly SXGQ01 (sample SAMN11356859, study PRJNA531348) | freshwater metagenome | isolation source: freshwater sample F1-20 | place: China: Fuxian Lake, Yuxi | collected 2017-12-25
GAATGCAGATCTAACATATGCAGATTTCCTCCGAGCAAATCTGACTGGTGTTGACTTAACTGGTGCGGACTTAACGGATGCCGACTTTACCGATGCAGACTTAACTGACGCCGACCTTACCGATGCAGACTTAACTAACGCGATTTTGACACGAACCAATCTCACCAACGCAACACTGAAAGGCACAAAACTGCCTAGCGGTTGGAAAGCGCCGTAAAGCCCGCAATGAAACCGTCGAAACCTGATGGCTCCGACGACTTCAATTATCTCTTAGGACTGGTGAGCCGTATACGCGAAATTTCTGGTGGTTTCGTTGAATTTATGGAACCGTGGTGCCATATTTATAGTTGGTTTGGGTTGTTTGAAAGGTTTCTAATCAAGATCAATGATGGTGTGTACAGTGATTGAGATGAGCCAAGGTTGGAGTGAACAAGAAGCCATCAGAACCGATATCTTTGCAGTCTGACTTGAATGCAACGTCTAAGAAAATTAAGAACTCTTCAAATGGGTGTGGGATGCAATAATGAGTTGGAGTGACCAACTATTTTCAACACTAGAAACTTGGAACAAAAAATCATTTGTCGTCTCTCCAGATGTTGACGGGCTCATCTGTGGCGCCATGCTTCTTGAAAAGTTTCCAGATGCAACTTGCATTGGGTCATACGACTCCCAGCACATACTTCATTTCGATAACGCAACATCCAGAGAGATAAAGGACGCGCTTTGGATTGACCTGGATGTTATCCATCCCGATATTATTTGTGTTGGACAGCATCTCATACATCTCGACAGAAATGATCTCTTGCCGCGACGGAATGCGCACTCCTTCAATCCGAATGTCTACTTCTCACAAGACCATACAGGTTCGTTCAAGGGTTCTGCCCCAGGTCGAGACAAGTATCCATTTGGCACCGTGCATTTCTTGCGATGGGCACTTCAAATACCTTTACCTGCTCGCCGCTCTCGAGGGTGGTCGGTGCTCGCTCATGCGGATGGGTCGTGGAAAACTGCCGTTGATTACCAAAACAATGCCAAAATCTGGTATCACGAGATGCTGCTAGGAGATGAATTAATTGAGGATCTTTTGAACGGATACACCAATGACGAAAGTGCACTGACTGAGCACATTGCCTTCGTGGACGAATTAGCGCGAATTGGAATCAAGTCAACAAGTTCGGCAAGCATAAATTCAAATAAACAAAATGATTGGTCTGTGGTTAGGGGATACCAGGCCCTTTCCCCAGTTGCTATTGGAAGAGAAGATGAATGGTTGGTCAAGTTTCGTGATTTATCCACTCTCATAAGTACGCATCTTGGTCTTCGACCATTGGCGCCACAGAAGGTCACTGGTCGATTTTCAGGAAGTGTAAAAATTAAAGATCCCACTCAGATAGCACGCGGCGGTTTTGATCAATTTTGCGAAAGTGAAGATGTTTTCAGTCACGCGATTGTCAGCAAAAAAGCGATCAGATACACCAACGGTCTTGTGGGTCGAGACCGACCAGCAGATTCATAATTATCAATTGGAATAGAGTTTTAGCATGACTCCCGAGTCTCTTGTTGGCAACCTGGCAAGTACGCCGTACTCACTCGAACTTAATGATTCGACCAGAGCCCTAATTGAATCAATAATTGAGAAAGCATTAGACCTCGAGAAAAGATACAGAGTGCTACACCGTGAACTTTCTGTTTTTCTTCGAACTGATCCAGAATTCAGAGCATTCCAGACTTACCACAGCAATAAGTTGGAATTGCAGGGTCCAGACCTAGAGGAAACCAAGCAAATTATGCATGTTTGCAAAAGACAAATTAGTGAAAGATGATTGAGCATTGTCACGTTCGCGTTCGACTAGTCCTCGCGCAACACATCTGCGCTTGAGAGATCTGCTCACGACAAGTCCACGCCTGGCTCAATTTTTATTCCATTAACTTCCACCTAAAAAGTAGGCCCCCGAGTACTAATCTTCACTAATCGTTGCCAATAAGGGTGAACCAAGAACAAAAATTCTGAATACCTATGTATAGCAAGATTTTAAAATTGTTTTCTTGCTGTCTGTATTGGCTTGACAAATCGTTGCCAAATCACACGCTGTGCATATGGGACTATCATCCGTGCAGACTGTGCCACCCAAACCCATTAATTGGTCATCAATCTCAACGGGCGTTATGAACGTGCCTAGTTCTTTGTTCATTGACTTACAAAGAATTCCAATGACATCCTGAGGACCAAACCTTGGAATTTTTCCTAACCCTCCCTGACTGACCCATTCTTTTGTTAGCCAATTGATGGGATGTCCCTCGCTCGCCGTTGCTTTTCGACGAAAATCCATGACGTGTAAAAACCAACGTCCTAGCGGAATATCACCACTTTTTGCTGCAGGTCGAGCCTGATTGTCATCAGGATTGAAACCAAATTGTTTCTTCTCCATCATTCGGCTGACTCCAAAAAACTCATCCATGAAGCCAAAGCGAATCATCAGTCGCCCAATTCTTTGGTCCATCGGTAGTGGCGAATCAGCCGGATGCCACGCATTTGCAATCCCTGTACCCAATCGAAATGTACCGATAGCCCACTTAGAAAAAAGGTCACATGCCTTATCTCCAATACACCAACCGAGCCCATAAACAGGATCATTACGAAGTCTTCGAGACATCTGGATCGGTGTTTCACCTGTCACATTTCCAAAAACAAGTCCTGAAAGTCCTCCGTCAGTTGAGTTCGCGAGTAGGAGTGCCGGAAACAACCGCGCGCTCATGAACCAATGTGCCTGTTTGCCGCCACGTTGACCATTGACGTTAAACAAAGTGTAAGAGTTTTTATTTCGAGTCTTACTTTTTTTCTGATCAGACCAGACTTGGGCTCGCTCACTTACAACCTCATCACGAACTTCAACACCCATGGCTAAAACCTTGGCGTAATTGTTCACAAAGTCAGAAGTATTATGAAGCACCCGAATGTCATCTTTATAGCATCGCTCGAACAATCTTGAGTGCCACATTTCAACACCCGTGATGTCACTGCCCTGATCAACAATTGCCCGAGATAACACATACCGTAGCAACACTTCGCGATTGCTTATGCCAGTTCGCCTATCGGTGTGATCAAGTTCGATAGCCCAAGCATCGCTATTAAGCCTGCAGTCAACAATGTTTAAATACGTCGGAATTGCATCTAGCACTGGTAATTCTGATTGTTTGCTGAGTGCCTCAAAGACACTTTTGGTATGAGGCGCAAATACTTTAAGATCAGACCATGACATTCCTAAACAGTATCAATTCAGACCATGCAGCAGAATTTTGACATTCAGTTAGGCGAAGCAGAAACCCTTGTTAGCGCTGTGAGAGATTCGATTCCTACGCAGATTACGGGAAAGATTGCAATCGAGATAATGCGTGCGGAGGGCTCTTCAAACTGGAGGCAGATGGAGTGGATCGGATTTTGGTTTGAACATGTTGTAGAAAAAAAAGTAGTTCCTAAAACTGGTGGGACGAAGGGTCCAAAGTATGGTCGTACTGAATTTGATTTTAAAAGAAATCATGTCTGGGATCTCAAGGTACATCTAGACGGGTCGGATTGGTTAATTCTTAATGATCAAGAAGCTGTGAATGCCTGTCTTGACGATCACTCGGGGCTTGGGTATCTCATAGTTGAGGGCTCTGCCGAATTCGACACAGATGGAGAATTTAAATCTTGGCACGACCAATTGAAAGGAGGATCTTCGGCCTATGAAAGAGACAGAATACTTAGGGGCGCCCCTTCTCGTCGTCGAAAAACTAGTTTTCACCCAAACCGTGTTCTTGCAATCTGGATTCCCTCCGCAGCGGAAGCCTCCAGAGGAGTGAAAGATGGTTGGCTAAAAGGCTTTCAAGAGGGTATGCGGAACTCTAATGGAAATATGAGAAGATCAAAATTCCAGATCAAACTAAACACGGTGCCGGTGCAATATATTTTGGTAGACGAAAAATTCTAAAATAATGAAGACTGATGTGCGGTTTTGATTTTTTGTTTTCCAGGCCGAGATAGTTCAAGCCCTTCGTATTCGTAGACAATTTTTTCGGCGACAGGAACAAGATCATCGTTGCAATTAAGCGGTAAGTGCATCCATCTCTCAATACGATTATCGAAGCACACAAGAAGAACCTCGTCAGACCAAGTAGTCAAGGCTTGAATTCTTCTAATGATGCGCTCTAAACCATCGCTCGCTGGAAGGTGCCATAAATTATTAGCCACATCGCGTGTGAAAACCTTGTGCGATACCGGTATCGCACTGGAATCTAAGGTTTCCTGACTCAATACTTCGCTCTGCTTACGGCGATATGCCTTATCACCCTCTCTTCGACAGCCGAGCCACATCCACGTCGATGAAGGCACTGGATCACTCGGCCCATAAAGACGTACGGACCCATTGCCATAGAAAAGCCAACCGTTTGTGACTCTTTCGCTAGGTCGGCCGAGCATTGACTGAACCACTATTGATTCGACAGGAATTGACGATCCCCAACCATTACTAACTTCCCATAATACAAACAAACAGCGACCTACTTGAACATCAGCCATTGCTGAGATCACTCGTTTCTCAATTCCTAAACGATCATCGTCAGTCACCACCAGCACTACACCACCCACTCGTTCTTTCATGTGGCACTCCTACTTCCCAACCCGGCACCATGCCGGGTCTGTCCCCGACTTCGTCCTGGCGTGAAGTCATTGCTGTGCACCGGAACAATTTGCAATTGATTAGATCTCACAAGTGAATTACCGGAAAGTCTTCTTTGGGCAATGTCTATATATTTCTGAGAAATATCAAACCCAATTCCACACCGTTGAAGATCATGGGCTGCTTTAGTAGTTGTGCCAGAGCCATTGAACGGATCCAAAACCCAGTCACCCTCGTTGGTCAACATTCTTATAAAGCGATGAGGTATGTCTTCTGGAAATGGGGCTGGATGATCGACCTGGCCAGGTGGCACTGGCGCGATATCCCAAACCGGTTGCCACCACTCAGAAGGGACGCAGCTATTGGCAACTGGAGCACCACCTGGCTTTCTTAAAACCTGAATGTGCTCAGTCATTATGTTGTAGCTCCAATAATCCGGCAGTGGATGTTGAATCACAGATCCAGCCCGCTTAACTCCAGCAGTGACCTTGAACCAAACAACTGTACGTATAAATTCCCATTTTTTAGGATCACCAACCTCAGACGCAATCATGTCTTGGGGAAGTGGGAGATGAAATCCATTGTCGAGGACGGTTCCGGCATTGATAATTAAGTAGCCACCTGGTCTAAGCATTTCCCAACTCTGTGCCCAAACTGCACTTAACATTGGCAAGTAATCATTGGCATAATTGAGATTTGTTCGAGTTCGATAATTCAGTGTTGAGTCGTGAGCATGAGATTCGTAGTCAATTGCATTGTGATACGGAGGTGATGTAATCACTAGCGCTACTTTCCCAACCAGATCAGGTGCTGATTCTGTCATCACCTCACATCTACCGAACACAATCCGTACATCTTGTGGCGTTGAATTCACGATTGACTACAGCAGTTCTGAGTGGACATTAGGCTTGGCAGAATACAGAATTTCACACGTTCATCATGGCATAGGGGTGCGACAACATTCGACTTAGTTGTCTAAACAGGTTGTTCTAAAATTGTAGATAGCGTATTCCAACGTCCACGTAAGGAAGAACCCTGTTGGTATGCATTAACAATCGAAATCATGTCGCCCACAGAAGCTAAGTGGTGCACATTTGAGACTCCAATCATTCCCCCAGCACCGTCGATGGGGTATTTCTGTTCAATTGTCAAAGTTGTGCTGTTACCCACTCGAGCAACTCGACCAACGACCCCACGTGTAGTGCCCCAATCAAACTTGCTGTCTGACCAGAAAGGTTCACATACCGACCTGTAATGGCAATGTCCACACAGATCCGGGCTCGGTGTCGCCATAGTAGAGTTTATTGATCCACGCTTAACAACATCTGAGTATTTTTCTGTTATGTTTTTAAAATCTTGCAAGCATTCATTAACGTCCATGTCTGAAATATTTTCTTCTAGAATCTGACCGTCGGATTTAATCACCTCAATTCTTTCCGGGCTCTTTTGAGTATCAGATCTAACCAAATGTGCGTATAAAAGAAGTTGTCTGCGATGACTCTCAGTCATTTCATTGACTTTGAAACCAGTTTTCAAGTCCTGAATTACAAAACTATCATCAAAAAAAATAACCCGATCAGGCGTCCCTTTGAGACGGGACTCTTCATCAAATATTTCATGTTCAACCCATGGTCTATCAAGGTTCTGGCGATGCTCACCCCTGTTTCGGAAATCAATGATCTCACCAGCAATTCTCTTAATTGACCTATTTTTATTTATATAGAAATACGGCCAATCACTAGGCAGCGGAACCAATGCTGGAGCCCATGCAACTTGCATTTTGTGGAACTGAATTTCGACTTCCTCATTCCATGCCACTAGTAGTATTGATACAAGATCTTTGTCCTCTGTGGTAGTAAATTCGTTCAACCATGCACGTTCAGTTAGACGATGAGCAGCCGTCCCCAGGGCAGCGAATGTGTTTGGTTTCGCGAATTTGTTATGAATATCTAAATCCGAAGACAATGCAAATCTGTAAGCACATGCATGCAAGCGGTTGTAGGACGATGGACTCCACCAATCTGGGGTTTCCGCATGAATATTCAGCCGAAAGACCACTACTGAAGCATCGACCACATCTTGTACGGTTTAAATTCTGCTAAGTACATATCGGAGATCTGAACATCGACATACCCAAGAGCAAGTAATTCATCGTATGCATTAGTTTGAGCATCATTAAAAAAACGGGGGTCTTGACGCCAAAGTGGGTGACCAAGGATTACTATTTTTTTCCTGTCGCTGCGACCAATGGCAACAAGCCCTGACGCCGTCTGTTCTACCAATAATGCGCCTTGTTGACTGAATGTGTTTGTGAATTGTTGAGAAACCAACGCGCCTCGATCTAGCCACCGCGACTCATTCATGGCTACCCCCAACGCAAGTTCTGTAAAGTCGATACCAAGCCTCCAATTCAAGAGGCCATGGATTCTTTGATTTTCGTAACTACGCAAACAATTGGGGCAGCTTGATTCACAGTCCGTATGTACTTTTGGATTAGAAAGCCGCCCTCCAGTTACCGAAACAAGATTCTCAAGAATCCCTTTCAAAACTACTGGGTCGCCGATCTGGGATGCATACCCTGCACCGTTTTCTAAAACATCTGCTATAAAAATTCTTTGTGATACTCCCATGTCACTACTAAATGGCTGCAAACCAACCTTCAATTCGTTTGTGTCGATCTGCAAATAGTCCTTGCATCCACGAACCAGCAACTGAGCAAACGATGTCATGGCTGCTAGACCAGCGGGTTGCACCAAAGAATTAGTTGGAAGAATCCCCCCCACTATCCCTAGCCCCTGCGGTGTTAGCACGACGACATCGGTTGTCAAAATATCTGCTATCGCATATTTATGTGATGGAAACTTTGGTCTATTGACGTGATGACTGATGTGCTTGAGTACTTTTTCTTCATATAATTCCTCGTCCACCACAACAATGGAGTTATTTTCCCCTTTAACGCTTTGGAACAATTGGCCTCGATTGTCATTCAGTGTGACAATTTGCTTGTTTTCGAGCATTTCAATATCGAGTGCACCCACTGTTGCTGACTTCTGATCAATTGGAACTCTTGCAAGTGAAGACAGTGCAAAACCGACAAAAGAGTCAACGTTGGAGTCATAATCATCTGGTACATAATCTGACCTAAAACCCTTTGGCTGATAAGCCGAAAATATATCCATGGGGCGACCGCAACCCGGGCAGGTCTCGGAAACAACTTCATCCGGCGCGATCTCTGCTCGGCGGCCGCTCCAGATGTCTAACGCAAGTACGACGCTGCAATCCTCGCAACGAGAAAGCTTGAGTTCAGAACCTAGTGGATCTTTCCCTACTAATTTGTCACGACTCTTTTCCCAGTGTGCAAAGCCGACCGGGAAATTATCCTGCTTGTCTTTGACCACCCGTCCGCCTGGAGCAAACATTGTGACTGCTTGGTCTAAAGAACGCGAAGTAGCCTTGCAGTTATCGAGTGCCATTGAACCAGTTGGCTCCGATGTGTAGAGAGGTCTATCTCGAGTGGGGAACCCAAACATAGGAAGAACTCCCCCTGCGGCAACCAATTCACTCAATTCTTCATGGGACAACAGTGGATTGCTCATACACCTATCGATCTTGCCCACCAACGAGGTTGTCAACTCTTTTGTTGTATCTGCAATATCACTTTGAGATATGCAAGTAAAAGATCCCAACCTCTTTACGACCAGACAAAAATTATTAAAATTCGCTGCATCATTTAAATATGCTTCGACCTTCTCACGATAGACAGGAGACCATTCCCACCTCTTACCAAATGTGCCATGTGTGCTCGCGCCAGTCCATCGCGGGGATGGCGAAACCGACAAAAACGCTAACCGGAGCAACTCTGCATTAATTACTCGCTCAACAATTCTTGGTCGATCAAGATCCAGCGACGGCTGCGGCGGAACTCCAGCCGTCATACGGCCAGATTCAGCAAAATAGAAATCATCGTGACTTTTGTCGCGACAGATAGTTAATGCATATGAAAATGATTGTCCGATACGACCAGCTCTACCAACTCTCTGTTGATAATTAAATCGGTTTGGCGGCATATTCGCCATGACAACAGAGCGAAGACTTCCGATATCAATACCAACTTCCATGGTCGTAGTAACCGACAAAACGTCAATTGGGGTTGTAATGGGGTTTTCAAGGGGGGCCTTCTTCAGCGCTTCGCCTCCGATGAACCATCGTTGTCGACTTCGCTGTAATTCAAGAGGACGAGTTTGCCCAGTGAGTTCCTCTACTCGAAGTCTTGTTGGTTCATGAGACGCCAACCACCCGTAATACGTAGTCTCATCAAAGTTTGCTGGTATCTGCATGAGATGCGGCTTCTTGCATCCGGTACACACACCGGCACTCCCATGTAAATGGGTTTCTGAACAGTTTTGACAGCGCCAATGATTTTCGTCGGATAGGCGAATTCTTAACGAACTTTGCTTTGAATTTGTATTTAAATTCCAGCTAAGTATTGCACGATTTGATCTAAGGTATTTTTCCACTTCGTCAGAAAGATTTAGAGAACAAGTCTTTAATTGACAAACGGAATTAAGGTAGGCAGTGACAGAGGCAGGCTTAGAGTCCCCGCCACCGGCTAACGGTCGCATTTTCGGATATCTACCTCCCGCGCCCAACAGGCGAATCACGGAATCAATCACTTCGATTGATTCGACAATCGAAAGTCCTTCGAACTCTGGGGGCTCTGTCAGTACCGAATTTACCGTCAGCCATCCAAGACCCGTAGATTCAAGACCTCGGCCACCCCGTGAAAAAATCGCATCAGCAAGACTCTCAATAAGAGTTTCTCGATGGTTTTTCAACTCCGTAGAACACCCATGAATATGTTCCCAAAAATCTTCTCCCTTTTTATTTTTCTCCGCAACATAAGCCTGGAACCAATCACTTGAGCCATCTAAAAGTTTGACATATTTTTGACTAATACCAAATGGAGGAACGCCGAGTTTAAGTAAGGAAGAAAGAAGGTCATCTGAGAAAAAAGCCCACTCGATGCTCTTCGAATTCTCCTGTTCCCTTGCCTCGAAAGAACGCACTAATTCCTCTGCAGTGGTATCCAACGGAATAGATCTTTCTAAATCTCGGTATGCTTCCCAGACTTCGAAATTGCCGTCTCTAACCCTTGTCACCACGTTCGCTTGCTCTGGTGTCCGATCGTCTGTTGCTGTTCGTAACGCCTTGACCACATCAACTCTTTCGCGAAGTTGCTTGATCAAGATCTGCCGTAACAAGTCAGTGAAATGGCCTGACTCCAGGTTTGCCGAAGTCTCAGCAGCCATATCTCTGCTGTCCGAAAACACAATCGTCTTTCGAGACTGTTCAGGCGCATCCAAACTTCTTAACATTTGAGATGTATAGACCTGAATCCCTACGTCGGTACCTCCAGTATGCGCACGAATAGCAGAACGAACATTAGGTGAGAAGAAAACTTTTGGATTGTTATTTGCGCCAGTTTTCTGCTCACAACATGGGCACGCATCGGGCAACGACGGGATAATTCCGCCATCTGGCACATTGCCCGAGAATCTAAGAGTTGCACCAGTCCCAATTCCTAAAGAGTTAGTTATCTCTCCTGTAAAACTGTCGTAGTCCACACGCTGAAAACCAAAAGTCACGCCCTGGTGTGTCCAAGTGCTTGCACCAACTTTGTCTGCATATGGTGAATACCACCTAAAATCGTCAAATTTCCGCCGAAATGGCAGAGCAACGCCTTCCTGCAACTCTGATTCGGGAGTTGCTTGAAGGAAGACAGACCCACCCGAATTGACAACAAATCCACCAAGAGATACTTCTCCGCACACGTAGCACAACAACATCTCAAGAACTCGGCCCCCACACAAACACGTTGGCCTAGGGCTTGAATACAGTTTGCCGATTGGTTCATGATCTTGTCGATTAACTTGATCACATGCGGGGTTGGAACAAGCCCACATCCCACGAATTCCGCGAAAAAACATATGACTTCTAATTGGTACATGACTTTTGCCGTCTTTGGATTGAGCCATTGCATCTAACGCAGTCGTGAAGGCCTGGCGTGAATGGTCACCCGTGAATAGATCAGACGCTATTTCAGTCCAAGGCCTAGCCGATAACTGACCTCGACTATTTTTGCACACTGACGCAATCGATGATGACAAATCAACGTATTTCGTTCGCAAATCTTCCAAAAATTGATCATAATCAGACTCACTCAGCCCCGCTGGTGGCAAGAAATCATTTGTAGGCAATTTCTGAGCATCACTGATCCGACGCGGCTTACCTGCGCTTACAAAAAATGAGGATTTATCTACCCCGAAAAATTCCTGCAGATAATCTTTGCCATTATCCCCGTCGTCCAACGACGCGCTGGTGCCGATGCAACGTAATTGGGGTGAACTAGGTTCAAGACCAAGTCGCAAAAGTAAGTTGCGGATGATCATCGCTACTTCACTTCCTTGAGTCCCCCGATAAAGGTGAAGTTCATCTACAACCAAATTGAAAACATTGCGTTCGTCTTTAAGCCACTCTTTAGTTTTCGCAAACATGTCAGACTCAATATCTCGCATCAACATTACGTTCAACATGGAATAGTTGGTGACAAGGACATCAGGTGGGTCTGCAATCATGTCACGGCGAGTGATCATCTCACCATTTAATGGAGCTGGAAATTGCGCAAGAACTGAATCCTTAACACCATTGGCTTTCAATTCGTCATATTCTGCGCACATGGATTTAAGCATGTTTGCAAACTCTTTAAACTTGTTCTTCCAACCAGACCTATTGCCGTCTTTGTCGAACCTGATCGATCCAGGAGTTCCACTTGTAAAACGACCGAACCAAATCTGTCCTGCGCCACCAATCGTTATTTGAGCAATAGCCCTGCGCAAACGAATGATCTGGTCCTCTACCAATGCGTTCGTTGGATAGAGAATTAAAGTTCTCACTGCAGACTGCCGTGCAGAATTTGACCGAACGCTTTTCCAGCCTTTGTCCGACTTTAATTCCCACCAACGATTGTAATTTTCATTAAGACTCCACCCATCACGCTTTCCTTCGGCAACCAACCTTGTCAACACAGGTAGCAGAAATGACTCAGTCTTACCTGAGCCTGTACCAGAAGTAATAATCGCATTACGCCCAACCGCAGTACCCGACTTGAAGTTTGCGGCAAGTGATTGTGCTTGATGCTCTCTAATTTTTATAGGCTTAGGTGCTGCGGTAAATTGCCGGAAAAGTGCTTCACCCACCAAAGACGCTGCTTCGACGTCAATATTGTTTGACTTGCACCACTCAATGAGTTCTATTGTCGCGTCATACTGGTGGATCGGTTCAAGATGTGGTTCGGTGAAGAGCAAATTGGGTTTTATGAGCAATTCTTTGCGTTCTTCTCTCAGCTCTTTACTTTTCAACCAGTACGTTGTGTCGACATAGCGGAGATAAGCATCTTGTAATTCCGACTGCACAGTCAATGGGTGGATTATTTTCACAATGGCACCCTAGCTCATCAACTGGCCAAAAATCAAGCGGGCCAGTATTGGTTCAATGCCCGAATACACAACTACTCTCTGTGTCAAATCCTCTCGCGGTGCGAGTCCTGATGCCGCAACCATAGCCCGGCCAAACAGACCAGGCAGTTCGGCTCCAAGTCGAACATAAAACTGGCGAGCAGTTGCGTCATAATATGCAAGTGGAGAATTAAAAGATTGAGCTATCTTAAGTTTGACTGTTCTCACTGATCCAGAAATGACAAAGCCGTCAATGTCAATAGCCGTATCCGAATATGAGTATTTTTTTCCATAACCGTCGTACTGAAGAGCACCTGCAACCCGCGGGTCATCTGCGTCTACCCACTTAGTTTGAATACGATCCCAAATCTTCAATTGAACGTAAGGAGGAATACGAACCTCTGGAGAAGAATCAAATAATTGCGAGATGGAGCCGACACCTCGAGCGATAGTCACCGCAATATCTCGCGCCACTGATATCTGAGCCTTGGTGATCGGGTCCAAAATCCCATTAAAAGATTGACGAATGGCATCAGGATCTGGCACCTCAAAAATCCAACTACAAGGCAGACCTTTGTTTTCAATTTGTTTCAAAGACCCACCGACAAGTGTTATACCGTTCTCGATTTTCTTTAGTAGATCCGCACTTCTGAATCCCGACAGAAACCCGCTTGTACCTGATGTCATCACAGCACATGCTGGAGATACAGACCATTCTTCTACACGAAAATACGCATCAAGAGATAGATCTATAAGTCCAAGAATCTGTAAGCCATGAGTAAATCTCTCAACATTGAAATCTTCTTCACCAACTAACTGACTCGTTAGCATCTCTATGTCACTAAGTTTCCCATGCCGCAGATAACACATTGCTTCATAAACCAAATCCCATTTCCCTGAAACTTGAATAGGAATTGGTGAGATAGAAGCAAAATTAAGTGGTTGCAAATCCGCTGGTGGCCGTTTTCCTTGAGTTGATGTGGTTTTTATATTCCACTTGTAAATAGGTCGTGCTGATTGGGTCTTCGAAATTCCACAAGTCCGACATCTCATGTGCAGAACTGCGCCCTTAGGCAGGCGGTGGGGATATGCGACTTCCTCTATTGCGAAGTAGTGCATTCCCGTATAAAAACATGCGCCCCGATCTTCTGTCTTGATACTCACCTGATTCCGTTTAATGTCATCTTCGGCTGATTCAATAACAAATTGCTCATTCCACGGCGCAGAAATGGGTGGCTCCATCTCGACTCCCGCTATCGGAGCGGTTCCCTCAAAGTAGAAACCTCTGAGCGTGTCCCCACTTGAGACTGTCGAGGCGTGTACCGAAGTCATTGCGGACGGCAATGAAGGGTCGCCAATTACATAACAAAATGAAACTTGCTTCAACGCAGACCAAGCATTTGGCGTATCTGCGCCGACAAGTGTCAACATCTTTCTTCCTATCACGGTGCCGTCACTCAAACTCATAGTTATGTGATAACGCCCAGGCGTGAGACCGAGATCAGACAATGAAATAATTCCTGCTCGTTGGTCAAGAATAAATTCCTTAACAATTTTTTCGTGATTATCAACCAATCGAATTGAAATCACTTCATCAGCAGGATAGATCACTTTCAATTCAGGTATATGTGAGATTAACCATCGATCTTGTTGTCCAGGTATGCGCAGACCACGAGATAACTGGAGACTTGGCATCGCCTGGGGTAGCAAAGCATTTAATGCCGAGTAAACCGGTTTTGCCGATGTCCTCACCGTCATGACTTCAATATTTTGAATAAACAACCAACCGTTAGGTAAACCATGAACGCCGACATCATCTGGTGAAACAACTGACCAGCCAGGCCGTGCGATTTCGGTCAAGATCTCTTCGCACTGTTCCCGCAGTTTTATGCCACCGGGAACCTCTGCGAGCATCAATACACCAAAAACACCTTCCAAACTCAGTGCGTCAACCTCGACATATAGTTGCTGCTCATTCAACCTCATTGGAATAACCTGACGCGGCTTTCTCTCACCTTTTATGTCTGATGCTCCAATACTCATCTTTAAAGGCCGTGACACCAGCGAACCTGGCTCAAATAATCCTGCATCAACCAATCGAAATTGGCCTTTCGCAACTTTAAACACATCGCAGACTTGTGAATTATTAGGCCCAATATCAACAGATACCTGTTTTGTTTCGACTGTTGGATTGCAACGAAGTTCGATGTTGACAATAAATTTACGTCCCAACCGAAGAGTTTTGTTAAATGACACTAGGAGTCGAACACCAAATCCTTGTTCGCCTGCAGGCCTACCTGTCCACATATGTAATTCACTTATAGCTGCAGATGCCAACGTCTCGCGATAATCGTCAATCTTCCAAATTTTTTGTATGTTCCTCGTAGAGTAAGGACTCGTGCACCAGTCCTCAAGAAATATTGACATAGTTTCAATTGAGATGTTTGAGCCCGGTTCGAGCCTGTAATGATTAAACATGCGATGCAAGTCCTGACGATCGGCATCACGTAGCCGTGCCTGCGAAATCGGCATCTGAACTGCCCATTTAAAATCCCTGCTGGATTTATTTAAGTTCTTAGGAATCGGGACTGTCGAAAGACCTCGTTCTCCATCCCAGGCACCAAGCCATTCCTGCAATGTAGACCACAATTCAATTGCTCGATCGCGATACTGGTTACCTAGTTCAGTTTCCTCACCTTCACATCCCAAAAGAAAAGAAAGTCGTTCGTAGTAATTTGCACCAGAGATATCTGTTCCGGCAGCCATTTCTTCAGCCGCCATACAAAGCAAAGCAAGCAGCGCAAGTGTCGGTGGAACTTCCATCGGCGTCTGAGCCTTTACCCACTTTCCAGCGGCTCCCTCGAATTCACTGAAAATTTTTTTCCAGCCTTTTGTTCTAGGGATACTTGAAACTGCATTGCACAAATATTCTTTAAATCTGGACGACTCAATCTCAAGGAGTTCACAAATAGCATCAGATTCTTGATCGTTGATATCAAGATACACCGGCAGTCCCGCCGCATCTTGACTAAAAATGACTTCTGCTATTGCCTCATTTATTCGCTCAACACTAAGTGCGCTGGACTGATCGGCCGTGGCGATACTAAACCACTTACTTTGATGAGAGAACATGTTACTCACCCTCAATTTCGGTTTTGAGTTTTTCAGATGATGACTTGATTGTATTTTGAATATCAGCCCCACTAAAGGTTGCACCAAAAATATCAGCGCCCGAGAAATCTACTCCGTTCAAAATAGCGTTAGAAAAGTCGGCAAAGCGCAGATTGGCATTACGAAAAGTAGTCGCATCATTCCGAGCTTTGCTGCATCATTACGCACACGGTCACGCAATTCAAGTGCTGCTTTTTCGGTGAACGTGCAGAGAACAATCTCCTCGGGACGAGCAAGTTTTTCCTCAATGATGTGAAGAGTTCGACGCACGAGGGTATGGGTCTTGCCCGAGCCCGGACCAGCGATTATTAAGAGCGGGCCATCGACATGGGTCGCAGCTTCAAGTTGCTTCGCGTTAAGGCCATCTAGAACTTTGGCAGATGTCACTTCGCCATCCATTTTCGTTGAACGAATCTCAC
>SXGQ01899103.1_pt1 | contig 15762 bp, 19 predicted proteins | sample 3178371 | NCBI WGS metagenome assembly SXGQ01 (sample SAMN11356859, study PRJNA531348) | freshwater metagenome | isolation source: freshwater sample F1-20 | place: China: Fuxian Lake, Yuxi | collected 2017-12-25
GCCGGATGGTGATGAGCCGGATGGTGATGAGCCGGATGGTGATGTGCCCCTGTAATAAACCTCGGAAGAAAGGTGACGCATGCTTTGTGCAAGCACTGCTTGGCCTTCGGATTTAAGAGCTAAATGAGCTTTGCCCAAATAATTAAGATCACTTAAAGTGGCAATGACCGCTGCAAAAAGTATTGCAAAACCAAGTATCAAAGGAGTTACAGAACCTTCGTCGCTTCTTAACAAGACAAATTTCATTGCCAACTTCCGATAGGGAAAGTCAAACTTTGCGAAAGTCCATCAACGGTTATTTTAAATCGAACTAAGGAATTATGAGTGAGGCATGGCGTTGCATCACAAATAATTGAAATTGCTGCAGTGGGAAATTCTTTTGTCAAGAATAGATCCACATTGCTTCGAGCCAAAAAATCATTACTAGAGTTCACAAACAAGTGAGCACTCTCTCTAAGGGCATTGTGAAGTAAAGCGTTCTTTGATGTCGTTATGGAGAGTTGAGTTGAAAAAAGTAGTAGAGGGAGTAATAGCGGAATTGCCAGGGCAACGAATTCCAATGTTGCACTCCCCGTATCTTTCCCTAGTGAAAGAAATGACGTAACTCTCCTTCTTATAAAATTGCATATTGCTAAACACAAATCTACTATTTGTTTATTGTAAGTCATCAACGATTTAAAATTACAGTTGTTGAGATCTGGAGTGGCATTAAGTTAATTAAATTAGAATACCTTTTATCTCTAAGATAAACTTTTCTAATAACAAATCCAGAAACTTGTTCATCTTTCACTTCCACTTTGAGTGATTCCAAATTGGCAAACTTAGGCAAGCCTGGTTTTTTGAAATATTCTTCAGCAGCAATTTGTGCGGCAACTGTACTTCGAATCGAAATACTTGACTGAGCAATACCTGCTACCAGCAACTCCAAAGAGCTCTTGGTGTTATGAAATGCATACAGTTGCATTGTCCCAGCGAACAATATTATTAATGGAATCAATACAAGAGCACTCTCTACATTGCCACCATCTTTTAAAACCCTTCGTTTCACCGATTTCACTAGTTTTGAATTCTGAGAGGTATTTTCTTTCATTATTTTGTTACCTGATTGCATTCATAGAATCTAGAGAATTTCGCAACAAAGCATTTAGTCTTGGTGCAGCAACGGTCCAAATCCCTGTAACTAATCCAGCAGTCATTAAGACCACCAATACCCACCCTGGCACATCACCTCTATCCGACTGTTTCCATACCCTTATCTGCAAATTGATAACTGTCTGGTTCACTCTTCTTACTATCTCTGTCTTCATTTTATAACCTTTCTTTAGTTTTGATCTATTTGATTTTTTGCTATAAAGAATAAGAATGTGATTTTCTAAAATGAACTCATTTGATTTAGTTGATAAAGACTTGGCCAAAGGGCAAAAAGAATTGAGACTGGCAGTATTAGGAATACAACTGGAACCATCATTTTTACTTCTGCTTTGCTGCCTAAATCCAAAAATGCTCTTCTTTGATCTTCGCGTAAATCAAAGGCCTGCTGCCGAAGAATTTCGGCCAATGGGGTGCCTCGTTCCATAGTTACAATCATTACATCTACAAATCTATAGATTTCTGGAAGATCGATTCGCTTTGCTAAACCATCAAGTGCTTGAGTAACACTTTTCCCTTCATTGATTTCTGATAACAATGTGTTTAATTCCGTAAAAAGAATTTTTTGTTTTGGATTTGAAAGATCGCTCTCTAAAATCGCACTTACAGCAAATGCTGGCGAAAGACCAGCAGTTATACATAAAGCTAAGTTCTCCGCAAAATATGGAAAATCATTTCTTAATTCACTAATTCTTTTTTTATTTATATTAGATTCATTTTTCTTTTTCGCTCTATCCCCGACTATCAAGCCTAAAACAGCAAAAAATATCAATCTATATTTGGAGAAAGGTGCAATAGAAAGTGAAATCAAGTATAAGAACTCAAACAAAAGAGTCCCGCAGAGAGGCCAGATAATTCTCTGTGAAATATGATCTATTTTCATAAATCCAATTAATTGGCAAACCAACTGAAGAAAATAAATTTTTGATTTCATTTTATTGTCCCGTTGACTGTTTCGCTGATTTATTCATCCATAGGTAAGCAACTAAAATAAGCATGCTTCCACCCAAAACTACAAATCCACCCGTGACGGTGTTGTAGGCATGTCGTGTTTGTGGTTGAAAAGTTAGAAAAATTAGTAAAACCCATGGAGCTGAGGCGGCGATACGAGCGGTGTTTGATATCCACCCATGGCGCATTTCTATCTCTTTTTTAGCAGCAATATCATTTCTAAGGAAGGCGGTAAAGGTCCTTAGTACCAGCCCAACTTGAACTCCTCCTACATTTCTCACCAACAAAATTGTTTGGGTTAATCTCCTAAAAATTGGATCCTGTGTAGAGGTACATAAGTTTTTTAGAGCAAGTTCTAAGTTCCCGTCTAATTTAACTTGAGACTTATACTCTTTGAATAACGGCGAAAGGACAATAGGCCCTCGCTCTGCCAAATTCGATAACGCTTCAGAGATTGATACTCCCGACTTGATTGCTGAGTTAATGTGATCTAACGCCTCTGGCCAGGCATCTTGAATTGACTTTTGTTTCTTACGTTCTTGAGAAATGCTTTTTAGCCATGGAATTGAGCCAGCCACAATACTCAAAGGTAGAGAAATAACTAAGGTTTGGGTTATTAACTGTAGTAAAAAGTAACTTAAAACTGCACAGCAAATAGCAGCTATCTTATTTTCATTTCGTTTTAATTTTTTAATGAGATTCATTTGATATCTCTGGCTGTTTAATTTGCTTATATTACTTCTACATTTAGGGCTCAAGAGAATAACGTTACCCAGAATGAAAATTTGCCAAATCAAAAATAGAGAAAAGTTCTCTCTGCTCATAGTAAGAAAATTTCTTGATCAAGATTCATTGATTTCAAAGTATTTTTGATTTTTTCTAGTTTTGGAATTGTTGCTAACCCACGGACATATTCTCCATTTTTATAAGTTATCAACTCTTCAATCTCTATATGGTGTTTCTCGACACGACCACTTAGAGAGGCGATCTCTTGCACTCTTCGCTTTCCGTTTAAGTCCAATTCACAGTGAATTACTAAATCAATTGAATTAGCAACCGTTGGAATTACAAAATCGTACGAGATGTTTTCCCCTGCTAGCAGAGGGAGAGTTGACAGTTTTCGAATAGCTTCTCGAGCGGAATTCGCATGAATGCTTGCCATTCCTGGGATTCCCGAATTCAGCGCAATAAGTAAATCAAGGGCTTCTGCTTCCCTAACTTCGCCAACCACAATGCGAGATGGTCGCATTCTCAAAGCTTCTTTTATTAATCTACGCAAGCTTATTTCGCCATCTCCATCCAACGTTTTTTCTCGAGTTTGCAAGGCAACAACATCGGGCAATCGTGGAGATAATTCAAAAACTTCTTCTATTGTTATTAATCTTTGATTTGACGGTATTTCACCAATCAGACAGTTAAGAAAAGTAGTTTTTCCTGCTTGAGTCGCCCCACTGACTAAAATGTTGAGACCACTTTTAACGGCAGCGCTACAGAAATTTGCAATTTTTTGAGTCAAGGCTCCCACTGGAATTAAATCCTCTAGTGAGTTTGCCGGTAAAGAGAGTTTACGAATATTAATTGCCCAATGTTCAGCTGTTACATCTGGGATCACAACATGCAACCTGGCACCGCTTGGTAATCTTGCATCTACAAAAGGATTTGATAGATCAACCCTGCGACCTGTTAAGGCCAGCATTCGCTCAACTAAATCTCGTACTTCATTAGCTTCGAGAACTAATGTCGTTAATTCACTCTCTCCGTTACGGGCAATAAAGATTCGCTCTGGAGCATTTATCCATATTTCTTCAATTTGCTGATCATCTAAAAAATGCTGCAAGGGACCGAAGCTGATAAAGGGATTTTCCACAAGATAAGAATTTTGATTTATCTGGCTAAACAATTTTTAATCCCCACATATTAGCCAAATAATCATTAAATTTCACCGGTAGTTTTTAGTACAATACTTTGAGTGACAGTGCAATGAAATTATCGCTACTAGGAAAATAGTAATGAATGAGAGTTATTGTGTCTAAAAAAATTAGGTCGTTTAAATTTCTAGAATGTTAATTACTACGATTAATTTGTTGCCACATTTTTAGGAGCGCCAGTCCCATTTAGCGCCATATCTCCAGCCATCAGAAAATCTGGTAATTTCCAATTTTTTTGATATTTCACCATCGCTACTTCCGCAGAAAAATTCTTGGCTGTTTCTAGCACTCGCTTCTTTATCTCATCTGCATTACCACTAAAAACAACGGAAATTTCACTAAGCGCTGTCCTGGAAATCAGGTCATTGATTCTTAAAGAGCTTTTAAGTGCATGAACTAGTTCTACAAGCTGCACTAATAGTATTTCTTGTTCGACAGAATTTTTGTTCGGATTAGAAAATTCAGTATCAGTAAAAGTATTCTGAATTGGATGTGACAGTTTTAAAAGTAAGAGATAAAGGTTTATTGAGTCGCGATCCGCTCTGGCAATTTCACGTTCTACTGCTTCATAAAACGCTTGAAGTGTTAGCGCACCGGTCAGCGCATCATGTAATCCATCGTGTGAAGATAAATTTTTCATTTAATCTTCACAATTATCTTTTCTCCTATTCTTTGCTTGTTGGGCGAGAGAGAAGAATTATTGACACCACGGCTGTAGCGCTAATTAGTGCTAAAAGATTTGCAAGCAAAATTCGATCAGCGTCACGCAAGTAAAAGGAAACTGCAAATGCAATAAAATTTGCTAGCAGGGCTGGTGAATACCCGTAACGCTTTTTTCGCTTGATTCCTAAAGCGGCAAAAAGTAGTCCAACCCCGGCCAAGATTGCAAAAAGTATTTCCACTAATAATGCATCTGGATTTTTTGCTTCAGAGATAAAGGAATTGACTATCAAGAAAGCTCCACCGCTTAAAACTAAAATTCCCTCAAAAGAAATTAACGCACTCGTAGCTAAACGGAACCTTGATATTGACTTTTGTTTCTCGCTCATGACGAAATTACTTTATCTTTCCGGTGGGCAAAAGTTCATATCCACCTGTGTATGGCCAGTCCTGTAACAATCTAAATCCTTCACCGAATTTGAAGCCACCCTGAACTCCACGGAACCTTGCTTGAACCTTCATATTTTCAGTGAATCCAATCGAATACATATGCTCAGTCCAAGCCACTTGGCTGACATGTGAGGAAAGCATCTTCTCCTTGGTGTCCATAACTGATGTGACATCAACATAAAAATCAGGTTCAAATCCTTTACCCATAATCGTGTCCATTATGAAAGTTGTTGGAATTGGGGTTTCAGGAAGTTTGGTTTGAACAAGGGGAACACTTACTGGAATTCGGCAGTCACGCGCAATTGATCCAGCGAGGCGATGATCCGGATGGTAATCATTTTCGCTCAGGATGAACATAATGTCTGGACGTGCTTCGCGAATTGCGTCAATAAATCTTTCACGAGTTGGTCGATTATCAAAGAGGAATTCGTCATCAAAATCCATCCAGATAACTTTTGCGCCGATTACCGCTGCAGAAGTTTTAGCTTCTTCGTGACGTATTTGAGCAATCTCATCTTTCTTAGCACCAGGCTCACCAGAGCCAACATTTCCATTTGTAGCAATTGCAATAAATATTTCATCTCCGCGCTGCGCGCATAGTGCAAGAGTTCCACCACAAAGCCATTCAATGTCATCAGGGTGTGCGGCGATTGCTAAAACTCTCATTAATTCTCCAGCCTTCTAAATTAATAAATATTTGTAATTAACTAAATGAGTCGCGCGTTAGAATTTTGAACAGCCTAACATTCTGGAATCTCGAAGAGTAGGCCTGCGTAGATGTGTCCTGATTGTTACTGGGTAAGATCGTTACTGGGTAAGATCGTTACTGGGTAAGATCGTTACTGGGCAAGATCGTTACTGGGCAAGATCGTTACTGGGCAAGATCGTTACTGGGCAAGATCGTTACTGGGCAAGATCGTTACTGGGCAAGATCGTTACTGGGCAAGAAGCAATCTGATGCATAGATTGATTTGTTGCTACATCTTGGTGAGGTGAACCGGATCGGGTAATTGTGTTGGGTCGGATCGGGCAATTGTGTTGGGCCGGGTTCCGGGTACCGAAGCCCCTTCCACTCCCCGCCAGATTTCAACCGCTAGCGCTGCCTTGTGATCTGCCTCATAAATAGCCTGAATTCAAGACCTAGAGGTGAAACAACCTCATAATTCCGCCTGCTATTTCCTCATCCGCAAGCAGGATGTATACGCTTACCCTTGTATTACCGCGATAGGAGTAGTCAGTGTCGACAGCGGATTTCGGTGGTGCTTTTGGCGCCAATGAATGGTTAGTAGAAGAGATGTACGAAAAGTACATCGCCGATCCTGTCTCTGTTGATCCACAATGGATTGATTTCTTTGCAGCAAATGCACATTTAATTAATGGCAATGGTTCTACTGGTGTAACTACATCTGCAAGTAATGGCGCAAGTAATGGCGCAGCTCAGGTAGCACCTCTTAACATTCAACAACTTGCCGCAAATGTTTCATTGCCTTCATCGGGTGGCGCTCCACCAGCACCAAAACGTGCGCATGTTGATGCACCGCCCGCACCATCAACGCTACGTGCTGAATTGCAAATGCCAAGCGTGCCTGCGACGCCGCCACCAACTGCAACTTCGACTGTAGCTACAGCTGTAAGTGCTTCCACTCCAACAGCCGCACAATATGGAAATCCATTGCAACCACAAGTTGTTACTAGTTCTAGAAGTTCTACTCCACTTCCAGCTGATCCAGTTCGTAAAGCGGCTCCTGTTATTTCATCTCCTAGCGCCGGAAGTGTTGATGCGCTTCGTGGAACCGCTGCCAGAGTTGTTACAAATATGGAAGCCTCACTTGAAGTTCCAACCGCAACTAGCGTCCGTGCAATTCCTGCAAAATTATTAATTGATAATCGAATTGTTATTAACAACCACTTGAAGCGCGGTCGTGGTGGAAAAGTTTCTTTCACACATTTAATCGGTTATGCAATGATCAAAGCCTTGCGCGCAATGCCTGAGATGAATTCATTTTTCACACACCTAGAAGATAAACCAGCTGTTGGACATCCAGATCACATCAATTTAGGAATCGCGATTGATTTAGCTAAATCTGATGGAACCCGACAATTATTAGTACCATCGATTAAAGGTTGCGAAGGAATGGATTTCGCACAATTCTGGGAAGCGTATGAAGCAGTAGTTAAGAAAGCTCGTACAGGCACCCTAACAGTTGAAAATTTTGCTGGCACAACAGTTTCACTTACAAATCCAGGAACAATCGGAACCGTCCATTCAGTTCCACGATTGATGCAAGGTCAAGGATTAATTCTTGGCGTTGGCGCAATGGAATATCCAGCTGAATATCAGGGTGCTAGTGATGAAACGCTTGCACGCCTTGCGATTAGCAAAACCGTAACTCTCACAAGCACTTACGACCACCGGATCATTCAAGGTGCACAATCCGGAGATTTCTTACGTCGAGTTCACGAAATCTTGCTTGGTGAAGAGAGTTTTTACGATGAGATTTTTGCAGCTCTTCGGATTCCGTATGCACCAATCCGATGGAACGCCGATATTGAACGCACTAAAGAGGATGACATTCATAAAACTGCACGCGTTCAGGAGTTAATCCACGCTTACCGCAGCCGGGGTCACTTAATGGCCGATATCGATCCACTTGAATTCCATATGCGCTCGCACCCAGATCTAGATGTAGTAACTCACGGTTTGACTCTTTGGGATCTAGATCGTGAAGTAGCCACAGGTGGTTTTGGAACTAAGCCATTTATGAAATTGCGTGACATTCTTGGAATTTTGCGAGATTCATATTGCCGAGCGATTGGTATTGAGTACATGCACTTGAGCGATCCAGTAGAACGTAAATGGATGCAAAGTAAAATTGAAGTCGGTTCACCAAGAATTGCTCGCGAAGAACAACTTAGAATTTTGCGTAAGTTAAATAGTGCTGAAGCATTTGAAACATTCCTGCAAACTAAATTTGTTGGGCAAAAAAGATTCTCACTTGAAGGTGGCGAATCTGTAATTCCAATTCTTGATGCAATTCTTTCCTCCGCTGCTGAAGCACAGTTGCAAGAGGTAAGTATTGGCATGCCGCACCGTGGCCGTTTGAATGTTTTGGCAAATATTGCTGGAAAATCTTATGGACAAATTTTCCAAGAGTTTGAAGGTCACTACGCTGAAAATGCGGTTCAAGGTTCGGGCGATGTTAAATACCATTTAGGTAGCACCGGAAGATTTACTGCTGAATCTGGCGCACAAACCAATGTTTATCTAGCCGCAAACCCTTCACACTTAGAAGCTGTAAACCCAGTTCTTGAAGGAATTGTTCGCGCGAAGCAAGATCGCACAAACATTCGTGAGGCGTATTCAATTCTTCCGGTTTTATTGCATGGTGACGCTGCATTTGCAGGACAAGGTGTAGTTGCTGAAACTTTAAATTTATCCCAACTCCCTGGATATCGCACTGGCGGAACAATCCATGTAATTGTTAATAACCAAGTTGGATTTACTACATCACCAAACGCTGCCCGTTCATCAAGATATGCAACTGATGTTGCACGCACGGTACAGGCGCCGATATTCCATGTAAACGGTGACGATCCAGAAGCGTGCGTACGCGTTGCTCGTTTGGCCTTTGAATATCGCCAAGAATTTAACAAAGATGTTGTAATCGACATGATTTGTTACCGCCGTCGCGGTCACAACGAAGGTGACGAACCAAGTTTTACTCAACCACTCATGTACAAATTGATTGATGAAAAACGATCAACTCGTACTTTGTATACCGAAGCGTTAATTGGACGTGGAGATATCTCTACTGAGGAAGCAGATGAAGTGCTGCGCGACTTCCAGAGCCAACTAGAAAATATTTTCACAGCAGTCCATAACACCGAACCAGAACCAGATGGAACTAAAGTCCCTGAATTCCATGGTCCTGACGCAGTAAATACTGCAATATCTGAAGTTGTTGCCCGCAAAATTGCAGCGACCCAAACTGCAACACCTGAGGGATTCACTATTCATCCAAAACTTATTCCACAACTTGCTCGCAGAGTTGAAATGTTAAATGAAGGAACTATCGATTGGGCGATGGGCGAAGCACTCGCATTCGGCTCAATTTTGCTAGATGGCAAACACATTCGTTTGGCTGGGCAAGATGTTGGACGTGGAACATTCAGTCAACGTCATGCAGTTATTACAGATCAACTAACCGGAAATGAATGGATGCCACTTAGAGGATTAATCAAAAATGAAAACCAGTTCTTTGTAATTAACTCTTTGTTATCTGAATATGCCGCGATGGGATTTGAATACGGTTATTCAGTTGAGCGCGAGGATTCACTTGTACTTTGGGAAGGTCAATTCGGAGATTTCGCAAATGGTGCTCAGACCATCATTGATGAATTTATCTCATCTTCTCTACAAAAATGGGGCGAGCGTTCCTCTGTTGTATTACTACTTCCACATGGTTATGAAGGCCAAGGCCCTGATCATTCATCAGCACGTATCGAAAGATTCTTGTTGCTTTGCGCCGAAGAAAATATGACCGTAGCTCAACCATCTACACCTGCCTCTTACTTCCACTTGCTGCGTTGGCACATGGCAAACCCAGCACGACGTCCATTAATTGTCTTTACTCCTAAATCAATGTTGCGTTTAAAAGCTGCTGCTTCATCACTTGCCGATTTCACTACAGGTAATTTCAAAACTTTGATTGATGATCCGACTGTTTCAAATGCAACGAGATTGATTTTCTGTTCTGGCAAGGTTTATAACGATCTAACTGCAGAGCGCGCAAAGTTAGGTGAGAACACAACTGCCATTGTTCGAATTGAACAGCTTTATCCATTGCCAGCACAAGCAATGCGCGAAGTTGCTGCGAAACATCCGAATGCATCGATGCTTTGGGTCCAAGATGAACCAGCAAACCAAGGTCCTTGGCCATTTATTGCACTCAATACATTAGAAGTATTTGATGGTCGAGTTTTGCGTCGAGTATCTCGTCGCGCTTCAGCAGCACCGGCTACTGGAAATCATCACTTACATGAAGAAGAGCAAAAAGCTTTAATTTTTGAAGCTTTTCAGCGCTAGTTTTAAGGCTAGAAATAATTCCCCAAGAATAGAAATAATTTCTTAAAACCCCAGCAGCAGATTAGAACTTTTTGAAATTAACTTTTGCTTTTCCAATATCTAAATAAGAATTTTCCAATAATCTCTTTACGGTTAAGAAAACCCCAACTTCTAGAATCGATACTTGGTTCAGAGTTGTCACCCTCAACCCAAAACCGTTTTTTCTCAATTTTTGTGATTCGCTTAATGTATTGAATTCCCGGTTGATCATCTCTTTCGATCACCACAATACTTCCTACTTCGAGTTTCTTACGTCTTGGTCTCCATCTGACCACAACCCAGTCGCCCTGATTCAATGTCGGGGCCATAGATGCTCCACTGACTGCGACTGTTCCGTACCTACTTAAAAACCTTTTGCCTAGACGAACTAAAACCTTGAGGCCAACCAAGATGGCCGCTTGGGTTTTGGGGTTAAATTTTCCTAATGCAGGATTGCTGGACACAGTAGTAGTCTGGCACTTAATCGAATTAACCAAAACCTAGACATGGCAACCTTTTCCAGGTCCAGGATGAAATTAGGAGAGGCACAAATGTTAAAAGGCAGAATTAACTCTTATAGCGCTGGCGCTGCGTTAAAAGCGATCGAGTCATTTTTCGCACCAAAGCAAACAGTTCTAGCACACTGCGATCTTCCTTGCGGGATTTACGATCCATCCCAAGCCAAAATTGAAGCACTTTCAGTTAAGGCTGCCATGGAAAAATATGCAGCAAGCAGTGATCCAGATTTCAAATCACGTGCTGTCGCTGTTAAAGAAGAACGCTCTCACCAAGTGAAAGAGCATCTATGGGTGCTTTGGACTGATTACTTCAAGCCAAATCATTTTGAGGCTTATCCAAACCTGCACACCTTATTTAACGAAGCAACAAAACTTGCTGGTGCTGCTGGAACAAAAGGTACTAACGACGTTGCAGTTGCCGACAAATTGCTAGCAAAAATCGAAGAGATTTCTGAGATTTTCTGGGCAACTAAGAAGTAATCAAGAAGAAGTAATCAAGAAGAAGTAATCAAGAAGAAGTAATCAAGAAGAAGTAATCAAGAAGAAGTAATCAAGAAGTAATAAAGCTTGTCCAAGTAGTTTATTCAATTAGTTATTCAGGAGAAGAAAAGAAAGTTATTGATGGCTTAACGATTGGGCCGCGGCTTTAGCAAGAAATGAAACGCGATCAACTACAGCGCGAATCACCAAGCCGCGGGCAATCAAACGCTCTTGTTCATGGACTTCAATTTCAAAAGTTAACCTGTTATTTTCCACTTTTGTACATGTTGCTATTGCTCGAACTTCAGCACCAATACTTGCGGTTGAAACATGATCAAACTCGACTCGAATTCCAACAGAAGTCTCTCCCTGTTCCATACTTTCCAATAGAGCTGCAATTGTTGCGCTTTCTGCAAGTGCAATGACTTGAGGAGTCGCCAGCACCGGAACATCTCCACTTCCATGTGCGATTGCAGTGTCGCCTTGGCGCACGCTCATTCCTGACATTCCAACTACACCTAAATACTTTTCTGAAAATTGTTCAGTGCTCATTTTCCTTGCTCTTCAATCATTATCAAGGGATCTCCCTCTTGAATAATCTCTCCAGGTACAACTGCAATTTCTATCACTTTTCCGGAAACTTCCGTTAGAACCGGAATCTCCATTTTCATTGAATCAAGAAGTAATACTGTCTGACCGATTGTTATCAATTCCCCTACGGAGACTGAAATTGACAACACATTCGCCACCATCTCTGCGCGAATCGTGTGGATCTTCCGGTTTACTTCAGCCATACGAGCAACTTACTCAGGAATTATTACTCTTGCTCGTAACTCTCGCGAATTTCGACGTGAGTTTGAATAAAAGTTTCAGTAGAAATTTCGGTGTAGGTGATGGTCTGTGACCATGAGATGCTCTGAGCCGTCAGATCGCTAGTGATCCGTTGCCGCAATTCTTTGGGTGCAGTTTCGGTGCATGACCTAGAAAGTAGTTTTCGGAATCTATGCTCGGCCGCTTGCTCATCAGCGCAAGGTGGGCATTCGCTCAAATGAATTTCAATGGCATGACTTACTTGTTGATCTTCTATTTCGCCATCAATAAATAGGACCAAGGCATGCAAAACATCAGTGCATGGAGTTTGATGAGGATTGCCGCAACTCATTTTTCATCACCTACACTCTTTATGAATCCACTTTCAATTGCGTAATCAGTTAACAAATCACGAAGTAATTTCCGCCCACGATGAAGACGCGACATAACAGTTCCTGAAGGTGTATCCATGATCTCTGAAATTTCTTTATAAGAAAATCCTTCTACATCTGCTAAATAGACGGCAAGACGAAACTCTTCTGGGAGTGATTGCATTGCCCGCTTAATATCGCCATCTGGAAGATTTTCCAATGCTTCAACTTCTGCAGATTTTCCTTGATCGCTCGTATGTGACGCAGATTTAGCTAATTGCCAATCTTCAATCTCTCCATCTGAAATTAGTGGTTGACGTTGATTTTTTCGATAAATATTAATGAAAGTAGTTGTCAGGATTCGGTACAACCAGGCTCTTAGATTTGTACCCTCTTCAAATTGATGGAATGAGTTAAACGCTTTTGCATATGTTTCTTGGACTAAATCCTGGGCATCCTCAGGATTTTTTGTCATCCGCAGGGCGGCACTATAAAGAGCATCCAGAAATGGAAGCGCATCTTTTTCAAATCTTGCTTTGCGCTGACTCGCGCTTTCTTTACTTTTTGCAACTGCTTTGTTACGCGCTATTGGTTCAAGAGAGCCATCTGGCCGGCTTTCTGTTCCCTCAATATCTTTTGCACGCGTCACAAGAGAGGAGTTTACACTCATACTCAAATCAACAACCTGGTGGTAGGTCTTATTCCCTGTTCTCCCCAGCTATTCCCAACTATTCGCAACTACTCCGGTTGCGCTCAAGCCGCTGCTCAGGAGTGCCGGTTTACAAAAGTGTTTGTGCCTCTCCCAATGGAATTTCTACGAGCAGCGAAGCAGAATTGTTCCGAACGAAGTTGACTTGATTAGAAACTGGATGCGCTATCAATCCAGCACTCTCAGGAGATAAACCATTGTTAATTAAATCTCGAGCACCTACTTCATCGTTTATTTTTGGATCTAACCATCTTTGCCAATCATCACGAGGTAAAAAAAGCGGCATACGGTGATGGATGCCTGCAAGAAAACCTTCAGCCTCTTTTGTAATTATTGCTGTGGTTCCATTCTCATAAATTCCAGCCATCGCTAATTGTTTTTTATCTTTTCGCTGAATAAAAAATGGTTGCTTGCTTGGGAATTGACCTAATTCGGTAGCCCACTCAAAATATCCAGTTGCTGGAATTAAACAACGGCGAGCGCGGAATGCCGATTTGAATGAAGGCTTTTCATGAACGGATTCACTTCGGGCGTTAATCGTGTTTGCGCCTGTAAATCCACTTTTTGCCCAAGTTGGAATCAATCCCCATTTCATAATCTCTAAGCGCTGTTCAACAATTACATAGATATCTGTAGTCGGCGCAATGTTCCAACTTTGGTTTAATTCGCGCTCTGGCACTCCGACTAAAGCAAATTGCGTTGCAATCTCATCGATACTTGCTGTTGCTGCAAAACGTCCACACATAAGCCAAGCCTACGACTCAGTAGCCGCAGTAATCGCACCAAATACGCAGGTATTGCTGATCCAAACGCTGAAAATCTAGACGCTTTTAAATGGGTATCCTTAGCAGGTGCCAAATACATCGAATGAGCTATGGCTTGCCCCGCAGGCTCGTGAGATGTTAGCCGCGTCTGTAGCAATCCCTAGTTCAAAATCGGTAATGAATCGTGCGTTAGTGCTTGGCGCACTTGCGAGTACACCATCCACTCTTTACCGACCGCTCTACTCGCGCGACAGCTCACTTATGGTTGCCGGATTGCGGGCCATGGGAACTTGGATTGATGAGCAACCAAAATCAATCTCGATCTCCCCACGTCCTTTAGTTGCAGTAAACAAGATTGATGTTGGAAATGCTGGAACTGTAATGCGCTTCTTGCCACCACTAGCGGCTTTAGCCCTTGGTGATATCGCTTTTGACGGAGATGCGCGTTCACATGAACGCCCACTTGCTCCAGTTATCAAAGCGCTCATCGAGTTAGGTGCCGACATTGATCACGGTGGCCGTTTTGGTTTACCACTAACCATTCATGGGTCGGGTTCATTAAAAGGTGGTGAAATTTCAATTGACGCAAGCGCATCAAGTCAATTTGTTTCTGCTCTCTTATTAGCTGCACCACGAATGGATAAAGGTTTAACTGTTAAAAACATTGGACCATCTCTTCCATCTGCACCGCACATTGAAATGACTGTTGCAATGTTGCGCGAACGCGGCATAAAAGTTGATAACTCAGAAAAAAATCTGTGGAAAGTATCTCCAGGAGAAATATTTGCAGTAAAAAGCATTATTGAACCAGATTTATCAAATGCTGCTCCATTTATGGTTGCAGCGATGATTGCTGGTGGATCTGTAACAATTTTGGATTGGCCAACTAAAACAACTCAGCCAGGTGACCAACTCCGTGGGATTTTCACACAGATGGGCGCTAATCTAGAGTTTTCAAATGGTGGTTTAACTGTTACTGGTTCAGGTTATATAAATGGAATTGATATTGATTTAAATGAAGTTGGTGAATTGACTCCGTCTATTGCAGCCCTTGCTGCCTTGGCTTCATCTCCTTCACATCTACGTGGTATTGGACACCTACGACTACATGAAACTGATCGCCTTAACGCTTTAGCTTCCGAAATAAATGGATTGGGCGGAGATGTAATAGCCCATGCTGATTCACTTGAAATCAAACCGCGCAAATTGCACGGCGGAACATTCCACACTTATGAGGATCATCGCCTTGCAACAGCTGGAGCAATAATTGGATTAGCGGTTAAAGATGTTTATGTTGAAAATATTGAAACAACAAAGAAAACCATTCCAGATTTCACTTCATTGTGGACAAGTATTCTTGAAACAAGCAATTAATTGGTGATTATTTAATGGCAAACGTGGGCAGAGGTCGTATCGATAAACTCGATGAAGATGATGTTCGGATTAGACCCTCTAGATCTACTCGCCCACGTACAAAAGATCGTCCAACTCATGCGGCTGCAATAAGAGCCCAAGTTATAACAGTTGATCGAGGGCGGGTTACTTGTATTGATGAAAATGGCGCTCAGATAGATGCCATGAAAGCCCGTGAACTAGGTAGAAGATCTATTGCTGTTGGAGATTGGGTTGGAGTGATTGGTGATTCAGAATCACTTGCTCGAGTAGTTCGAATAGAAACCCGAAAAAATGCATTAAGACGTTCAGTTGAGGATGGATCTGAGCGAACAATTGTGGCAAATGTTGATTACCTAATTATTGTTTCCGCTTCAGCTAGCCCAGACCCTCGCACCGGATTTATTGACCGTGCACTTGTTGCTGCTTACACCGAAGATATTCAACCAATTATTGTGATGACTAAAAGTGATTTA
>SXGQ01206723.1_pt1 | contig 15761 bp, 12 predicted proteins | sample 3178371 | NCBI WGS metagenome assembly SXGQ01 (sample SAMN11356859, study PRJNA531348) | freshwater metagenome | isolation source: freshwater sample F1-20 | place: China: Fuxian Lake, Yuxi | collected 2017-12-25
CACGTTCCACATCGGCGGCGTCGCGCAGCTGAAGTCCCCCGAGGTCAAGGCCAAGCAGGGCGGCAAGGTCTCCTTCGTCGACCTGACCTGCGTCGAGATCAAGGGCGGCACCCAGGTCGCGGTCAACGGCAACGGCTCGATCCGCATCCTCAACGACGCCGACCAGCCCGTCGAGGAGTACCGTATCGTGGCCGGTTCCGTCATCAACGTGAAGGACGGCAAGAAGGTCGCCAAGGGCGAGCCGATCGCCGCGTGGGACCCGAACTTCACCCCGATCCTCGCCAACCATGACGGCAAGGTCCGCCTCGTCGACATGATCTCCGGCGTGACCTTCACCGAGGAGCGCGACGCCTCCAGCAACACGTTCTTCAAGTACGTCATCGAGTACTCCGACGAGCAGAACCCGCAGGTCCAGATCGTCGACGCCGCCGGCAAGGAGCTCGGCGCGTTCACCATCCCCGCGGGCGCCCGCGTCGAGGTCGACGACGGCGACGTCGTCACCCGTGGCGCCGTCCTCGCCAAGATCCCCCGCCAGGCCGCCAAGACCCAGGACATCACCGCCGGTCTGCCGCGCATCTCCGAGCTCTTCGAGGCCCGCCCGCCGAAGGATGCGGCCGAGATCGCCAAGATCGACGGCACCGTCCGCTTCGAGCCTTCCATCCGCGGCAAGAAGCGCCTCATCATCGCCGACTCGATCGGCCGCGAGGAGGAGCACCTCATCCCGCACGGCAAGCACATCATCGTCGCCGCCGGCGAGAAGGTGAAGCAGGGCCAGGCCCTCACCGAAGGCGCCGTCGACCCGCATGACATCCTCGACATCCTGGGCCAGTCCAAGGTGCAGGACTACCTCATCACCGAGATCCAGAAGGTCTACCGCTCGCAGGGCGTCGTGATCAACGACAAGCACATCGAGATCATCGTGGCCCGCATGCTCCGCAAGGTGCGCGTGGCCGAGCCGGGCGACTCCGACCATCTCTGGGGAGAGCACGTCGACCGCACGCTGCTGGCCAACGCCAACCGTTCCATCCACGAGCGCGGCGGCCAGATCGCCGAGTCCGAGCCGATCCTCCTCGGCATCACCAAGGCCTCCCTCGAGACGGAATCGTTCATCTCCGCGGCCTCCGTCCAGGAGACCCCCCGCGTGCTGACCGACGCCGCCACGATGGCCAAGCGCGACCTGCTGACCGGCTTCAAGGAGAACGTGATCATGGGCCACTTGGTTCCGGCCGGCACGGGTCTCCCCGCCTACCGCAAGATCCGCGTCCTGCCGACGGTTCCGAAGGCCTAAAGACCCTAGCCCGCCAAATCCCGCCGAAAGGCGGGATTTTTCTTTCAACTGAGGCTAATACCTTCCTTTTGGGGGTTGATAGGGGGTAGGGGATGCCTAGTCTGGGTTCAACCCCCTCCCTGTATGACCTCGGTCCGCTTTCTTATCGCCGCCGCCTGCATGGCTGTCGGGCCTTCCTTGGGTGCCGCCAATCTCTTCCCGACCTCGCCCTTGATCCAGCTCGGCAACGACACGGACATCTTCTTTGATTCGTCGTTCGCCCTCGACATCACGGACAACCTCTACACCACGGCCAACGCCGTCTCCGCCACTTCCTGGACGGTGACTCCCGGCTTGGCCTTGGAATACGGCAAGGACTCCGCTTTCGCGGTCAACTTTTCGGCCCGTCGCAATATCGTCCGCTACAACAAGGCCTCCTTGGCCGACCTCGAGGACGACCGCGACGCCCTCTCCGCCAGCATCCGTGCCGATGATGGTGGTCCGTTGAGCCTGAGTCTGGACAGTTCCTACCGTATCACCGTCCGTAATGACGACCTGGCCCAACAGGGCGTCGGAACCTCCGTCCCGCTGGGCGCCAACCTGCTGCGCCAGTCCAACTACTCCCATACCTTCGAGGCCAAGTACAAGCTGACCGAGAAGATCAACGTGACCTTGGGGTTCACCAATACCTATAACCATTACCTGAATCCGGTGAAAGTCGTGGAGACGACCCAGACGACGGGCTTGGCCCCTCCCTTTGCCGACCCCAACCCGGGCTTCTTGACCTCCTACAATACCAACGGCTTGACGGAGCTGAATACCAAGGCGATTCCCCTCGAAGTCACCTACCAGGCCTTCGAAAAGCTCTCTTTCGGCCTCCGCTACCAGCACGACATCACGGATTACTCTCCCGCGCCGTACTTTTCCCAGAACACCTCCACCGCCACCCCGGGGCTGATCACCACCGAGCGTCCCGCGGGGTACCCGTTGCAGATGCGCAAGCACTTCTATGGTCTCACCGCCAAGGGTGACCCGACGGGTGCCGGCAAGCTCAACGTGACCGCCCGGGCCGGTTATGCCACCTCTTCCGTGGATGGCGCGGCGAACGAACAGATCCCTTCCTTCTCGATCAACCTGCAGCATAGCCTGACGGAAAAGGTCAACCACTCGCTGGCCTTGTCCCGCGACATCAACGCCAACAACACGGGCGGCCAGATCGACAGCAAGTCCTACACCTACACGGTGAACTTCACCGCGGCCGAGGACCTCAGTTTCAACCTCGGGACGACCCGCAGCGACGTCCTCGCCGGTACGACCGTCGTCAACACCATGGTCTACAACCTGGGGGCTGATTATAAATACAACCCCCACCTGAGCTTCTCGTTGGCCTACAGTTTCACCGATTCGAAGCTCCCCGCCAACGCCGCGGCCAACTTCCAGGCCAACGCCCTGACGATTTCGGGGGCTTTCCGCTACTAAGCGGCGCCGGGGCCTCGGTCGGACGCGGGGGCGGAGGGTCTCGTTGACCTCCCGCCCCTTTCCGTTCATGCTTTACCCATGCTCCTTCACCTCCGTGACCTCCTGCGGCTCGGCCTGGTCTGGGCCTGCCTGGTCGGCCCCGGCTTGCTGGCCGCCGAGCCGGCCGCCCCCGCCGCCGAGCCGGCCCCGCTTCGCCCCAGCTACCGCCTGCGGGCGCGCGACACCATCCGCGTTGGCGTGATCAACGAGGCGGACACCTTGGTCGAGCGCCGGATCAATCCCGACGGCACGGTGGACATCCCCTTCCTCAAGGAGATCGTGAAGGTCGGCGGGCTCACGGTGAGCGAGGCCCAGACCGTGCTCGAGAAACTCTACCTCAGGTATTTCAAGCGACCCCAGGTGGTCCTGAGCATCGTCACCTACGCTGAGCGCCGTATCTACGTGAACGGCTTCGTCGGCAAGCCCGGCTCGGTCCTCGTCCCGCCAGAGGAAACCCTGACGCTCGGCCGGGCTCTCTCGATGGCGGGCGGGATCCTCGCCCGCGGCAGCCGCACGGATGTCACCGTGACCCGCAGCCTCAACGGCGTCCCGACGCCGATCCAAAAGGATATGTCCAAGATCGACAAGGGGGAGGAGCCCGATTTCCCCCTCGAGGACGAGGACCAGATCTACGTCCGCGACCGCACCTTCTGAACTCATGGACACGCCTTCCCCCAAGCCCGGTCAACCCCCGGAGGACCCTTCGCGCGGCCCGCGCGGCTACGGCTCCTACGGCTCCTATGGCGGCTATGCGGGCTATGCGGGCTATGGCGCCGCGGGTTACGGTAATTACGGCAACTACGCCGCCGGCGGCGCGTCCGGCGGCAAAGGCGGACCTTTCACCGTCTACCTCGCCATGCTCCGCGAGCGCTGGTGGTGGGTGCTCCTGTCGGTCCTGGTCTTCGTGACCATCGCGGTGGTGTACACCTCGACCATCATCCCGGAATACCGCGCCGCCGGCCGGCTCCGCGTCTACCGGCTCACGCCGACCATCGGCACCGGCAACACCGGCGTCGACGAGACGCAGCGCATCGGCTCCAACGACGACTTCCTGACCGCCATCGAATCCATGAAGAGCACGGCGGTGATCGAAGGGGTCTCCCGCCTGCTCACCCCGGCCGAGCGTAAGCTCGTCCTCGAGCCCTACCAGCAGGGCAATGTCTTCACCGGTCCGCTGACCGAGCAGGAGGTCTTCGCCCGGCAGCGCGGGGTCAACCCGACCCGCCAGACCTTCGTGGTGAACGTCGACTTCACCCACCCCAACCGCGAGCTGGCCCGCCTCGTCGCCCAGCGTTTCTGCGATGTCATCCAGAAGTCGAGCGAGGACGAGCGCCTCACCATCACGCACCCGCTGGTCGAGAAGGCCCGCATCGAGATCGAATCCCTCGAGGACAAGATCCGCCGCCTCTACGAGAAGAAGAACGGGCTCGTGAAGTCGGGCGACCTGCTGGACATCGCGGGCACCACCAACAGCATCGCCGCGCAGCGCTCCAAGCTCATCCAGGACCGCGAGGATTACCGCAAGCAGCTCGACGAGATCGGCATCGTGGTCGCGCTGGTCGCGCAGTACCGCGCTGCCGGTCGCGACCTCTCCGAGATCCCCCTCGTCCGGTCCGACGCCGACGTCGCCGCCGCGCGGGCCAAGTCGACCGACGCGCAGACCCGCGTACGGGCGATGGAGGAGATCTACACGGACCTGCACCCCAAGATGATCGCCGAGCGGCAGGCGCTCGCCCAGCTGTCGGCCGAATTCCAGCGGGCGGTGAAGACCAAGGCGGATTCCCTCGCCGCGGCCCAGGTCGACCTCCGCGCCAAGCTGGATAACGCCGTCGAGATCCTCCGCCAGAAGGACGAGGCCATCAACCGCCTCCAGGCCGCCGCCGTCGAGCTCGAGAAGATCGACAAGGACATCCGCGCCAACGAGGAGTTCCTCGGCCGCATGAAGCTCAATTACGAGGAGGCCAAGCTGCGTACGGCCACCTCCGGCATCAGCACCTCCATCCGCGTGATGGATAAGCCCTCCGTGTCCGACAAGCCGGTCAACAAGAACTTCAGCGTCAACGCCCTCGCGGGGCTCGCCCTCGGGTTCTTCGCCGGGGTCGGCCTCGTGCTGCTGCTCGGCACGCTCGACGACCGCCTGAAGTCCGTGCGCGACCTCGAGGGCGGCCTGGGGCTCCCGGTGCTCGGCACGGTGCCGAAGGTCTCCGAGACCGCCGGCCCGGACTGCTCCCTGCTCGCCCGGCAGGACAAGGACCGGCAGGCGACCGAAGCCGTCCGCGCCATCTATTCCGCGATGAAGATCAACCCGGCCTCGGCGGCCGGCCGCGTCTTCCTCGTGACCTCCACGCGCCCGGGCGAGGGCAAGACCTTCGTCGCGACCAACCTCGCGCTGGCCTTCGCGCAGCATGCCGAGCGCGTCATCGTGGTCGACGCCGACCTGCGCCTGCCCAACGTGGGCCCGTCCCTCGGTTTCGCCGGCGACGGCGGGGTCAGCCGTTGGTTCAACGGGGAGATGACCTTGGACGAGGCCATCGTCAAGGACGTGGCGCCCGGGCTCGACGTCCTGCCCGTGGGCCTCAGCTGCCGCAACCCCACGCAGATCATCAACCACCCGCGGTTCGGCGAGATGATCGACGAGCTGCGCCGGCGCTACGACCGCGTCTTCATCGACTCCCCGCCCATCGGCGCCGTCTCGGACGCGCTGCACCTCATCCCCAAGGTCGACGGCGTCGTCTACGTCGTCCGCTTCAACGTGGTGAGCGCCCGCAACGCCGCCGCCTGCCTGGCCCGCCTGCGCGATGCCGGCGCCACGATGCTCTGCGCCGTGCTCAACCAGATGTCGGTGCGCCTCGCGTCCGTCTACACGGACACCTACGACCCGTCCGCCGGCAAGTATTACGTCGGCGAGTCCGGCGCCGGCCCCAAGGCCTGAGTTTCCCGCCATGCGTCTCCTCCTCCTGCTGCTCCTCGCGGCGGCCCTCGGCGGCTGCCAGACCGCTCCCGTCACCGGCCGGGCGCAGTTCATCCTCGTCGACGAGGCCGAGGTCGCTTCGCTGTCGTCCGGCGAGTTCGCGAAGATGAAGAAACTGCCGCACGACCCGCGGCTGGCGAAGATCCGCGAGATCGGCCTCAAGATCGTCGCGGCCGCGCGGCGTGACGACCGCAACGGCGTGCTCCCGCCGGCGTCGCGCTGGGAGTTCGCCATTATCGACGACCGGTCCCCGAACGCCTTCGCCATGCCCGGGGGCAAGATCGGCTTCAACGCCGGCATGTTCGCCTACGCCCCTACCGACGACGACATCGCGGTGATTCTCGGCCATGAGGTCGCGCACGTCATCTGCCGGCACGGCGCCGAGCGCGTCTCGCAGCAGCTGGGCGTCGCCGCGGCGGTCGCCCTCACCGAGGAGGCCACGAAGAAGAAGGACGCTCAGACGCGCCAGGCCTGGGTCGCCGCGATCGGCCTCGGCACGCAGCTCGGCGTCCTGTTGCCTTATAGCCGCGGCCATGAGTCGGAGTCCGATCACCTCGGCCTGCTCTTCATGGCCCGCGCCGGCTACGATCCCGAGAAGGCCCCGGGCTTCTGGGAACGGTTTGCCAAGATCGGCGGCTCCCGCCCGCCGGAATTCCTGTCGACCCACCCCGCGGACGCCACCCGCATCCGGCAGCTGCGGGGCTGGATGGCCGAGGCCAAGGCGCAACGCCCCAAGGGCTGACGCTCAGCGTCGCTGCAGGCGCAGCGGGCAGGTCAGGTAGATGCCCTTCGGATCGTTCAGGGTCCGGATCGCCCGCAAGGTCTCGGCGTGCGTCCGCAGGAAGAGCACCGCAGGGTCGCTCGGCGCCGAGCGGGTGAAGAGCGGGTGGTCCTCCCGGGCGTCGGAGAGCAGCTGCTGAAGCAGCGACTCCTCGCCCTCGTGCAGGGCGGGGACCTGGACCAGCTGGGCGTCCTTCAGCTCCGCCAGCGACCGGGCGAGGGCGATGGCCTCGCGGAGGCCGCCGAACTTGTCGACCAGGTTGCGCTCGCGGGCATCGGTCCCCAGCCAGACGCGGCCTTGGGCGACCTCATGCACGCCGTCGCGCTGCAGCTTGCGGCCCTCGGCGACGACCTTGAGGAAGTCCTCGTAGACCTCGTCGACCATGGACTGGATCAGCGCGAGCTCGTCGGCAGCGGCGGCCCGGTGGGCTTGGCCGAGGTCGGCGTAGCGGTTGGTCTTCACCCCGTCGTGCCCGAGGTGGAACTTCCTGGCGAGCTCCTCGTAATTGAACTGCAGGCCGAAGACGCCGATGGAGCCGGTGATGGTGGCCGGGTCGGCCATGATCACGCTCCCGCGCGCGGCGATGTAGTAGCCGCCGCTGGCCGCGAGGTCCCCCATGGAGACGACGACGGGCAGGCCTTTCTTGCGGAGCAGGGCGACCTCGCGCGCGATCAGGTCGCTGGCGAAGGCGGAGCCGCCCGGGCTGTTCACCCGCAGCACCACGGCCTTCACGCGGGCGTCGGCCCGGAGACGGCGGAGCTCGAACGCCAGACGGTCGCCGCCGACCTCGTCAGGGCCGCCCCAGCCGTCGACGATCTCGCCTTCGGCGTAGACCACCGCGACCTTGTCGGCGCCGCGGGGCAGCTGGACCTTGTCGGCGTAGCGCGCCAGCGACACCTGGCGGAAGGACGTCTCGCTGTCGTCGACCGCCGCCCCCGCCTTGCGCACCTTCTCGATGAACTCGTCGCGCTGCTGCAAGGTGTCCACCAGCTTGAGCTCCAGGGCCTTCTTCGCGGGGAAGACGCCGCCGGCGTCGGCCGCGCGGTTGAGCGCGGCGTTGGTGAGCTTGCGGGACTGGGCGATCTGGCCGACGACCCGGCTCCACACGCCCTGCACCAGCCGGGTGGACTGCTCGCGGGACGGCTCGCTCATGCGGTCGCCGAGGAAGGGCTCCACCGCCGACTTATATTTGCCGACCTTGGTGACCTGCACCCCGATGCCGAGCGTCCGCAGCGTCTCGCCGAAATAGAGGTTGCCCGCGGCGAGGCCCTTGAGCTCGAGTTCGCCGGCGGGGTGCATCGCGATCTGGTCGGCGACGCTCGCGAGGTAGTATTCGCCCTGGCTGCCGTTCTCGATCCAGGCGAAGACCGGCTTGCCGCTCTCCTTGCGGAACTCGGCGATGGCCTGGCGGAGTTCGCCCAACTGGACGACGCCGGCTTCGATCTCGCCGGCGATCACGACGCCCAGGATGTTCCGGTCCTTGGCGGCCAGCTCGAGCGCGGCGAGCGCCCGGTAGAGATCCACCGTCGGGCGGGGGTCGTCGCCGAGCAGCGAGCCCAGGCCCGCCTTGCCGTGCGCGGGGGTGTCGTTCACCACCAGGCCGTGGCCGACGACGAGCAGGGTGCCAGGCCGGACCGTCACGGTCGGTGCGCCGCCGCCCGAGGCGCTCAGCCCGGCGACGATGAGCACCAGCAGCAGGAAGGCGCAGAGGGCGCCCGCGAGGAAGGTGCCGAGCACCGAGGCGAGGAGGGATTTGAGGAATTCTTTCATGGGGGCGTCCGCGGAGGTTTCCCGCACGATGCCCGACTGGCGAAACATCGCCATTCAAAAGACGCTTTTTCGACGCTGGTTTCCGCTGGTTTCCTTTCGCGGTCGTCCTTAGATTAATCGCATGTACGAGCAGACCCCGGATGCGGGCGCGGCCACCGAACGCAAGGCGCTGGCCATCAACCTCGACCGTTCCGCCTACGGCGCGTTCGCCGAGATCGGGGCGGGGCAGGAGGTCGTCCGCCATTTCTTCAAGGCCGGGGGCGCCTCGGGCACCGTCGCCAAGAGCATGTCGGCCTACGACATGCGGGTCAGCGACGCCATCTACGGCCACCCTAAGCGCTATGTCTCGCGCGAGCGTCTGGAGCAGATGCTGCAGCACGAGTACCAGCTGCTGGTCGATCGCCTGGCCGCCGAGCGCGGGGCGCAGACCCGCTTCTTCGCCTTCGCCGACACGGTCGCGACCACCCCGCACGACGGCAAGGGCCAGGGCCATTCCTGGATCGGCTTGCGGTTCCAGGAGGCGCCGCTCACCCCGCCGAGCGAGGTGCTCCTGCACCTGCGGCTGTGGGATAAGGACGCGGGCCGCCAGCAGGACGCCCTCGGCATCGTCGGGGTCAATCTCATCCACGCCGCCCTCAATGCCCGGACCGGCGTGGACGCCTTCCTCACCGCCCTCGTCGAAGGCGTGGGCGTCGGCCGGGTGGAGGTCGAGTTCGTCCATTTCAAGGGCCCGGCCTTCGGCGCCTTCGACAACCGGTCCGCGGCGCTCCGCTTGGTCCGCCTGGGCCTGACCGACGCCGTGCTGTTCGGGCCCGAGGGCGTCCCCGAGGTCCCCAGCGAATACCTCTACAAGAAGAACCTGCTCGTCGCGCGCGGCACCTTCCGGCCCGTCTCCCTCGTCAACGAGGACATGCTCGCCTGCGCCCTGCGCAACCTGGGGGAGGGCGGGGCGGACGTCCTGCCGCTCTTCGAGATGTGCATCGGGTCGGACCCGCACCCCGAGGCGGAGCTCATCGACCGCATCCGCCTCGTCGCCACGCTCCGTCGGCCCTTGCTCGTCACCCGGCACCGCGGGTGGTACCGCCTGCCGGCCTATTTCCGCATGCACACCACCGGGCGCATCACGCTGGTCGCGGGCATGAACAACCTCGTCGACCTCTTCAACCCCGAGCACTACACGCAGCTCGAGGGTGGCGTGCTCGAATCCTTCGGCCGGCTCTTCAAGGACGGCGTCCAGGTCATGGTCTACCCGATGCGCGGCGACCAGCTGCGGCGCCTGGTGGCCGATCCGGTCGCCTGCAAGGTCTGCTTCCCCGAAAGCTATTCCATCAAGGAGGACGCGGTCATCGCCGCTGGCGACATCCAGATGCGCCCGACGGTGGCCGGCCTCTTCCAGCACCTCCTCAACAATGGTTTCTTCGTTCCCATCGCGGGCGCCGACCCGGCCGCGATGGCCTGCCAGCCCCGCACCTTGGCGGACCGGATCCGGGCGGGCGAGGCGGGCTGGGACAAGGAAGTGCCGCCGCCGGTTGCCATCGCGATCAGGAGCCTCAAGTTATGGGCAGACTGACCGCCCATGCCCGCACCCCTGACCTCGTTGCCGCCGTCGGACGGCGCCGAACTCGCCTTGTCGGTCGAGCGGGCCTACCGCGAGGGCGAGGTGCTTGACCGGCTGGAGGCGCTCTGGTCGCTGATCCTGGCGAAGTGCTTCCTCCTGCAGTGGGCGATCGACGCCTACGCCCTGCCGGTGCGCGGTCTGGTCTACGTCTGGCTGCTCACCTTCGCCATGGCTGGCGCGGCCTCCGCGCTCTACCTCCGGGCCCATCGCCTGAGGCTGCGCCTGCTGCCGTGGCGCGCCCGCGTCAGCACCGCCCTGCTGGTCGGCCTGCTGGTCGGCCTCGGCACCCTGGCTTACGCGCACGGCGCGCTCGGCCTGCTGCCCGCCGGCGCCGCGGCCGCGCTCGCCTGCGTCCTGCTCGGCAACGCCTCGCTGGTGCGCGCGACCTTGGTCGGCGGACCGGAGCCGATGGTCGGCGCCCTGCTCTGGTGGGCCGCCGCGGGGCAGGCCTTCCGCGACGCCGACGGGCGAGCCTTGCTCTGGGTAGGGCTTGGTTTCCTCGGAGCGCAGGCCTTGCCTGGCTTCGCCCGGCTGGCGCGCCGGCGCCGGGAGCAACGCGTCTGATCAGCCGAGGTCGGCGACCGCCTTGCCGCCCGTGCTGTTGATGAGGTGCGCCATGAAGCGCTTCATCGCCGGCGTCAGGACGCGCCCCTTGCGGTGCACGATCGCGAGCGGCCGGGCCACGCGGCGGTCGCGCAGGCGCAGCATCACGAGAGTGCCCTGCTCGACTTCCTGCCGGATCGTGCCCTCGGGGACGAGGGCCACGCCCGCGTCGACCTCCACGGCGCGCTTCAGGGTCTCGATGTTGTCGAACTCCATCGACGGCTCGAGCTCGATGCGCTGCTCGCGGAAGAACTGGTCGAGCGCCTTGCGCGTCGGGATGTCCTGGTCGAAGCCGATGAACTTGCCGCCCTGCAGGTCGGCGAGGTCGATCTCCTTCTTGCCGGCGAGCTTGTGCTTGGGCGCGCAGATCGCGACGAGCTGGTCCTCCATCAGCGGGGTGATCTCGATCTGCCGCATCTTCTGCGGGAAGGCCACCAGGCCGAAATCGACGGCGTTGGAGATGACGTCCTCGTAGACGAGGTTGGAGCGCCGGTACTCGACGCGTACGTTGACGTGCGGGAACTCCTGCATGAAGCGCTTCACGTGCGGCGGCAGCTCATGGAGGCCGATCGAGACGATGGTCGAGACGTGGACCGTGCCGCTGACGACCTTGCGCATCTCCTGCATCTCGCTCGAGACCTGCTCGTAGCGGTTGAGGATATCCTTCGCGGCCTCGTAGAGGCTGCGGCCCTCGCGGGTCAGCCGGAACTGTTTCTGGCTGCGGTCGACGATCAGCACGTTGAAGTGCTTCTCCATGGAGCGGAGCTGCTGGCTGACGGCCGACTGGGTGATGGCGTTGAGCTTGGCGGCCTTGGAGAAACTCTCGTTGTCCACCAGGTCGCGGAAGATCTTCAGGTTCTCGATGTGCATGGAGGAAAAGTCCTTGGATTAATAAATCTAATGCCAAATGCCTTCAAGTGTAGTTTTGCTTATCTGACAACCGCGCTCCTCCGGAATCAGCCTGCTGGCGGCGTTGACTCGGGGGCCGATCTCCTCCACTAGTGTTCAAATGGTCACCTATGACCAGTTCGCGGGCCGATGCGAGGCCGTCTTGGGCCGGATCCGGCAGGCCTGCGTGGCCGCTGGCCGGGCGCCCGACTCCGTGCGCCTGCTGCCCGTGACCAAGACGCACCCGGTGGACGCGGCGCTCTTCGCCCACCGCTTCGGTCTGCCCGCGGTCGGCGAGAATCGGGTGCAGGAAGCCCTCCAGAAGCGTCCCCAGGCCCCCGCGGAGCTCCGTTGGGAGCTCATCGGCCACCTGCAGTCGAACAAGGCCAAGCAGGCCCTCCAGACGTTCGACGTCATCCAGTCGGTCGACTCGGCCGAACTCGCCGCCCGCCTCGGTCGGATCGCCGGCGAACTCGGCCTGGTCCGCGAAGCCCTCATCCAGGTCAACTCCGGGGACGATCCCGCCAAGTTCGGCTGCGACCTCGCCGCCGCGCCTGCCGTCCTCGAGGCCGCCTTGGCTTACCCCGCCCTGAAGGTGACCGGATTGATGGCCATCGCCCCGTTGTCCGATGACCCAGACGTGGCCACGCGGACCTTCGAGGCGCTGCGACGTTGCCGTGACGAGCTGGAGGCCCGTTTCGCCGTCCGTCTGCCGGAGCTCTCGATGGGCATGAGCGGCGACCTCGAACCGGCCGTGGCCGCCGGCTCCACCTGCGTCCGCGTGGGCTCCGCGCTCTTCGGCGAGCGTCCCTCCGCATGATCCGCCGCCTCCTCATCCGCGACCTCGCCCTGATGGACCGCGCCGACCTCGAGGTCGGTCCGGGTTTCACTGTCGTCACCGGCGAGACGGGCGCGGGCAAATCCGTGCTGCTCGGCGCGCTTTCGCTCCTGGCGGGCAACCGCGCCGCGAAGACGATCGTCCGCAAGGGTGCCGAGGAATGCGCCGTCGAGGCCGAGCTCGAGACCGAGGGCGACCGGCGCTTCGACGAGACGCTGAAGGCCCTGGATCTGCCCGCCTGCGACGACGGCCTGCTGATCCTCAAGCGTTCGGTCCACGCGACCAAGGCGGGGCGGATCTCCGTGAACGGGGGGTCCGCCACCCTTGCGCAGCTGCAGCAGCTCGGCGAGCTCTGGATCGATTTCCATGGCCCGGGCGAGCCGCAGAAACTGATGCGCGCCGAGACCCAGCTCGAGATGCTCGACCTGCACGCGGGCCTGGCCGCGCCGCTCGCCGCCTACCGCGCCGGTTGGCGGCAGCGTCACGAGCTGCTCCGCGAGGCCACCGAAGCCGCCGCGGCCGAGCGGCTCTCCGAGGACGAGGAGGCGTTCCTCCGCTCGCAGCTGGAGAAGTTGGATTCGCTCGACCTGTCGGAGGAGGCCATCGCCAAGCTCGAACGCGACCACGCCCGCGCCTCCCGCGCGCAGGAACTGGCCGCGCTCCTCGGCCAGCTCGACGCGGGCCTCGGGGCCGACGGGCTCGGCGAGGTGCTCCCGAAGCTGCTCAAGGCCGGCGATGACGTGGCTCGGATCGACGCGGACGCCGCGTCGCTGCGCGACCGCCTGAACTCCCTCGCGGCCGAGGCCGAGGATATCCGCGCCGATTTCGCCCGGCTGGGTCGCGGGCTCTCCGCCGACGAGGAGGCCACGGCCGACCTCGACGCGCAGATGAACCGCTGGTTGGAGTTTCGTCGCAAGTACGGCCCGGGGGCCGAGACCGTGCGCGAGAAACGCGAGGCGCTGCGCCGCCGGCTGGCCTCGCAGGGTGACGTCGAGGCGCGGGTGGCCCAGCTGAAGGCCGAGGCCGCCCAGGTGGAGAAGGAGCTGCGCAAGCAGGCCGCGGTGCTCCGCGCGGCCCGCCTCAAGGCCGCCGAGAAACTCGCCGCCGCGGCCCGCAAGATGCTCGGCTCGCTCGGTTTCAAGAAGGCGGACCTGCGGATCGAGGTCGCCGTCGCCGAGCTCGGGCCGCACGGGGCCGATGCCGTCCGCTTCCTCTTCTGCCCGAACGCGGGCCAGGACCTCCTGCCGCTCGACCAGATCGCCTCCAGCGGCGAAGCCGCCCGCGTCATGCTCGCCCTCAAGACCGTGCTCGCCGCGGTCGATCGGACGCCGGTGCTGGTCTTCGACGAGGTCGACGCCAACGTCGGCGGCGAGATCGGGGCCCAGGTCGGCCGCGAGCTGGCCGCCCTAGGGGCCGGTCATCAGGTCTTCTGCGTGACGCACCTCCCGCAGGTCGCCGCGCTCGGCCATGCCCACTTGGTCGTGACCAAGACGCAGGACGACCGCTCGACGACGGTCGCGATCGCGCCGGTCCACGCCAGACGCAAGGACCGCGAGTCCGAGCTGGCCCGCATGCTGGGCGACCGCGCCAGCAAGGTGGCGCTTTCCCACGCCCGCGAACTGCTCGACGGCGCGAAGTAGGCTCAGGCCTTCTTCACGTAGCGATCCAGCCGCAGCCGGCGGATCAGGCGCAGGCCGATCGCCGCCGCCCAGGGCTTCGGCAGGCGGGCGGAGAACCAGCCCAGCAGCTTGTGCTTCCACCCGGTGATCACCTGCGGGTTGGCCTTCGCCATCGCGCGGAGGGCCTCGTCGACGCACGCCTCGGCGGTCTGCCCGCCGATCCCGGTCGAGCCGGTGAAGCCCGCGGCCTTGGAGAAGTTGGTCGAGACCGGACCGGGGCAGATCGCCACGCACCGCACGCCGTAAGGGCGTGCTTCCGCGTCCAGCGCGATGCTCCAGTGCAACGTGAACGCCTTGGTCGCCGCATAGGTCGTCATCAGCGGCGTCGGCTGGTAGGCCGCGAGCGAGGCCACCGTCGCGACCTGGCCGCCGCGCGCCTTGAGGTCGGGCCAGAGCAGGCCTGTCAGGTGCACGACGGCGCGCATGTTGACGTCCACCATCCGCAAGGTGTGCGCCAGGTCCGGGGCGGGAAACTCGCCGTAGGCCCCGAAGCCGCTGTTATTAACCAGCAGTATCCTTCCTTCCCTCGGCATTAGTTTCCGTAATTCGCCGACAACCTTCTCGATCTCATGCGGTTGCGAGAGGTCACAGGTAAGGTGACTGAACTTCAGGGAATTCGGGACGCCTTCCGGCGGGGTGCGGGAAAGGTTGAAGACGGCCGCGGCGGTGCCAGACTTTTCGATGCGCGAGAGGATTGCGCGTCCGATGCCCGAAGAAGCTCCGGTGATGATCACACAAGCAAAACCCTTGAAGAAATCGTCGACGAAGTCGGTGCGGGCCATGGACGCAGGTTCGTTCGTCAGCCCTAACAACACAACCCCAATGAGCAATGCTCCCATCGTCGTGTCCGGTGTCCATATGGACCTGACCGACGCCCTGAAGGAAACGGTGTGCGCCAAGGTCGGAAAGCTGCTGCGCCACAACCCGCGGATCATCCGCGTGCATGTCGAGCTCGTCCACGCCCGTTCGCGCGATCACAGTCGCGAGTTCGCGGCCCAGATCCGGCTGGAGGTGCCGGGGCCGGACATCGTGGTCCGGGAAGAATCCGAGGACTTGTACAAGTCCCTCGACCTCCTGGTCGACAAGGTCGACCGCCAGCTCCGCCGCCGCCACCGGCTGGAGAAGGAAAAGCGGAACCACCCGCACCCGACCGACCTCGGGGACCTCGGTAAGGCCGCCTGAACCGCGACCGAGCCCGTGCGACCGACCCCGGTGGCCTCGCGGCCGCCGGGGTCTTTTGTCGGCCCACCGCCCCGAAACACCCTCGCCCTCCGGCGGCTCCCGGCTTTTATCCAGACCCATGCGGATCTATTTCATGGGCATCTGTGGCACGGCGATGGGCAACGCCGCCTTGCTGATGCGCGCGCTCGGCCATGAGGTCATGGGCTCCGACACCGGCATCTACCCGCCGATGTCCGACCACCTCCGCGGCGCGGGGGTCGAGATCCTCGAAGGCTGGTCCGCCGAACGCCTCGCCCGGCTGAAGCCCGACCTCGTCGTCGTCGGCAACGTCGCCTCCCGCGGCCATCCCGAGGTCGAGTGGTTGCTGGAAAGCCGCGCCCAGCCGTACGTTTCGCTCCCTGAGCTGCTCCGTACGCGCCTGCTGAACGAACGCCGCAATCTCGTCGTCGCCGGTACCCACGGCAAGACCACCACGACCTGCCTGGCCGCGGTACTGCTGAAGGCCAACGGCACCGAGCCCGGTTGGCTCGTCGGCGGCGTCCCGCGAGATCTCCCCGATTCTTCCCGTCGAACCCAACCGCAGCAATGTGCCCTGACTGTTCACCGCCGAGCAGATCACCCGCACCACGAATCTCAAGGTCGGCGA
>SXGQ01279415.1_pt1 | contig 15757 bp, 22 predicted proteins | sample 3178371 | NCBI WGS metagenome assembly SXGQ01 (sample SAMN11356859, study PRJNA531348) | freshwater metagenome | isolation source: freshwater sample F1-20 | place: China: Fuxian Lake, Yuxi | collected 2017-12-25
TAAGATGAATCTTTCTCCATAACTTCTGTCTTAAAATAAGCATTGAACTCAGAATCATCAACAATCTCCAATTTAATTGGATCAATAATTACAGCAGATAATTGAACTGGACTACAAGAGTCTGGATCAGACCCATCCGTTTCAAAATCGAAAACACATATTTTTTTTGTTAACATTATTATGCTACTTTTTCAACCTCGTCATTCGGCCTTAATACAGCAGTAGTGCCGCTTGAATTGTCTTTACAATTTTCTCTGATCTTACAGCAACTAACCTTAACTTCTGGTATTTTAATATATTCCTTACCATTAAAAACGAACCTATCATTAACAGATAATTCATGAAATTTCATAAATCAACTCCTCTATTTTTAAGATACTCAGATACAAACATAATTTTATCTAACATCGCAACACCTAGAATATCAAACTTAACAACGCCAACGCTTTCTAGATCTTCCATTTCCATGCCAGCAATTTGACTTTTAGTTTTTGTGTCATATACCATAGGACAAATATTTGCTAAGTTTTCATCCGCTATTGCAACACCAGCAGCGTGTTTTGACTGATTCACTTTGGTGCCTTCTAATCTTATAGCCTGCTCAAAGCGTTTTGCAAGTGGTCCCTGAAATTGTCCATTTTCATCAATATAGCACCATTCTTTAAGTTTGTCTGCTTCGTTCTCTAAGGCCCATCTTATGATAGACGCTTCTCCTGTTTCGTCTTTCATTTCTTGTAATTCATCCGCGATCTTGGCTTCGTCGGGAATATTTTTAGTAATTCTATTCATTTCGTCGAAACTAATATTACCATATACTCTTAACACATCCTTAATAGCGCCTCTTCCTTTGATCGTATTAAATGTTACCATTTGAGAAACTTGATTTTGTCCATATTTATTCTTAATATATCCTATAATTTCTTCTCGTTTTTCAATAGGAACGTCCACATCAATATCTGGCATACTTACTCTATCTTTTGTATTACGACCAGAATTATAAAATCTATCAAATAATAGACTGTATTTAATAGGATCTATGCTTGTGATTCCAATTAAATATGATACTAGACAACCGGCGGCACTTCCTCGTCCCGGTCCAGGCAACCAGCCATTATTTCTAACATTACCCACTATATCCTGTACAATAAGAAAATAACTACTAAGACCAGCCCCTTGTAAAATATCTAATTCATATTTGATTCTATCAACATACTTTTGTTGATCATCTGATGGAATTTTATTCGCTATTTTACTCTTCCATCCATTCCTACAAAGTTGTCGCAAAAATTCATCTGGACCAATATCCACGTTAAACGGAGGCAGTTTTGGCCTGCTATAAATATCATACTCTTCACACATATCAGATAAGTACTGTGTGTTCTCTATTTCCTCCTCAGAATGAAGATCATTAATTTCTTCCTGAGATAAAATATGATAATTATCAGAACTAAAAAAGCAACCCATAGGAATATCTTGGTTATTGCTAATTTTACGACTAATCTCTGGGAATGTTGTTTTTAGGTTGTTGCAAAGAAGAATCCTCTGATCAGAAGCATCATCTTTTCTTGCATAGTGAGCATCTGGTGTGCATATAACCTTGGTATTTGTTAATCTTCCTAGTTCTCTGATAGTATTGGTTAGTTCTATTTGTATTGGTGTGTTAACACTATCCATTAATTGGGCTTCTAAAAAGAAATTATCTTTTCCAAACATTTCTTTCAAGCGACCAATAGTATCACAACCAACACTTTGCCAATCTTTAATGATCTTATCGTCTTCTATAATCTTGTCAGCTAACAAAGAACCCAAATGACCACAAAAACCAATTAGATTATTGGTAAATCTTCCTAGATTTTCTAAATCAATTCTTGGTTTGTGATAAAAGAAGTCAGATCTATTAGACTCCGATACCAATTTAATTAAATCTTTCCAACCTTCGTGATTTTTAGCAAGTACTATAAAGTGGGATAGACTCTTATTTTCTTTAGACTGTATAGTTGGCGACCCATCACATAAATAAATCTCACAACCAAGTATTGGCTTAATGCCAGCCTTAGTCATTTCTTTGTGAAACTTAATTGATCCGGCAATGGTTCCATGATCGGTTAACGCACAAGAATTTGCTCCGATCTCTAAACATCTACTAGCAATTTGAGATGGCTTGGACAAACCATCCAACAAAGAATACATTGAATGACAATGCAACGGATTATATTTTTTCATTGAACTTTGCCTGGGGCTTTATAATTACCAAATGAATGACCAGCATTCTTATATTTTTCAACAACTGTTTTCATACCTTTTACTTCAATCTCATGTTTAATTTGTTCGCACTTTGTCATAAAGGAATCCGGTTTGCATACCTGATTATCTCTATATTCTAAAATTGGCAGTAGTTTATTGTCATTTTCAAAAGTAGTTTTTCCAAAGTGGCATAACTTACTGCACATCCATGTTCTATTTAATCTTGGCTTCTTAGTTTTCTTTATGATCTCGAATTTATTTCGTAGCATATCCTCTGTTCTAGCAAGATCGCTTTTGTCAAAAAGAATTGAGAAAGGCCCACCATCATTAATAAAGTCTATAGTAACAATCACATGATCATACTCAGGATACAACCTACTAATTGCATAATGATAAATCATTAATTGAGGATCATTTTGGAGTTTCGCATGTGTTTTTTCTTGACCAGTTCCCCAATCAAGTCTTCTGCCAGTTTTCCAATCGATGACCTCTATGGTATTATCGTCGATTTGCGTGATCAAGTCAATAGTGCCTTTTAAGCCCAAGTATCCAGAAAGATTACCTTCATCAGTTTCATAGTCAAATTTTGCCCAAGGCTTTTCAATCAAAATATCGAAGTGTTGTTCTGGACAAAGTATGTTTCGATTTCTTGGATCAAACATACCATTATTAAACTCTATAGCTTTATAGCTCCAATTTTTGCAGTCTTGGAAGTCTTTGTTGGACCATTCATGATGAACGAATTGATTAATATAATAATGATATACTTTTTCTATGATAGTATCTAAGCAGTAATCATTAACATGAATCTCACCAATACAATCATCAATAAAAGTATCAATATTATCTTGTTTATTCTTTTTAATAACAGCTAGAATTTCGAGGACTTTATGAGTTATTGTTCCTTTATCAGCCTTTTTATTAGACGGACCTCTTAAACCAAGAACATATTCAATAAAGTATTGCTGTTCGCACATATTGTGCGTATTGAATGAACTACTTCTAAAGTATGTGATTATAATTGTAGTATTCCTTTTTTAGTAAGTAATCTAATTAGAGTAAAGTTTTGCTCATCTATACTCATAGAGTCGTTCATTAGTACAAAATCAAAATTTCTATGATCATATTTGTTATGGTCTAATGCAACCTCGCTAGCGTGATCGGAATTGAATGGATTTCTATTTAATTTAATAACATGACCTCCAGCATTTTTTATAACATCAACCTCATTAGGGAATCTACAGTCTGCAATAATAGCCAGATCTGGAGATTCGATCTTGATTTTATTTATTGTTGCGTCAGCCCAAACATTGTGTTTCATTTTTCTGAATAAATCTGTTCCAACAAACTGCATTACTTCTCTGGCTGTTAGTTTTGATCCGTCCCATTCTATATCTGTTAATTCATTTTTCTGTTCGTCTGTGCCATAACACTGATCATAAGACATTCCTAAAATATCCATACATATATCTTGTTTTAATGGATCAGCAAAATTATAAATCTTTCCTGTTTTGGTACCATCCTTATTAATGACAGTATTCCAAAAATCTAACAATGTTTCAGAACAAGTTGTTTTTCCAGACTGTTTACGTCCAGCGAACGCTATAATTGTTGTCATAAGTATCTCTTTATTTCGGTGTTAATTTCTTGCGAAGTCATCTCGGCAATATCCGGTTTCGATATTGATATATTAATAACATTATATGTATTCTTGCATTTATTAAATATCATTTCTGATGCTTTTTGTCCAGCATCGTCGTTATCCATTATTGATATAATAGTCATAGCTCCCGAACCATCTAGTAGTATTTTTTGTTTGTCACTCAGATTTGACCCAAACAAAGCCACAGCATTATGTATGCCGTTTTCTTCTAATTTCCAAACATTACCAGGACTCTCAACTAATATAACTTTGGTAGATTCTAGAATATAGTCTTTAGCGAACCACATATTATATAGATGGTTTTGACTTTTAAATTGATAATTATGTTTCCATTTTACAAATTTCCACTTATTGGATTCATCAGGACAACCATGATTCGGATTATGAAAAGAACCACAACTATCACATTTATTAAATATGCTTCGTCCTGTACAGCCAACCATATATTTTCCGCTCATATCATAAATAGGAGCAACAGCCCTATTATACATTTCTTTTTCTGGCTTATCACATAGACCGATATCATATTTATCCAAGATTTTGGAATCAAATCCTCGACTAATGAAATATTCTGATGGTATAATTAAAGAGTCTCTGATACTACGCCTACTAACTTTTGGCACACTCTCTTTGATTTCTCCAACTATATTTTGTACCAAACTAGAGAAGAGCCTCTTTTCTGTTTCAGATTTAGATATTTTGATATCTTTAAGTCTTTTGCCTAAGAAATCTTCGATAAATTTTATTGTATCATCAAAACCAACGGCCTTATCTCCAGATGTTTGCCACTGATATTTCTTTTGAGACAACACTCCTCTTATAAAACCAATAATTGATGACTTAAAGAATTTCTCACAATTATGAGTTCTACATTTCCAATTACCTCTATAGGATTCGCCATCTGGATATAAATTAAATGCACTAAGATTATCTCCATTATGTATTGGACATTTACCCACAAACATTTTACCGTTTAGAGTAATGTCATGAGATAAATCTAGAACATCTAAAAGCTCATCTATACGATCACAAACCTGATCACATAATACCTTTAATTGATTCTGATTATATGAATGGGATTGTTTGGTCATTACTTTGGTTGTCATCAATTGTAAATCCGCCGTTGTCCTGTTTGGTAATATTATTTGAAATCTCTAATTTTGTTCGACCCTCTGAAATCTTAGCACACCAACCTTTCATATGGCAATTAATATAGTCGTTGTCATCAAGACCACCGCCATGACGGCTGATAATAGGAACTAACTTTCTATTACCCTCATTTGGTCCATCTTCTGCGATTTCCTCGTCGCTTTTTCTTTTAAAGATTGTGAAATTACTACATAGCCATATAATTCTATCAGAACCACTAGCAGTATCAGTACTTTCTTTTGTGATACCATCTCTATTTAATTGAACAAATGCTACTATTGGCACCTTATATCTTGTGGCAAAATTATGTAAACTAGTCATCATAAAACCAAGAACCTGATACTCTTTTAGGTCTTGACTCATTCCCTGACTATCCATAAGTTTCAGATAATCATAAAATATAACACAAGGTTTTGCTGTACCATCATCTTCTAAACCCACATCCTTAACTATCCATCTTCTCATTAGAGCTAGTTGTTCTTCGAATGGTTTTCCAGCAATAGATTTATAATAAATTTTAGACGCTTTCAGAGATTCGACCGCTTTATCTATCTTATCTTTTTTATTTTGAGAGTCTGCAAACTTGCCAGTTTCAATAGTATTGATTTCTGTTTCGGTCATCATTGCTAACAAACGATTAATATGATCCTCTTTGGTCATTTCTGTATCGAGATTAAGAACAGGAATACCCTTCTGACCAATATACCACCCCATGTTATCAACCAGCAATGTTTTACCAGTTTTGGGTCGTGCTGCTATAACATTAACAGTACTGCGTCTTAAACCTCCACCAATAGCCTGATCATATACTGGAAAGCCTGTTGGAATACCCACCTGATCAATTGGATTATCAATCAAGTTTTGAATATATTCACTAATACCATCTGACATTTTAACTGGATTATTATCAACATCATTAATTAGTGTTGTAAAGTCGAATATTTTGTCTTCTGCTATTGCTAATATAGAAGATATTGGTTCGCTGCCATTAATGTCTAGTAGTTTTTCTTTTGCTTCTTCAAGCTGTTCGTGAAGCAATCTTGCTATTTGTAGTTTGCGTATTTTTGCAGCAAACTTGCTAACATTGTCTCTGTTAACAGGGAAATCTAGAATAGCTTTTAGATGTTGTGTTTCTTCTTTTTTCGACAAAACATGAGAAATGCCCAATTCCTGAGCAGCAGAATAAATAGATGCTATATCTATAGAAAGAGATTCTTGTTTATCACAAATATGCTTAATGCAACCAAATATTAATTTGTTACTATCGATAGTAAAGGATGCTTCTTGAAGAATGTCTGCTATGTCTAAGTATAGAGATTCTCCATATTTGCAAATTCCAGATAATACCGCTCTTTCAGCGGAAGGATCGGCCAAAATCATTTCAGTCCCCAGCGGTTGTTGAACAGTTGTTGCACTTATATCTATCGATGGAATCGGGTACTATCGCAGGACTAACTTTTTCTTTCTTGCCACAACTGCGACATTTAACCTCAACAGGTGTAAACTCTCGATTTCTTGGTGTTGGTGATGAGGTCGCTAATTTTTTATCAATAGCGATATCTTCTTTGTGCATGTTCTTTTCTTGCATGTCCAAAAATTTATTCTTACGATTTTTATTATTAGAACGAGTACTCTTAGTTCTAATCGGTGACTCAAATGAAGAATCGTCTTCTTCATCGTCTTTAGTCTTATTATCATCAGATGGTAGCATCTGTTGTAGAAGAGATATTAATTGTTTGATTTGTTCAGGATTGTTAAAATTAAGATCCATGATGTTTCACTTTCGTTTTTTGAATCGATAAAAGAATATCTGACAAGTTTTTTATTGATGATGCTATATATGATAATCTATCTGATCTTTGTTTAGCATACTTTTTAATCTTATTCAAGGCATTGGCTTTATCATTATGCTTTATAGCTTGTGATGATTTTTCCACATAGCCATATCCTTTGTAGTTATTAATATCATCTGCTATGCTTTCTTTTAGGGTTTCGTCAGCCCAATTGTATCTAGCGTTCTCTCTATTGATTGTTCTTTGAACATGAAAAGCGAACTGTGCTAATCTATAAGAAATCTGACCACAATCCTCTGGAGTTAATTTTTCAACAGAATCTCTATTCATTGTTAGATATTGATTAAGTTCGCTCTCTGGTAAAAATTGTGGAGCATAATTTGGAAGCCCAATACTAGTTTCATATTCATCTAATATTTTATCCCAATAGTTAACCTGATCAGAAGATGAGTTTTTGGTAATTTCAGTCATTTAATCTTTCTCGCCAGTTCTGTTCGTTTTCGTGGTGTGGTAATTCAATATATTTGATTCCATTGAGTTCGCACCATTCAATCTTTTCTCGATCTCTCTTTTGAGATCTTATAAAACCCAATTGATTATGATGATAAAATTGCACGAACTTATAATGCTGTTCCCCATGAACCTCTATTGCTGTTTTTAGCATAGGTAAATAAAAGTCAAAATATAATGTTTCCGATCTTTTAAGTGGTATTGGAACCTCTTCTATAATTTGTAGTGTTGGAAAACAACTCTTGAGCAATTCTCTGGCTTTCATATGTGGTTCAGATTTGTTCTCTAAATTGGCGTGTGCAAAATGTCCAGTTAATTGCCAATTCTGAATCTGACCATCCAGAGTTTTTATTTGCATTTAACACCCATTGTTTCCTTAACAGATTTCTCCAATTCCTGATACTTATCAGTATTATCCACAAAATATTGTCTTAATTTTTCCATGCCCTGAAACTTCTCATTATTATAAGAGTACCAAGCGCCTCCTTTATTGATTAAACCAATATCGACCGCGAAATTTAAAAGCTCAGTGTGCTTGTCAATTCCTTGTCCGTATCTTAAATACGAGGTTATAGCGCCTCCTGGTGGCCCTAGAGCAGAGCATACGACTTGCCATTCGATCTCTTGACCAATCTGTGTGCTATCAGCACTAAGAGTCCACGGCTTGAAAGTTTTGGCCCTTAATTTAATATCTGTCTGATAAGCAATTGCTTGACCACTCTTCTCTTTAAATTCTGCACCATAACCTGTTGGATTACCCATTAAGTGAGTAATGCCAATAACAACATTTTTATTGACCGGAATAACGTTAGCAACCTTACGACAAAACTTTGCTAATAGTTTCGCTCCGTCTGCTCGTTGCATCTTATCCATATCGCTGGTTATCTCTGCTTCTGTACACAGTGCTGAGTATGAATCGATAATAAGAACACTTCCTGGAACCTCATTGATAATTCTTTCTGCAATTTGTAAATATTCTTCTGCGTGTAGAATCTTACCTTGCTGACTACCAATAACATGAAATCTTGACAGATCCAATCCGGGTATTCCTTCTAGATCTCGTTTTTTAAGTCTACCTTCGATGTTTAGGTAGTACACTTCTCTTGGACTTTTAAGTTTTCCTTGATATTCTGGTCTTTGTGATGTTGATGCAAAATCTAATGATGTTGTTGTTTTTCCACACTTTGGTTGTCCTGTCAATACAACGAAACTTCCTTCTGGTATACCGCCATTCAATACGATATCTAATGATGGACTAACCGGTATAATAAGTGGTTCCTTATCAACAATCGCATTACCATTCAAGATAATATCTGACCCAAATTGTTTCTGAACATCATCTTTTAATTTACTCATTCTAATTCCTTTAATCTTGATAATTTTGATCGGTTGTTACTTTGCTTAACAAAAGTCTTGTCTTCTGATCTATCATAAGTTTTGTTAATCTTAGTATTTTCTATCTCCAGAGAACTTTGTTCATCTTCAATAATAGGCATCAAGTGTGGCGCTCTGAGAGAATAAATTTTTTCTGCTTTTTTGTTGTTTAATGCTCTTATAATAGCTTTGTCGCTAAACTTAGTTAAAAGTTTATTAGCAGTAGCTATCTGATCTCTATAGAATTTGGACCATTTCTTATTAGTCCAAAACTTGAAACCAATATCTTCTTTAATAAACTTGGCTCTATTTTCACAGATTAGTTCTGTGATATACTGAGCCGCAGAAACCATTTTTCCGTTAGAATACCTTGACGGATATTTATTCATTGTTTTTTGATAGGATTGAATATTGCAGATTTGTCTCGGTGGCTTTTTTGTTGTGTCGATGACTTTCTAGATTCATCACAAACAGATGATCCTTCTGGAGTCATTATAGTAACGCCCTTGTTCTTTTTACCAAAAGTCTCAGTTATCATAAGATTTTTATTTTGGGCGCCACCAACTATACTGCTTGAAGTTTTTATACTATTATCCGTATTGGTTTGTTTGTACTTTTCAATACAGTTCTTAACGGTTTCTTCTGGTAAATTTAGTTCGTTAACAATCTCAAGAATTTCGTGTCCTTGACTACTCAACCATTGAATAGCATACTTCTCAACCTTTTTTAGTCTGCTCATTATTCTGCCTCCCTATCGGCGTTATATAACCATGATAAATTTTTACTCTTTAAGAAATTTACATACATACTGAATGTTTTTTCTGATACCGGCTTAAACTTTGGTTCTCGACACTTTCTATCCAAGAAATTGGATGTCATTTTTTGTTTTGATGTTATGTTTAATGGATTATGTAGCTTGCCATCCGTATTCATTAGAATTAAATGGCGTGGTCTACTCTTTTCAGTAAAAAGTTTTTTAGCGAGTGTTTTGGGGCCATCTTTTACTAATCTTGGATTATTATTGTTATCATAGTAATCCTGTTCTCCGGTCATTGAATAGAATTCATCTAGTTGATCTACACTCTCTGAGACTTTTTGTTGAAAAATAAAGTCATTAACATCGGTTTCTTTCATTGTTATCTCCACTTGGGTTTTGGCGGCTTTTTGATTCTGCTCATGCCTTTGGGTAAAGACTTAGTTTCTAATTTTTCTTCCTTGTATGAATTGTGTTTCACATACAATTCTGTTTTTTGATCATTACTCATTCTTTCAGTATTACGCATAGCAAGATCGCCTATAGTTTTTAGTTCAGAATCAGACTTCTTAATTGATGCTGATTGTGTTGGTAAATCAATACCATAATCTCTATGAGCAGTATGTTTTTTGCAATGAACGCACTTTGGTTCCTCGTTGTAGTCTCGTATGCTAGAAAAGAGTTCAAAATTCTTTTTGCATTTATCGCAAATATAAGTATATGTTGGCATTATAAGTATGAGTCTGGTAAATATGCTTTCCACTCTTCTGGCATCTGTCCTTTTATAGTAAGAAGAGACTGAACCACTGGCAAGTATTTATTACTTTTTTGTGGTTTTGTTGGCAAATTTTTTAATTTCATCCCAGCATCTTGTGGTATTTTATTACCTTTTTTCCTATTACACTTAATACAGCATGTGACGATATTGGTCCAGCTAGTTGGACTATATTTAGATCTCCATAAAGATTTGGGTATAACATGATCATATGTTAATTCTACTGCATTAAATTTTTTATAGCAATATTGACAAGTATAGTTATCTCTTATGAGAATATTTTTTCTACTAAAATTTATATTCTGATTATTAATACTGAAGAACTTTCTAGTTTTTGCTACTGCTGGTACTGGGAAGTTCTTATTGATACCTCTAATAAAATCGTTTTTATAGAAATCAATAATCTCCACAGGATAAACATCCTTGGATTCAACTTCTTTAAAACTCCAAAAAATCGCCTTTTTCCAATCTATTAAACCAAAAGGAGAATAATCAGCATTTAGTAGTAGGCATTTTTTATGTTCAATTTCTTGGTCTGTCATGTTCTTGTTGCTCTAATCTCTCAATTATTTTTGCTATAATTGGATTTCTAACTATGTCGCTAGTATATAGTTGAGATTGTCCTATTCCATCAAGTCCAGATAAGTTTTGAATAATATCAAAAAATCCACCCCTCATATTTCTAGTAAGGTCAGACTGAGTAATATCTCCAGTTAGCACCATTTTACTTTCATTACCAATGCGTGTCAACAACATTTTTAACTGATCGTAAGAAGCATTTTGGCACTCGTCGGCCACAATAAAACTATGATGAAAATTACGACCTCTCATTAATCCAAGAGGAACGATTTCTATCTTATTATTTAATTTAAGAGCAGCATAATGACTCATTGGTATAAAATGTAATATCTCATCTAATACAGGCAATAGATAAGGATGTAATTTTTCTTCTGCTGTTCCTGGCAAGTAGCCGATTTTTTCTCCACTTTCCACAACAGGACGAGTTACAATAATTTTTTTAACTTTGTCATCTAAAAGATATTCTAGAGCCATACCAATAGCAATATGTGTTTTACCACTACCGGCCACTCCTTGGCAAAATGTGATAGTATTTTCTGCTACTGTACGAATATATTCTTTTTGATTATCTGAACGTGGTTTTAGTCTATTTCTATAGAGTGGACCACTATTATTTACGTCGTTTGTAGCATCAATGACTCTAGACTTTTTCTTGTCTTTGTTGTTTTTTCTCAATGTATTTACCTCACTGAAATAGGATTAAATTAGACAAGCGCCACCGGCACAACTAATTTCCTCTATTCCAGCAGTATTGTCCTCGGTTTCCAGTAGTTGTGTATAATCAACCTTTTTGTAACTATTGAATAGATCGCAATAGATTTTCCAATTATAAACATCCTTCATACAATATGTTAATCTTCTAATATCTCCACCAAAATATTTACCAGCAAAATTTTTAACTTTGGTAATAAATAGTAGTTTATCTTTACTGTCATTTTCTTTAGCTTGATTCATACTAACATAATCGCAAGCGGCCCATAGATTGTTATCAAACGAACCTAATGCTAGTTCTATAAGACCAGAACACCACAATGCGGCATCACCATACTCTTTAACAATTTCCCTACTTGTATAAACAGTAGTAAATGGCGCTTGTGGATAATCTTTATCTCCACTTTGAGGAATCAAACTAATACCAGCAAAATACTTACGATTATCATATATATATTTAGTAACTTCGTCCCATTCATCTGGTTTCACGGTTACTGTGTTGCTTACATTATGACTTAGATAATCTTGAGTACATAATGATTTATTCTTGCCAGAATGTACCCAATTCTTTTGAGTATCCTTAACAATAGATAGCATATCTACTGCTGGTAATTGATTTTTAAGTTTCGCTCCATCTGGCACTTCTATTGGAAACTTAACTACCTCATCAGTGTTATTAGCAGACCAACAAGACTTTTCGCAGGCTTGTGGGTTAAATTTCTTGAAGTGTTGATATGGTGCTTCTAAAACATTGGCTTGTACATGACGAATATAGCGTTTAGCATGATGCGGATGGATACCGGAACTGGTTCCAAGCATACTGCTACTTGTGCCTTCTGGTTTTAAACAGGTAACTCTGGCCGCTTGATTAATACCAATAGCTTTGGCTATTAGCTTATTAACTTCTACAGCAATCTTAGCGCCATTCTTTAATACCTTTTCTGATAATACTAAATCGTACTTTTCCATGATACCAGTTAATGAAACACCTAGTAATGATTCTCTCTGAAATATCTTGCAACTAGTTTCGCCAAGATAATCTAGTTTTGTAAATCCTGCTTGCAGAGTACCAATAATAGCAGCAGCCTTGCATCTTTCATAAAAATCTTCCTCATCTTCTATTGAAGAACAATTAATGGTTGATAGATTGCAGCCCTGCCATCCGCTCTTACCGCTCTCCTCATCAACAGGCCACATGCCCACTTCCACACAAGGATTAAATGTCATCTCTGTCGAATCGCTCCAAATAAATCCTGGCTCACCAAATTCTTTAACGCTTGACATTAATGTTTGGAATTCTTCAAAAGTCGTTTCGTCCTTTAGTAAAAGAGCAGAGTTATTGCTTCGTGCTCTTTGTGGATTTTCAAGATACCAGTTGCCTGTTTTTGCTTTTGCCATTTCTTCATCATCAGCACTAAACAAAGCAAGACTAGCGGATCGTCTAACGCCACCACTTAACACAGCATCGCTACTGTGCATAATAATATCATAAGCATCGATAGGACGAAGTTTCTTTTGTTCGTTAGCGATACAGCGATCTAATAGTGTGCGTATTTTTTCTAGTCCTTTAGCAAGAGGTTCAAATCCAGGGGCTTTTCCAACTCCAGAACTTAGATTTGATCCTTGAGGACGAATATTACTATAGTCAAATAGTATGTGACAATTTTTATATTGTTTGAATTCTTCTACAGGCTTACTAAAGTAGCTACTTAATAGAGCGCCAAGAGCATCAGCCCAGCCTTCGATACTATCTTCTATAACATAAACAGTACCTTGATCCTCTGGAGGATTGTGTTCTAGATTTGGCAGTTTAGCAACGTGGTGTTTTTGAACACTAAAACCAGTACCGCTACCACACAATAGTAACCAGAAACATTCTTGAAAAAAGCGTAATCTATCACAATATGAACTTGTACAATTGTATATTTTGGCGTGACGCTTTAGTATTGGTTCTCCACCAAATTGTAATCCTCGTTGACTACCAAGAACCTTCTTTTTGTACATCATATCGTATGCCCAATTTATATCATCAGTTATTCCAACATCCGCATACTTTGTGTGCATCATATTTCTAACACGATCAACAGCTTCTTTCCAAGTTTCTCTGCGATTTTTATCTTCTAACCAACGAGCATACTTACTAACAAATGTATAATTTTGAAGCTCTTGAAGCGCAGACATATTATCTCCTATTAAAGAATATTTAGAGTTTGAGAATTACCGGTTCTTGAGAAGAATTCTTTTAGCATCATTACATTACCGGTAATACTAATGAAAATGTTAAATTGAAATTAATTTTATTATATATCATATTACACCACACAATTGTTTCAGCCACGAAAGATCAGGTTCAACATATAAAATTTCTATGCCGCTCATTTTAACAAAAGTATCAAATCTTTTTTGTGCTTCGTCATCAAACAAATGTGTACCATGATTTTTTGTCATAACAACCTTTTTAATTCCTTCTTGCCATAAAGCCATAATACAATCATTGCAGCATTGACCAGTAACATAAGCAATACCGTTTTCTGGACGAATTGTACAATTTGATAATGCGTTACGTTCCGCATGAATCATCCACGGATATTTTTCTGGTCTTGTGTTTGGCAAAAGTTTATCATCAAGACCTCGTGGAAATCCATTGTATCCTTGTCCTAGTATTCTATTGTTTTTATCTGTTATAACGCAACCATGTTGCGTTTGAATATCATGGCTACGTTGAGAAACAACTTTAGCCAATCCTAAAAAATAGTCTGTCCACTTTGGTCTGCTCATAAGAATATTATAGCAAGCCTGGAGTCGTGGTCAAGTCATTTTGTTATGAGTTTGTTATATAAAACAAGAGTCAAAACGCCTCCAGCAACTCCCATAATAATACCAGCCGGACTAACACTATCATACTGTCCTAATAAATACAAAACAGCACCGCCCATATATGATCCAGCAACTCCTAGAGCAATGGTTTTAATAAAACCAAAATTTTCATCGCCAGGAACTAGTGTTTTGGATATGCTTCCAACAAATAAACCATATACCGTCCATACTAGTATATTAAACATTAGCCGCCTCCAGTAGTGTCATAGTTTCTTCGCTAGTAAGATTCTCCCCTGAATCTAAAATAGCACTTAATAATTGCAATCCATATTTTGCGTATTGATCTTTTGACATTCTTTGTCTTATTAGTTTTTTAATTCTCATTTTTGTAAACCATCCTCGCTTAACAGCATACTCTCTAATTTCAGCTCCATATAAATCACGTTTTTCTTGAGCACTACATGATTCGGGTAGTTTTGTTTTATTACATTCTTGAATAACTCTTATAATTGTTAGAATTATACTAATTACCATTAAAATAGCTATTACACTGCCAAACTCTTCTTCTTTTGGTATTCCGGCTTTATCTAATACTTTTTCAGATATTGCTTTTAGTTTAAGATTCATTTTCTATATACCTTTGTTTTACAGTCTGGTGAGATGATAACTGGTGGATGAACTACTTCGCTTTCCGAATCACTTTTATTTTCTGGTTCACAGTATCCACAATCAACTTTTTTAATTTCATCGCCACTCATGTACCAGCCTTTGCCTTTACATACTGGACAGTCTTTTCTTTTATATTTTTTTGTATTTTCAACTTGATGAGATTTTATAATTCCACCAACTATAGTTACAACTGCTGTTGTTGACCCATTATATCCATAAGCAGAATATAAAACTGATGCAATTAGTAATGAAGCAAAAACTTTATTCATTTCGCTTTCTCCATCTTAGTTTTGGTTTGGGTTTATCGTCGCCTTTTGGTGATGGACTCCATAATTTAATTATATCATATAGAAAATCTAAGAGCATTTTTAATGTACGACCTAAAGCAACTCTATCTAATAGTTTCATAAATAGTCCTCAAAGCCATAAGAAGGAAGTTTTTGTACTGGAAAACCATCGAATTGACTAAAAGCATATGACCCATTAGCAGATAACATACCAGCGGCCACTTCTGCTCTTATTAGAAAAGATCCGTCTGGAATTGGACCCCACTCTGGATGACCTCCATCATTCCATTTGCCCCAGCTATTTTGAACCAAGAATAAAGGTTCACTACCAGTATCATCACATGCTATCCATGCCATGCAATGAGCCCAGTTACCACTAACATTAGAAATACCATTTTTATCTCGTTTATTACTAAATCCATAGTTAGAGCA
>SXGQ01169222.1_pt1 | contig 15756 bp, 12 predicted proteins | sample 3178371 | NCBI WGS metagenome assembly SXGQ01 (sample SAMN11356859, study PRJNA531348) | freshwater metagenome | isolation source: freshwater sample F1-20 | place: China: Fuxian Lake, Yuxi | collected 2017-12-25
AGTATAAAATATATAATATGAATCATAATCATCCTTTAATAAAGACAAGTCATAATTTCGTTTTAGACAGAAAGGTTTTATATATTGATAGTAATGACCGGGATGTTGAACGTTGGCCAAGTGCTTCTGAATTTGAAATAACTTGTCCTCAAAATTATAATAATGTAGAATCATTACGATTATCTAGCATTAATTTGCCTTATTTTTTTTATAATATAAGCGAGAACTTGCGCACAAATAAAATTAAAGTTGAATATAGTACTTCCGCAACAACTACTATTACTTTAGAAGATGGTTATTATAATTATATACAATTAAAAGATGCTTTACAAAGTAAATTTACACTAATAAATTCTAACTTTGATGTTTCTTATAACTCAATTAATCGTAAATTCACTTTTTCAAATGCGTCAATACCATTTACATTTAGATTTGATTTACCCAATGACTATAATTGTGCTAAAGATAACTATAAAACAGATGTGTATGCTCAACATAGTAATTGGGGCTTAGGTTATATTTTAGGTTTTGATAAAAAAATATACACTTCTGCTAATAATACTATAGTTTCTCCTAATCCGTGTGATTTAGAAGATAATAAATGTATATATATTGAATTAGAAAAATACAATAAATGTGATGAAATCAAACCTTTCTTATATTATACTTATAATAATGCAAATTCCGGTATAGTAAATTCGGCATTTGCTAAAATTCCTATATATCCATTTCAAGACAATAAAGGTTTAGTAAATGATGGGTATTTTGAAAATATTAGTTATTATCAACCACCAATTGATAAAATAGCTAAATTTAAATTAAAATTTAGATATCATAATGGCATGTTAGTTGATTTTCACAATTTTAATGTATCTTTATCTTTAGAAATTAATCAAATACGTAATGAAATGAATAATTATGAAGTTAGAAGTCCATATAAAGCTTGAATCTCTAGATTAAAGATTATTTTCTTTAATATAGCATGTTTCACATAATGGAATATATTCAGTTGTTCCTATTAATATTCGAAAATAACTAGCTACAGTGCGATGACTATAGCAAGATGCCCCATTGCATTTTACACATTTTCCAGTCATTTTAAATACATTCGTTGCTTTACTTAATAGTTCCATCATTGTACCAAATTTTTGTCGCTTGTAATCCAAATCTAGTCCACATAAAACAACATTCTTTTTTAAAATATTAGTTAAATAAAGAACGCTTGTATGTATCGATTCAAAAAACTGGGCTTCATTTATGAAAATAAAATCTGCGTTACTAATTACATCTTTTGTTGCACTATTTTTAATAAAATTATCTAAATTTGTGATACTGTAGCAATCTATAGCTAATCCGTCATGTGAAATAATTTTATTTTTACCATAGCGTGTGTCTAATTCATAATTAATAGCTATGCAGTTTTTATTTTGTGCTAGCGTTTCTTTATAAATTTCTATTAGTTTAGTAGTTTTCCCAGCAAACATAGGTCCATAAATCAATGTAATACCTGAATATATATTATGATTTAGCATTTTATATGCGTTTATTATATATTACAAGTATTATTGTTTTATATAATATTTCAATTTTTTATAAACAATAAAATAATAGTATATTATTATAAATGACAGATTGGAGCGATGATATTGATAAGGTATTAGATAACATTAGGATAAATTGCGTTATTTTGAGCAATTTACATAAACAACGCTATTTCGAATTACAATCCTCTCTCAAATATTACAGAATGCCTGTAATTATATTAAATGGTATAAATAGTATATTTGCTGTAGGTCTTCAACCATATATATATCAAGGAACAATCTCTTTAACAAATTCATTAATAGCTTTAACTTGTGGTATAATAGGTAGTATTGAGTTATATTTAGGTATACAAAAAAGATTAGAAAATGATATGATCAGTCAACGTGATTATTATTTATTAGGTATTGATATATATAAAACATTAAGTTTAGACAAAGCTAATCGCCCGATACCCAGTAAAGATTATTTAGAAAAGAGTTATAATATATATACAAAATTAATTGAGAGTTCATCGACATTAGCAAAAGTTAAGGGAGATAAATTAATACCTATTGATATACCATTATTAGATGAACTAACTGTTATTACACCTCAAGCAAATGGCGGTTTTTGGACTAGACCAATAAATGCATCTACAACAGATTAATTCATTAAAAATTATAAAAATGATTAATAAAAATTGATAACTATATTTTTTTATAATAATAGTTATCAACTAATATTTAAACGCTATAACTATAAAATCAATATCTGGACATATGCCCAATCAAACCCAAAATCCGTTATTTTTGACAACATTGCAAGCAACACTAGATATATTACATGACATTTCAAGTTGCATTGATGAAAATACATATTTAAGTTTGGTAAATAATTTACAGCTATTACATAATATTCATACTTCGTCCAATATTACTACAACTAATACTAGACGAAGTATGAATATTATGGACTCTAGTCAATTAAGACAAGTTATATCAAGATTTTCACAACTTCAAACATTATGGAGAAATATGTCAGATGTGCAACATGCGGAATATGATCGTGATAATCTCCGTGGTAATTCTATGAATAATATTAATATGGATTTTAATAGCTTATGGAGAAGTGCAAGAAATGCTTGGGAAGCATTATCAATTGATGAACAAAGTGATTATAGAAATAATAACCCTGCTATTATCTATGAATCCCCTGTTTGGAGAATTTTGTTTCAACAGCGCGGTCTCAATACTAACGCCATATATTAAAAATTATAAAATAATGTAAAATAATGTAAAATGTAAAATGTTAAAAAAAATTGATAACTTTTTTTTTATAAAAAAACAATAATCACTAATAAACAATCCAGACTATAATAATAATGACTGGACATAATAATTCTATTCAAAATCAAACTCCTACATTCTTGACAACATTGCAAGCTACTTTGAATATTTTAGATGATGTTTCAGGTTCAATTGAAGAAAATACTTACTTAACATTGACTAATAATTTACAACAATTATATAATATTCATACTTCAAATCCAACTTCAAATCCAACTTCAAATCCAAATCCACCCATTATGACTCCTATAAATTATACTAGAAATGATTATGTTAGTGATATTAGTTATGCTTCAATAAGAAATTTTGATATTAGTAATGCTAATATTAATAATATTAATAATAATAATAATGAATACAGAAACATTCGTTCACTAAATGAGGAAACAAATAGAATGAATTATTCAACTCGTACTCGTATGGTTCTTTACGGTAATGCATTTTAATACGTTAAATAATGACGCTAATTAAATTACCTAGTTATTTTATAATATATAACTGTGGTTGTGCTAAGTAAAATACCACCCCATAATGTATCCAATATTACTAATAATGGCGACCAGTCTTTAAAAAACGCATAATTAGTTGTTTCATAAACCCCATTTATAAGCATACCTAAAAAAAAGGCATCTTTAGGAGGTGCGTTTTTTTTTATAATAAAATAATATAAACCAGAAACTAATATTATATAACAGGCTAGCGCGGATTTTATATTGACTTTAACTTCTGCTTTTTGAACTTTATATAATATTGGTAGCATAAAATCTTTAAACACAAATAAGTATGTTAAATCTAATGCTAGTAATAACGTTCCTATAAGTATTAATGCTTTCCACATTTAATTTATTATATATAATAAATTAATAAATAAATAACTAATTTAAATCTTTAGTTTTTATAAATGAGACAAAAATTTTTCTATTATTACAAAAAAAATAAAACACTATTTGTAATATTTTTAATTTCCATTATAATAATTTTTTCATTTATAAATCAATCTTCACATTTAGAATAAATATTAATCAATGCTTTATAAGTCATATTTTTCTTTTATCCATGATTTTAAAAATTCTAAAGGGCAATTTTTATAATCATCATTAAATTCGCCCAATTTGAAAAATTGGGGTTTTTTCATAGTTGGTGTTTTATAAAATAAATAATCTCCAAATTTACCTTTTCTAATTGCTAGTTCATTTGAAATCTTACGAACTAAACTATTGGTTTCGGAATCACAATCTTTTAATATAGTTACTGCATCATCTATTTTTATTTCTTTAAATGGGACATTTATTTTTATTGTTTTGAGAGATTTGCGTAGTTGCCCACATTCTAAATAATAACCAAATTTGCCATTTTTTAAATACACATTTTCTTCATTAAAAACTCCTAATAATTTACTAGTTTCTTCGCTTGTTTCTATTAGTTCTTCCAATTTGTAACCACCTTCTTTAAGTTTATCAATATTTATATCTTTTTTTACACCATAAAATCCTAGACTTCCATCTTCTTTGGAAAATTTGATTATAGGTCCATTTTTTCCTATTAAATATGTATGTTTAGCATCTATTTTTATAGTTAGTTTTTCTAATTTCTCTCCGCTTTCTAAATTAGACTCGCTTTTAATAATTAAATTATTTGAATTTATTAATGAATTTATAAAACTATTACATTCATCACATAATTCATAATATTTCTTTTTTCCACGTGCTATATTATCTAATTCATCTTCCATAGATTTTGTATACTCATAGTCAAATAAATTATTAAAATTTTTAATCAAAAATTCGATTACTAATATTCCCATTTGTGTTATTAGTAACTTATTTTTCTCATTTCCAAATTCTTTCGTTCCTTTTTCTTCAATAATGTTATTTTCTAATAGCACATAATCTATAACTTCCACTTTTTTTCCTTCTACATTTTGCTTAATTACATAATTTCGTTCTTGAATTTTTTCTAATAATGATGAAAATGTAGATGGACGACCAATACCTTTTTGCTCTAATAACTGAACTAAACGCGCTTCACTAATATGTGATTTTAATTCTTTAAGTGTTTGCTTGCATGTTATTTTTTTATAAGACACTACGTCTTCTTTTATATTTTTTAAATAATTATAATATTTTTCTGCTTCTTGTCCAAGCACTGCTTTCCAACCAAGAAATATATTTTCTTCGGCACTATATTTATATAATGCATCGTGTGGCGCACTAATATTTACAAGTAATACTTTATAGTGTGCAGGTGCCATCATGCTTTCCAAACTATTACACCATATTAATTTGTATAATTTTCTATGTTTTGCACTAAATGTTTCTTCATTATCTACATTTTCAATGCTAATACAAGTGGGACGAATTGCTTCATGTGCTTCTTGAGCATTATTATTTTCTGAAGTTGTTTTTGCATTAGTATTAACATTAATATTAGCATCTTTGTTTTGAATTAGTTTATTTATTTCTGGATTAATATATTGTGGCTTATATTTTTCAGATATATAGATTTTACTTTCTTCAATAAATTCCTCACTATATACTTTACAATCTGTTCTCATATATGTAATATATCCACCCTCATATAATTTTTGTGCTAATTCCATTGTTTCTTTTGGAGAAATATGCATACTATTGTTAGCTGCTTGCTGAAGTCCTGATGTAGTGAAAGGTTGAGGCGGATTTTTACTAGTTTCACGTTCTTTCGCCTTAGATAACATATGCTTGTATTTTTTACTTTGCTCTAAAAAATCTTTTAATGAATCGTGCGTTTCATGATTTATATTTAATGTAAACGGAATATTTTGACTAGTAAAATATCCAATACTATTAAAACTTAATTTTCCAGGTGATTCTTTAATCTCTCTATAATTATCATATACTAGACGCAGTGCAGGAGTTTGGCAGCGTCCAGCACTCAATGCATTTTTAGTATTAGAAACTATATGTTTCCATAATAATGGTGTAATAGTAAAACCCACAATTAAATCTAATATTTGGCGACCTTGCTGGGCATACACTAAGTCTAAATTTATTGTTCTTGGATTAGCAATAGCATTTTTTATAGCGCGTTCAGTAATTTCGTGAAATACGATGCGTTTAGTATTTGCAATATTTAATTTAAATACTTCGGCAATATGCCATGCAATTGCTTCACCTTCTCTGTCATCATCTGTTGCTAAAATGACTTCTTTTGCTTCATTAATGACTTTGCGCATTTTAGTAATTTGAGATTGTTTAGTGTCAATAATATTAAAAGTTGGTTTATAATTATTTTTAAAATCTATTTGATTTAAATTTGAGAGATGAGTAATATGTCCATATGAACCAATAACTTTATAATTAGTCCCCAAGAATTTTTCTATTTTTCCGCATTTTGCTGGTGATTCTACTATTAATAAAGTATAACTCATTTATAATTTACAAGTTATAATTTATTACCCTAATTAGTTATTAAATTATTTTTAGTAATTATTTTTTATCAATTGTTTTTTTTATATTATTAAGTATTATTAACTGTTATTATATTTTATAATATTTATAGTATATAATAATTATAAATGTCTTGTAAAAAATTAATGTGTAAATATAAATTAAATGATAAATCCATAACTAGAAAATGGTTAAAAATAAATCATCCCGATAAAGGAGGTACTATTAATAGTGATGATTTTAACAAAATATTAGAATGTTATCAAACTAATGAATTTTGTAATTCGGCAAGTCAAACAAAGAAACAAACAAATAAACAAACAAATAATAAAACAAATAATAAAACAAAATACCCAAAATATAAAAGCACATTTAGAGCCACAAGAGCGAGATTATTTAGTTGTATGCGAAAAACAGCTAACTTTAGTAAAATTGTTGGTTATCATAAATTTGACAAATCAATATATGATCCAAATAAATTAAATCTAGACTTAGTGGAGGCTTCGCCTAAAATGATGCAATTATTAAATAATATTAAAGAACTAGATGCTCAAGATGAAGTGAACCATGGTCGCAAATATAAACATTTTATATTTTCAGATGTAAAAGAAGGTGGTTATGGGGCAAAAATAATAGCATCAGCTTTTCAAGCAAATGGTTATAATAATATAATCAAAGCAAAAAAGGGACAAAAACAAAAATTAAAATTATATTTAGATCTTCAAAACTCTAATTATAAAAATTTTGCTTTATTATGTTCAAATACTATTTATGATACCACTTTTAATGAGAAAATTAAGAGAGAAGTCTTAAAAACATTCAACGAACGTCCGGCAAATATAAATGGAAAAAATGTAAGATTAATAATTTTTGATAGCGGTTTTAAAGAAGGAATTGATTTATTTGATGTAAAATATGTTCATATTTTTGAACCATCTTTAACTATTGCTGATTTAAAGCAAACAATAGGGCGCGCTACAAGAACATGTGGACAAAAAGGATTGCCATTTCAAGAAAATATTGGGTGGCCTTTATATGTATATAATTATTATTTAACAGTGCCTGAAATTGTAAGTAGTTCATTATATACTAACAAGGCATTACTAAATGACGAGGATGAACCAAAGGATGAAGAAGTAGTGTTGTTCAAAAATATGGAAAAATATAATGATGCTACATTAAATTACAGTACATATGATAAGGCAATGAACTCATTATCAGAACAACTATATAATTTAGCACCTATGTTTGCTGTTGATTATGAATTAACACAAAATATGCATAATGTTCTCGACTTAAATAACGAATTCATGTCTAATGAATTTTATTTAACGGGTGGTGCTAATAAATATAAAAATCCAAATGCTAAATCAAAGTTTTTCAAAATAGATTATATTAAATGCCACGGAAAATGTGGTAAAAAAAATACAAATGATATACCTATAAGTGTAGATTTTATGATATATGTATATAAAAAATATAAACATCCTAGCGAATTATTGACTACTAATAAATCAAATAGGCGACAAATTTTATGTAGTTATATGAAAAATTTGGATAATAAATATTGCTCTCAACTAAATTTTGAATGGGCAAAACGATATACTAAAATTCCAGATATTATTGAAAAAAATAAAAATTTACAAGCAATGAAAAATGAGTTAAATGTTTTAGAATTAAAAATAAGCGATGACACAGATGATGAGAATAAAATATATCCATTAGTATTATATAAAGGTAAAAAGCATGATAAAAAGCATGATAAAAAGCATGATAAAAAGCATGATAAAAAGCATGATAAAAAGCATGATAAAAATGATAAACAATCTTATAAATTAGTTATAAATTCCAATAAAAACTCTAATAAATCTTCTAGAAAACAAAAATATCCACAATTTAATTTTACAAGAATGAGAGATTATATTAAAAAAACCTATTATGTTAAGGAATTTGTATGGGAAAAAATAGTTGTAGAAAATAAATGTTTACCAAATGCTAATGCTAATACTAATGCTAATACTAATGCTAATGCTACAAACAAAATCGAATTAAATCCTACTCAAAAATTCATAACACATTACTTTACTCCTGAATCACCTTATAAAGGACTTTTGCTATGGCACTCAGTTGGAACTGGTAAAACTTGCACTGGTGTAGCAACAGCAACAACAAGTTTTGAGAGACAAGGCTATTCAATATTATGGATCACACGTACCACTTTAAAGAGCGATGTTTGGAAAAATATATTTGACCAAATATGCCATACAATTATATTAGACGAAATTGAAAAAGGATTAATTATTCCAGAAAATATTAATGAACGCAAAAAATTGCTATCAAAAAGTTGGTTGGAACCTATGTCATATAAACAATTTAGCAATTTATTAGCCGGAAAAAACAAAATTTATGATATATTACTTGAGAGAAATGGTTCAACAGACATATTAAAAAAAACTCTTATAATAATTGATGAAGCACATAAGTTATATGGTGGAGATTTAAAAGCATCAGAGCGTCCAAATATGGAAATTATGGAGAGATTGATAAGCAATAGTTATAAAGTATCTGGATCCGATTCGTGTAAATTATTAATTATGACGGCAACTCCCTTTACTAATAGTCCTCTCGAATTATTTTCTCTAATTAATCTTTTTATACAGCATGAGTCTGATAAAATAACTACAAATAAAGAAGAATTTAAGAAACAATTTATGACATCGGACAATATATTAAGTACACATGGAGTCAAACTTTTAGCAAATAAATTAACTGGACTTATTAGTTATTTAAATAGAGAAAAAGACCCAACACAATTTGCACAACCTATTATGATTAATGTTCCAATATTAATGACACATATTGAAAATGAAGAAGTGAGAGATGCGGTTTATTTAAATACAACAACCAACAATCTTGCAAAAGATGTAGAGGAACAAATTGAATCTATAAAAGTGAAAATTAAAAATATGAAAACCGAATATAAAGCAAAGAAAACATCATTAAGCGAATCAAAATCATCATATTCTAAAGAAGAATATAAAACTTTAAATGATGATTTAAAAGTTTTATTAAATAAAATAAAAGATTTAGAAGAAGAATTGAATAATTATAAAGACACTAAATATGAATCTACTATGAAAATAAAAGAACTTAAAGAGAAAGTAAAAAAAATAAAACATTCATTACTTCAAGAATACTTATTATACACAAAATGTGCTCATTTAAACTATAAAAATAATACACGCAAAAATAAAAATAATTCACAGAAAAGTTATAAATTTATTAAATAAATTTTAAAATGCGTAAATATAAATATTTAGAAATAAAAAAAAATATATATATTTAGAAGTAAATAAAAAATATATTTATTTAGAAGTAAATAAATATTATAATATTTTCAAATATTATAATATTTAATATATATATAAATGCAAGAGTCTTTATTAGGAGAAGAAGGACAAGGAGTAGGAGTAGGAGGTATAGAAAATTATTCCGGTCCCGTACAAACAAGCTATGGTGGCAGCAAACGTAGAAAACGCGGAAAAAGAAATTCTAGAAGAAGATCGCAAAAAAAATCAAAAAAATACATGAAAAAAATGTATAGAGGTGGTGAAGGTGATGAACCAACCCCATCAATTGACCCACTATCTGGCCAACAATCTGACACAGCATCTGCCACATCATCTGACACACCATCTAAAGCATCATCTGAAGCATTATCTGGTGGCAGACGCAGACGCAAAGGCAAAATGCAGAAAGGAAAAACACGCAAAGGAAAAGTTAGCAAATGGATTACCCATGTTAAAAATTTTTCGAAAACCAATAAAATGGACTTTAGAGATGCATTAAAAGATCCAAAATGCAAATCATCATATCATAAAATGAAATAAATAATATAGACTACTACGTACATGCTAATATATAATATTTTTTTATATTATATATTAATTATATATTATAAAATACTTATATACCCTATTTACCTATTAATTTGCGAACCCTCATTAGTTCTAGCGCTGGACTTGCTCCTTTTGATTGCTTAAAAACATTAATCAATGCATCACCTGTTAATAATAAGATTTCTCTTAACTCATCATTTTGCGTAAATTTTGAATATAACGCTTTTTCCAATAAACTCGACTCTATTTTTTTAAATTCTTCATCATTAAGAATTACACTTTTAACAGATTTTTTAACAATATTAGAATTGTATAATTTTAGTGCATCTTCACTATTTGTTCCAACTTCTCCATTTTTCATAAATTTACTGTATAAGTCAACTAATTCTTTAAACCGAGAACCCAACATATAATGTTTCACACTTGCCCAATTATTTCCATCAATTACTAGATTAGGAACTAAATAATCATTATCTATTTTTTTACGCCATTCTGGATATTTTTTCTTATTATTTAATTCTAATACATTTTTTAATGTTTTATATTCCGGTTTTATAAATTCTCCACTACCTTCACCCACTTTTTCATGTTTTGATTTACTATATATTTGAATTATTATCGAATCACTATAATCTTGTGATTTAGGGGTTTTAGTATTTACTAAAGAATCATAACCACTAGTTTTACTAATTATCGATGTTTGAACCCCATTTGTATTAGCAAATGTTTTAAAATCAGGTATTAAAACATAAAGTCCAGCACCCTTTTCCATACATTTTTCTAAAACTAACTCTTTTATTCTATATGGCAATTCATTAAATGTTAACGCTCCGCGTTTTATATTTTTATCATAGGTTATTAACTTATAATGAACACCTTTAATATAATCTGTCATTATGTAATAAGATGGTTCAAAAATACCTTGTGCTTGCAATTTTTTATCAGCTTCACTACATTGTAAAACTAGTTCTTTTTCGCCATTCAAAAAATGGTCTTGTGATAGTACAATAAATTTAACCTTATATAATCTCTCTAATGTAACTAATGCCCAATTGTCCGCCCAATATTTGCCTCCTACTTCAGTAATTATTTTTTTTAAATCATCTATTGTTTCTACATCTTTCATAAAATCAAATTCTCTTGTTAATTCTTCTAATTCCTTGTTTTGTTCACTAAGTGAAGACATTTTATCAAAATTAGATTTAACATCACTAATCATTTTCATTTTATCTGGACCATCGCTAGTGGCAGTTATCATTTTTTTCAATGTATTATGTTTCTTTTTATACTCTTTTAATTGGGTTTCTGTTGTTTTCATATTATTGTAAAATAATTCAAAGAACTCTTTGTAAGTTGCTAATATTTCTTCGTCAACTTCATTTGCTAATTTTTCACGAATAGATTTGACTGTTGTATCTATTTTCACACTTCTTAAGGCATCACGTAAAACTGCAAAAAAACAATCTCCGCCACCTTCATTATCTACAATCTCATATTTATTGCTTTTTAAATAATTATTAATCCATTTTTGTGATGGATCTTCTTGATATTTAGTAATTTCATAATCGCTTTCTTCTTTTGTTTGACTATTTAGTTCCATTAAATCATAGCTTGCACTCATAAGTTTTTGTGGTTTTTCATCCTCATCCTCATCTTCATCTTCATGTTCATCTTCATCTTCATCTTCATCCTCACTAATATTTGAATCATCATCAGTACTATTAAAATCACTTGCATTAGACATAGTTTCAAATTTATCAATTAACTCATAATTATTCATAATTAATGGTTTGGCAAAAGAAAATATAATTGGTTCGGACATTTTATTTAAATCAACATCCCCATTAGAATCTAATAATGAAGCATAATCTGTATTATTAGTTTCATATATACCTATTTTTGATACAACCGAACCATTATTTGCTAAATAAATATTAAAATACATAATATTATTACTTAAAAAATCAAATCTAGGTGTTCCTAAAACAAATTTTATATGCTTATTATATATTTTTGCATTATACACAAATGCTTCATGATTTAAATCAGTTTTGTCAATACTATTTGTAATAGCATATTCTACTTTGCTATCAATATTAGATGTAATCATTATATATTATTATTTATTTTTATAAATGTATTTTTAAACTATTATATTAATTATATTTTTATTGTATTTGTTGTATTTGTAACTTAAACTAATATGTATTTTTTATATTTATCTTGAATATCCATTAATTTAAATTTAATTTTGTTTGTAAAACAAATATAGTTGCTTTTATTAACTAATAGCAAATTAATAGTTTCATATAGTTTTAAAGTAGAATCTATTTTTTTGACAATTCTTATTTCTTTAAATAATTCACTATATATTGTCATGATAAACTCTAATATATTTTCACAATAGGCATTATTGTCTTTAATTTGTAAATTAGTTATGAAAAAATTAGTTAGCAGCAAAATAAATTCTTCAATAATATGTGTGCTAATAAATATATTTGACACATAATCATATGTTTCTACATTTTCTAATTCAAAAACAAATAGTTTTTTATAAACATTCATTATAAAAATTACAAAGCATTTGTGTTTATCATTATTTTTATTTATTGAAAACTCATCTTCGTCTTTATTATTTGTGCATTTGATATATTTTTCAAAATTAGAAAAATCTTCATATTTTTCCTTTAATAAATTATATAAAAATATGTTTTCTAATTTGTAATTTTTAGTATTATAAATAGCAAGTAATGAAAAGAATATATTAACATATATATAACTATAAGATAAATTATTATAACAAATATAATCAATTATATAATTATCCATAGAATATAATTCGTCTATACTTTCCTCAATACTTGACTCTAGCAAGTCATTATAAATAATTGCAAATTCTTTTTCCAATTTATTATAATTTGATGGTGATAATTTATTCAATAATGCTTTTATATTACTTTTAGCAATATTTATTTTAGTTTTATCAATAGGAACTTTCCTAACACTTGAAGTAGTTGGCTGTACTAATTTATTGTATTTGTTTATCAAACCGAAGTCTTTTAACCCATTATAACTATCATATTTTTTATACTTTGATTTTTTCTTTAATTTATTATCAAATTCTTGCTCAAAATTATTTAATGATAAATCATTATTAACAGTTATTAATATAGTATTTAATAAACTTTGAACTGAATGGTCTAATTTCTCATGTTCCAAAGTTTTATAATAATTATTAATAAACGGTGTATCATAAATTAACATACAATATTATAATTAATAAATTATAATAATATTTTTTTAATTATTTTCGTTATATTAATATTTATAAAGTAATTGTTATTATTATTAATAAGATGAATTTTATTAACACACTAATGAATTTTTACGAAGAGTCTAATTTTAACACTAAAGAAAAATATGTAGATAGCTTCAAGTTGCCTATAGAATATTTAGATTGTTCAAATGTTCAACTTTTAAATAACAATATTATTAATGACCTAGAATTAGTAAAAGCTAAATCGCAGTTAAGTGATATATCAAATACAGGTTCTAATACTAATGAAGAATATAATTTATATTATCATGTTTTTAATCCTAAGAATATATTTGAAAAAATTATTATTAATAAATGGTCTAAATATTATACAAATAATGTAGAATTTTTATTAGAAACTCAGTTGTTATTAAAGAACTATAATACTTGTAAAAAAGTAGAATTTAACGAAACTAAAATATCGGTTCAAGACGATGCAATATATAATACATGCGAAAATGTTATATATGACAATGGATTTGTAAATAATTACCAATATATTGATATACCATTATTGAGTAATTTTAATAATAATAGTCTATTTCTACAAATTTTAAGTATATATAATCTTTCTTCGCCTGTTTTTTCTTTGCTTATTCCAATATTATTTCTTTTACTCCCATTTTTTATAATAAAATTACAAGGACATAAAATAACATTTGAACTATATTTTGAACATTTAAAAACTGTATTTTCCAATCATATTATTGGGCAATTATTTAGTTCATTTAGTAATACTAATTTTACAAATAAAATTTACTTGCTTTTTAGTTTTGGATTTTATATTTTTCAAATGTATTTAAATTTCACTAGTTGTATTAAATATTTTACAAATATTAAGTATATTCATGAAACTTTATATGATTTAAAACAATATATAGTGTCTTCCCTGAATAAATATAAAAATTTCTTGAAATATTCTAAAGATTTATTCAATTATAAATCTTTTAATGACGCTATTAATAAAAATATTAGCATTTTTACATCATATTTAGACGAATTAAATATAATCACACCATATACTTTGAATATTAATAAATTAGTAGAATTAGGACATTTAATGAAATGTTTTTATTGCTTAAATAAAAATGAAACTATTATAGAGAGTTTATATTTTTCATTTGGATTTAATGGTTATTTGAGAAATTTAGAAACATTGCAAAACTTTATAAATACTAATGTTATGAATTATTGTAATTATAATAAGTCAAAACCAACCTCTTTTGAAGATGCTTATTTTGCTAACTTAAATATTATAGAAACTGATAACAAAGAAACTGATAACAAAGAAACTGATAACAAAGAAACTGATAACAAAGAAACTAAAATTGTAAAAAATTCGTATTCACTAGATAAAAATATAATTATTACTGGTCCAAATGCTTCTGGTAAAACTACTTTATTAAAATCAACATTGTTTAACATTATTTTATCTCAACAAATTGGATGTGGATTTTATAGCAGTGCTTCAGTAAAATTATATGATTTTATTCATTGTTATATAAATATTCCAGATACTGGAGGACGTGACAGTTTATATCAAGCCGAAGCTAGACAATGTAAAAATATATTAGAAGCAATTGAAAACAATGGTACTAAAAATCACTTTTGTGTATTTGACGAATTATATAGTGGAACTAATCCAGACGAAGCAATTGATAGTGCTTATGGTTATTTAAATTATTTAAATAAATTTAATAATATAGATTATGTTTTAACAACACATTATATTAAATTATGTAAAAAATTAAATAAACAAAATACTAATTTCTACATGAAAGTAAATAATAATGCCAAAGATTTTGAATATACTTATAAAATTAAAAAGGGTATTTCTAAAGTAAAAGGCGCTATGAAAGTACTTAAAGATTTAAATTATCCAGAAAATATTATTACAAATATGAAAAATTAAATATTATATTATTCGTTAAACAATACTTAAAATAATATAACTATACAATAATATAAATGTCATTTTTATTTAAATTTATAGATTCTGGATTTTTATTAACTTTTGGATTAATTTTATTGATAAGTGGAGGAATTATGTTATATTGCTATAGAAGACTAAATTTATTAGAAAAAAGTGTAATTGAGCATGGTAAAATTTTACAAAAATTCTGTTTCTACCGCTGGTGGGTTGTAAAAGTAGGTACGCAGAGGCAATTTTCTTATTTTGGCTTCAATATTGCGTTTTCGCAGCTATTGGGAAAGGAGAGAGCAAATAAATGCAGCTGAAGGAAATG
>SXGQ01418688.1_pt1 | contig 15754 bp, 18 predicted proteins | sample 3178371 | NCBI WGS metagenome assembly SXGQ01 (sample SAMN11356859, study PRJNA531348) | freshwater metagenome | isolation source: freshwater sample F1-20 | place: China: Fuxian Lake, Yuxi | collected 2017-12-25
GGCCAACGCTGCACCGCCGTCAAACGCATCCTCGTCCAGGACGGCATCCTCGACGCCTTCACCCAGCGCTTCCTCGACATCGTCCGCCGCGACTACCCCTGCGGCGATCCCGAAGACCCCGCCACCGTCATTGGCACCGTCATCCACGATGCCTCCGCAGCCGAACTTGAACGCCGCATCCACGCCGCCACCGCCATGGGCGCACAACTCCTCCACGGCGGCACCCGCCGCGGCGCTCTGTTAGAGCCCACCATCATCGCCAACGTCCCACGCGATGCCGAAATGGTCGCCCTCGAAAGCTTCGGACCCCTCGCCCCCATCATCCCCATCCGCGACCTCGACGACGCCATCTCCTACTACAACTCCGGCCCCTTCGGCCTCAGCGGCGGCGTCGTCACCAACGACCTCACCCTCGCCATGAAAGCCTGCAAGGAACTCCGCGCCGGCACCACCAACATCAACGAAGTTCCCGGATACCGCCTCGAAATGACCCCCTTCGGCGGCACCCGCGACTCCGGCCTCGGCGTGAAAGAAGGCGTCATCGAAGCCATCAAATTCTTCACCCACGAAAAAACCTGGTCCCTCCCCTGGTAACCCGCCACACCTCCACGCTCGACACCCCACCGCGTATCACCGAGCCTCCGCCATCATGAAAACCCTCGCCTTCCTGATGCTTCTCGCCGGTTCCGCACTCGCTCAAACCGCTGGCGAGTGGCAATCCCTCTTCAACGGCAAAAATCTCGACGGCTGGCGCCTCTTCGGCAGCGAAAAACCTCCCGGCCCCGGCTGGAAAGTCGTCGATGGCAATCTCGTCAAAGCCGCAGGCCTCAACGGCGGAAACATCATCACCGAAAAAACCTACACCGACTTCGAATTCTCCTGGGAATGGAAAATCGCCGCCAAAGGCAACAACGGCGTCAAATACCTCGTCACCGAATCCCGCAAGGACGCCCCAGGCCCCGAATACCAAATGCTCGACGACACCGGCCACCCCGATGGCAAAAACGGCACCAAACGCCTCACCGCCGCCCTCTACGACATCCTCCCCGCCGACACCGCCGCCGCCCTCAAACCCGCCGGCCAATGGAACCAATCCCGCATCCTCGTCCTCGGCACCACCGTCGAACACTGGCTCAACGACAAAAAAGTCCTCACCTATCAGCTCGCCTCCGATCCCCTCAAAACCGCCATCGCCCAAAGCAAATTCAAAAACGCCCCAGCCTTCGCCGAAAAAATCCCAGGCCACCTCATGCTCACCGACCACGCCGACGAATGCACCTTCCGCAACCTCCGCATCCGCGAGCTGAAACCCTGAACCCGGTTGAACCCGAAAACAGAAATCTGAGTCATCGGTGGTCGAATTCTTAAGTGCTCCCCCAGCAACTTCCGATATCGGGCTCAATGTTCATGGACGGAAATGGGGTGGTAAACCGGGGCGGTTGGATGTTGGTTAGAGGGAGGGGGATCTAACGAATTTTGGCTCCGGCCAGGATGGCCGGGCCACGGGGTGCGGTTAGGGTTGGGATTTGGGGAGGTATTGGACTTGTGGGAGGTTTTTGAAGTCGGCGTCCTGGGTCCAGAGGGTGGCGTTTTGGTTTTGGGAGGTGGCGTAGATGATGGCATCCGCCATGGCGAGTTGGTGGCGGGCACCGAGGGTGGCGGCGAGGGCGGCGATGGTGTCCGTTACGGGAATGATGGTGTGTTGCCGGAGAAAGGTGAGGAGTTCCTCGGCGGCGGCTTCCCCGGCAACGCGGGTGGTGTAGCGGGCGATCTCGTAAAGGCTGATGGTGGAAACGATGACGGGCGGGCCGGTGGTGAGGACGGCGGCGAAGGTTTGGGCGTTGGGGCCGGCGTGGGTGATTTCAATCCATGCGGAGGAGTCGAGGCAGATGGCGCCCGTGGGAGGGATGGGGCTCATGGGAGGGGGCGGTCGGTTTTTTCCCGCTCGAAGGGGATGTGGGCCTTGTGTTTGAGGAAGCCGAGGATCTGGTCCTGCGTGAGGATGGGGCGGAGTTCGATGTGGCCGTCCTTTTCAACGATACTGAGGCGCTGGCCGGGGTGGAGTGCCAGGGCTTTGCGGATCTCCCTTGGGATGACGATTTGGTATTTGGGAGACAAAATGGAAGTTGTCATACGAAATGAATTTCGGGGGAAATTTGGGTTTGGCAATCTGAATCGTTGGCGATGCCGGGAGATGGTGTGGGGGAAGAGAGGTGAACCGCGAAGGCGCGGAGGGCGCGGGGTTTGAGAGAGGGATTCGGAGGATGGAGCTTGGTGGGGGCTCCGGCCAGGATACAAGTTGTTTTATGAGATTCGTCTCACCAACGCATACCGGCAGGATGCCCGGGGCATGGAGGGCGGCATCCGCGGCACTACCATCTTTAACGTGTCCGACGCTACTTTGTTTTGATCGCGACTCCCTGACCGATGGCAATGACCTTGCCATCCTGCACCGTCGTTTCCTTCCACGTGCTTTTCTCATCCGAATGACGTTCGATCGAAAACGCCACGGAGGTCGGATCTGCTGGTAGGGTGTCCGATACCCATGCGATCGTCCGCATTTCAAAATCAGCGATTCCTGTCGATGTTCCGACGACACCATCCGGAAGCAAAACCCATTTTTTGAATGTTCCGGTGTCCTTTTGGTAAGTCACCACCATGATCAACGGATCATTCGCACCCGGCAGGATCGCTTGGGAAACCAGGTAGCGTCCCTGGACGGTTTTCTCCGTTACGAGAATCTCCGGGCCGGCTTCCATTTTGTCGAGGGACTTCCCGCTCTGTGCCGTGAGTTTGTATTCTCTGGCGTTAGGATAGAGCTTAAGCTCGGCCACCAGGTTGTCCCGACTGTGCGGTTTGTTCGCGATATTCCGTATCGCTTCGGCATCCAATGCATAGAGCTTGGTCATCAACAGGAGAGCGATCAGCGTTGTTTTCATTGGGGAAATGGAAGGGTGATTCGAGGTGGCAATGAAAGCCTGATATCAAGCTGGATCGTTACCCGTGATTGGATGCGCTGGTTGGCTGAGTTTTGGGGTGAGGCGGTAGCGCTGGGTGGGGCTGCGGGGTGAGGTGGGCTCAGTCATTTCGATCAGGCGGGCTTGCAGCGCAGGGAGCAGGTGGTTTTTGCGGAAGGTGGGTTTGTGGCGCAGGCCGAGGCGGTGGAGGAGTTCTTCGGAGGTCAATTCAAGGTCGCTGCCGAAGGCTTTGAGGAGGGCTTTTACTTGGTCGCTTACTTGGTCGGTTGCTTGGTCGCTGGGTGGGGTGGTGGAGGAGAGGCTCCGGGCAGGATGGCCGGGCCACGCACGGCGGCTACTCTTGGACGGGTTCGGCGCGGGGGACGGCGGCGGGGGGGGCGTCGGGTTCGACGGGGGTGGCGCGCGGGGGGGTGGGGAGTTCGGGGAAGGTGGGTTCTTCGAGGACGGGGGCGGCTTTGGGCGGGACGGGGTTGTTGGGGTCCTCGACGGGGATGGCACGGCCGGGGCTGACGATCATGGCCTTGGGGGGCGGGGTCTCGGCGGCAGGTGGGGCGGTGGGGGCGGGGGTGACTTTGATGGGATCGCCGGGTGGGGGCGGGGTTTTGCGCATGCGGATTTCGACGCGGCGGTTGGGGGCTTGTTCGTCGACGGAGCCGCCGGGGACGAGGGGTTTGAAGCGGCCGAAGCCGCGGGGGTGGATGCGGCTGTCGTCCATGGCCATGGATTTGACGAGGTAGGATTCGACGGCTTGGGCACGTTTGCGGGAGAGATCGAGGTTGAATTGGTCGCCGCCGACGAGGTCGGCATGGCCTTCGATCCAGCAGTGGAGGCCGGGGTTGAGGTCCATGAGGAGGCCGAGTTTCATGAGGCCGACTTTGGCGCTTTCGCGGAGTTCGTGGCTGTTGAACTCGAAGAGGAGATCGCTGGGCAGCATGGTGGTTTTGCCGATGAGGACGTTTTCGGGAAGGCCGAGGAGTTCGTCGAGGGAGGTGATGCCGTCGAGTGCTCCTTTGTCGACTTTGCCGTTGGCACCGGCTTTGAGGAGGTCTTCGGTGAATTTGGTGAGGTCGAGGTCGTCGGCCTGGACGGCACCGGGGTCGACGGTGACCTGGCCGACGGCGGCGGCGGGGAGGTCGGTTTCCATGCGGCCGAGTTCTGGGAGGTCGGCGTCGATTTCAAAGCCGGTGGCGGCTTCGATGGCGAGGGCTTCGGGTTCGCCTTCCTGGGCGGGGTTTGCCATGCGGATGGCGAATTCGGGTTCGACGAGTTCGGGGAGGATGTCGAGTTCCTGGTCTTTGGGGAGTTGTTCGAGGATGTCGATTTCCTCGAGGAGGGCTGAGGTTTCGGCGGGGGGGACGATGATGTCTTCCGGGGTGAGGGGTTCGAGTTGGAGGGGCTCGGCCTCGACGACCTGCCGGACTTCGACGGTGCCGGTTTGGGTGTCTTCCGGGGCTTTGAAGCCGAGGGCGATCTGGACGTGGTCTAGGGCGAAGAAGAGGATGACGTGGAGGAGGACGGAGACGATCATGGCGGCGGCGGCCCACCAGCCGAGATGATCGGGGCCGGGGAGGCGGTAGGAGCCGTCGTCGCGCATGTCGCGCCAAGTGTAGGAGTCAGCCACGGGGTGAGTATACGCGAGGGAATCGTGCTGGCAATCATGCATGCGGTTTGGTAAAGCGGCGCATTGGCATTTGGTTTGCTGAGTGAACTCCGAACTTGATCCCGTTATGGCTGCTGCAAAGAAGACGACGAAGACTGAGAAGACCACGAAGAAGGCTCCGGCGAAGAAAGCCGCTGCGAAGAAGGCAGGGGTGAAGAAGGCGGCGGTGAAGAAAGTGGCGAAGGTTCCGGTGGTGACGGTGGAGGCATTGGCGCGGGCGGCGTATTTGAATTACCGGCGGCGGGTGGAGCAGGGGTTGCCGGGGGATTCGGATGGGGATTGGTTGGAGGCGGAGCGGCAGCTTTCGCAGGGGGAGTGAGGATTTTTCGCCCTGTGGCGGATACGGCTTGGAGGATGGTGGCGGGGCGGGCACATTCCGCGGCGTGAACTCCTGCGCATCGCTTGGCATTGGATTGGCTGGTTTCGGAACCGTGGGTTCCGGGGTCTGGAATACGCTCGAACGGAATGGTGATCTGATCACCGGACGGACGGGTGGCGGGGTGATGCTGCATGTGGCGAAGATTCTGGTGCGGGACCCGGCGAAGGCGCGGGCGGCGACCGGGGAGGTGCCGGCGGAGAGGTTTACGACGAACTGGCGGGAGCTGGTGGAGGATCCGGCGGTGGACATTGTGGTGGAGCTGATCGGCGGGACGACGGATGCGTTCGAGATCGTGGCGGCGGCGCTGCGGGCGAGGAAGCCGGTGGTGACGGGGAACAAGGCGTTGCTGGCGGAGCGTGGGGTGGAGCTTTTCGCGTTGTCGCGCGAGATGGATGTGCCGATCCATTTCGAGGCGGCGGTGGCGGGTGGGATTCCGATCATCCGGACGGTGCAGGATTCGCTGATCGGGAACCGGATTCACTCGATCTCGGGGATCATCAACGGGACGTCGAATTACATTCTGGGGCGGATGACGGATGCGGGGCTGACGTTTGAGACGGCTCTAGCAGAAGCGCAGGGGCTGGGGTATGCGGAGGCGGATCCGGCGTTGGATGTGAACGGGTGGGATGCGGCGCACAAGGCGATTCTGTTAGCGACGCTGGCGTATGGATTTCCGATCGATCCGGGGTTGGTGCATGTTTCGGGGATCGAGCAGGTGAGGCCGATCGACATCACGTTTTCGAAGAATCTGGGATATGTGGTGAAGCTGCTGGCGGTGATCCGCGAGCATGCGGATGGCTCGGTGGAGTTGCGGGTGCAGCCGTCGTTCATCGCGAAGACGAACATTCTGGCATCGGTGCATGGGGTGTTCAACGCGGTGGCGGTGCATGGGGATGCGGCGGGTGAGGCGCTGTTTTACGGGCGGGGTGCGGGGCAGGATCCGACGGCGTCGTCGGTGGTGGCGGATTTGGTGGAGGCTTCTAGGTCTCTGCGGCAGGCGAGCGGGCACCGGGGATTTCTTCTCTATCGGGAGAACGGTCGGTTGGTGCCGGTGGAGGAGACCTCGACGGCGTATTATGTGCGGTTCGATGTGACGGACCGGCCGGGTGTGGTGGCGGAGATCGCGCGGGTGTTGGCGGATCACCGGATCGGGATTTCGGGGACGCACTCGCCGGTGAATCCTGCGAATCCGGATGCGGAGTTTGTGGATATGGTTTTCCTGCTACACACGTGTGCGTATGGGAAGTTGAAGCAGGCGCTGGCGGAGATTGAGGGGTTGGATTGTATCAACAGCGAGCCGGTGGTGTTCCGGATTGAGAGTTTGGGGTGAGTGGGTGGGGTTTGGGGGGAAAAGAGGGGAACCGCGAAGGCGCTGAGGGCGCTGAGGTTTTTGGGGAGGGAGGCTGGGGTTTTGGGGCTGGGGTTTTGGTTGGGGGCTCCGGCCAGGATGGCCGGGCCACGGGTTTGGTGAATGGGCTTGTGGGATGAGGGAGGGCGGCGGAGGGTGGTGGCGGGATGAGATTTGAAGCATCGGAGAAACGGTTTTCGCGTGCTTGTCCGGAGTGTGGGGAGATTTATGGCCCGACGGATGGGCTGACGGTGGTGCGGACGCGGATGGGGCGGAGGATCGAGGGGCTAGTGTTTCCGGTGACGGTTTGGTGGACGGGTTTGTTTCTGGTGTTTTGCATCGGCTATGCTGCTTTTTGGCCGGTGGAGGAGGGGTCGAAGTTGCAGCGGGGGGTTGCGTGGTTTGTGATCGGTGTGCCGTTGATTCCGGGGATGATCCTTTCGCTGGTGAGTTGGTTTTTTCCTTATGTGAGGATTTTCCGGTGCCGGAGTTGTGGGGCGACGGATGAGGTGGCGCTCAAGGAGGAAGGGAGTTGATGAAACGGTTTCTGTTAGGGCTTATCTTTTTTGCGGTGGCGGTGTGTGGGTGTGGGAAGAAGCGGGCATCGTGGAAGCGGAGCGGGGAGATGGGGGTGGGGGCGTTCTGGGTGTGGCATCGGAAGTCGGATTTGACGGAGGGGGAGCGTGGGCGGTTGGAGAAGGCGGGGGTGGAGCGGTTGTGCTGGCAGGTGGCGGAGGGTGGATGGCGGGATGGGGCTTGGCGGATGGTGGAGATCGCACCGTGGCGTGGGGGTGGTGTGGTGCCGGTTTTCCGGTTGAAGCCGGAGCCGGGGTTTTTGGGTGTGGAGGGATCGGCGGAGGCGTTGGCGGCGCGGATTTTGGAGTGGAAGGGGCGTTTCAAGGGCGAGGGCGGCAAGTTGGCGGAGGTGCAGTTGGATTTCGACTGTCCGGAGCGGTTGTTAGGGGAATACGCGCGATGGGTGAGGCGGTTGGGTGAGGGGCTGGGTGGGACGAGGGTTTCGGTGACGGCGTTGGCGGGGTGGGTGCGGGCGGCGGAGTTTGATGAGTTGTGTGCGGTGGTGTGCGAGATGGCTCCGATGTTTTACGATCTAACAGCGGATGCGCCGGAGGAGGCGGTGGCGGGTCGGTTTGTGCCGATGGCGGGTGGCGAGGCGGAGGGGTGGGTGCGGGAGTGGGGGCGGTGCGGGGTGAAGTGGCGGGCGGGGTTGCCGAATTTCGAGCGGGTGACGGTGTTTGCGGCGGATGGGAGGTTGCGCGGGCATGTGCGGGGGTGGACGCGGGATGAGGTGTTTTTCCATGATGGGCTGGAGGCGGTGAGGTCGCGGGATGGGGTGACGGTGTATCGGGTGCGGCGGGCTGGGGTGTTGTGCGGGACGCGGCTGGAGGAGGGCGGGTGGGTGGTGCACCGGATGCCGGAGCGTGGGGCGTTGCGGAGGTTGGTGAAGGCGGCGGATGAGGCTGGGGCGGAGTCGGTGATTTGGTTTGCGTTGGATGGGCCGGGATTGGTGGCGGCGTATGATGCGGTGGCTTTGGAGCGTGGGGAGGTGGAGCCGGAGTTGGTGGTGGCGCGGAGGGGAGATGGATCGGTGGTGGTGCGGAATGTGGGTGAGGTGGATTTGCCATCGCGGGCGGTGGATGGGGCGGATGTGGGAAATTTGGAGACGCGCGGGTGGGTGATCGAGTTGAGGGCGGATGGTGCGGGGGTGTTCCGGTCGGGTTCTGCGGGTGGGTTTGCGTGGGTGGGGACGGGAGGAGGGGTGCCGGGTGAGTTTGCGGAGACGATGAGATTGCATGTGTCATCTTTGAGGGCGGGTGAGGAGGTGAGGTCGGGGCCGATTTTATCATCTTCGGGGGATGTTAACTTCCGGGTTGAGGGGTTGGGCTTGAAGGGAGTTGTGATTTCCGAATGATTTTGCTCGAAAGCGTTTGGCGTTGGCGTAAGCGGTGGCCATGCGACGTGTGATTTGGCTTGGGATGGCGGGTTTGTTGGCTTGCGGGCCGATGTTTTATCAGGCGCCGCCGCCGATCGGTGAGTATCCGGAGCGTTTGCCGGCGAAGCGGTGGTCGGATTTGTTTCTTGAGCGGGCTCCGCTGGATCCGAAGTTGCCGGTGGCGGCGGCGTTGGATGCGGAATGTTTGGCGTTGCCGGAGAGGTTGGCGAAGCTGGCGCCGGGGAAGCGGGTGGCGGAGGTGGATCGGCTGTTAGAAGTGAACCGCGAGGGTCCGTATGCGGTGGAGCGTGCGAATTTTCTGCACGAGTTGAGGGAGTTGTTAGGGGATGGGAAGCGGTTTGAGGCGGTGATGGGGTATTTCTCGGTGCGGTTCGAGTTGATGAAGCCGCTGCCGGTGAGGCCGCCGGCGGAGAAGCCGTGGTCGATGGAGCAGGAGGAGTTTGACGCGCGGTGGGCGGCGTATGAGGCGGGGGTGGAGGCGCGGCGGTTGTTGGTGGAGGATGGGTTGGGGAAGGCGGAGGATTTTCTGAAGCCGTATTGGCAGGTGCAACAGGGGGCGGATTTATTCCGCAAGGGTGAGGCGGGGAAGGCGCGGGGGATTTTCGAAGCGGTGATCGAGGCGTTTCCGGAGCATCCGCGGGCGGAGGTGGCGAGGTTGATGACGGCTCGGTGTTTGATCGAGGAGGCGCGGGCGTTGAGCCGGAAGCAGGATGCGATTAGGGAGGATCGGAAGCGTGTTGCCGAGTTGTATGATCTGGCGGATACGGGATTGCAGGAGTTCATCAAGCGGTATCCGAAGGGTCGGTTCACGGCGGATGCGCATGGGTGGCGGGGTGCGGTGGCGTTTGACCGGGGGGAGCTTGGTAATGTGGTGCGGCATCAGATCGCGAGGTATGAGCGGCAGCCGACGCGGGAGATTTTGCGGAGTGTGATGATGCAGTGCGATGAGGCATTTTTGATGATGTTAGAGCGGGAGATGGAGTCGGAGGATCAGGGAGATGGCGGGTATTGGCTGAGCGAGAGGGGTTTTCCGGCAGAGGAGTTGGCGGGACAGCCGTTGATTGCGCGGTTGTTCGTGCAGGCGGCGCTGGATCCGGCGGTGCGGGATGACATTGAGGGTGGGGACAACACGTCTGGGGACCGTGCGACGATTCGTTTTTTGGAGAGGCGGATTTTCCGGCCGAAGCCGTTTGTCAGGGCGGCGTTGAGGGAGCTTGGGAGCGAGATGGTGAAGGTGCGCGGGGAGGCGGATGAGACGATGTTGTGTTTGTTGGCGTGGGCTGCGAGCGAGGAGGGTGAGCACGGGCAGGGGGTGGCTTTGTTAGACCGGATTGCGGCGAAGGTGCCGCGGGATGAGACGATGCATGCGCGGGCGGTGATGTTGCAGCGGGCGGGGCGGCATGGGGAGGCGGTGGAGGCGTTTGATGCGTTGGCGGCGGCATGGCCGGAGAGCCGGCTGTTAGGTGATCTGGGGTATCGGCGCGGGTTTTCGCAGTTTCATGCGGGGCGGATGGCGGAGGCGTTGTTGGAGTTTTCGACGCAGGTGGAGTTGGAGTTCAAGGGTCGGATGACGCGGGATGGGGATCCGGAGGTTTTGTTGCTGCAGCCGCAGTTTCATTTGGTGCAGTGGCAGGATACGTTGTTGCAGTTTGCGCCGTTGGATGAGGTGGAGAAGGCGGTTCTGGCGTTGAAGGAGGGGGACCGGCGGTTGGTGCGGTTCCGGGAGGTGCTGCGGGCGAGGGCGCTGGCGGTGGGGGATTTCGAGAGGGCGCGGCGGCATTTGTCGGTGGGGGATATGCCGGAGGCGATGCCATGGGAGCGGGGGTATCATCCGATGGGTGCGTTGTTTTTGAATGAGGCGGGATGGGCGGAGCGGGTGGAGCCGCTGGTGGCGCTCTATCAGGAGTTGGAGAGTGGTCCGCCGGCGAGCGAGGTGGCGAGGATTCATCTGGCGATCGCGAGGCATTGGTTGGCGCAGCGCGGGAGGCTGACTTTGCCATCGCTGGAGATTTCGGCGTATGCGAACAGCGAGTGGGAGAAGCAGGGGTTGTTGCGGCGGGAGAATGCGGTGCGGCTGGGGTTTGGGCGGGATGCGGTGATGGAGGAGCTGGACGGGCGGGATGAGTTGACGCATGCGATCCGGCATGCGCGGGAGGCGGCGAAGGGTGAGGATGGGACGGTGGCTGCGGCGGCGCTGGAGTTGGCGAATGAGGGGTTGTTCCGGAGATCGGAGTTTTCGCTCTATCAGAGGGCGCGGGCGCTGGAGACGGATGCGACGGGGCTTTCGGCCGAGCTGACGGGTGAGTTGCGGCGGCGTTTCCCGAAGTCGGCGGAAGCGAAGCGTGCGGTGGGGTTTTGGTTCACTCCGGCGGTGGGGGCGTGGATGCCGGGGGATTACACGCCGTGGCGATCTGCCGAGGCGATGGTGGCCGCTCTCACGGGAAGGGATTTTGACCGCTGGGAGGATGATCCGGAGGAAGAGGAGGCGTATGCGAAGATCGAGGCAATGCCGGCGAAGTTTGAGGATCCTGAGGCCGGGATGGGGATCGCGAAGTTGCGGAGGGATCTGGATGCGGCGCGGGCGGAGGTGCAGAAGCTGCGGGCGAAGACGGACCCGACGAGCCAGGGCGGGGTGCTGGCGGTGATCGGGCGGTTGGATGATCTGGCGGCGGTGTTGGCGGTGCCGGGGGTGACGATGGAGGATTTCCGGAATTATGTGGGTGGGCAGAGGAAGAAGTTGCCGGGGTCGTTTGCGAGTTTGCTGGAGTTTGATCGGCGGATGGAGCCGGTGCTGGATGGGGATGGGATGGAGGTGGGGAAGCGGCGGGATACGATTGATGGGTGGCGGGAGTTTTTGGAGAGGTATCCGGAGAGTCCGAAGGCGGAGGTGGCGTCGTTCCGGATGGTGCGTTTGGTGGCGCGGCAGCAGCGGAGCCGGGTGAGTGTTGCGGCGTTTGCGTTTCCGGAAGCGCCGATTTTCGGGGGATACAAGCGGGTGGCGGTGACGCGGAATGATCCGGAGGGGCGGCCGGAGATGGTGTTGGCGGCGTTGGATGAGCACGATGCGAGATTTCCGAAGGGGCGGTATCGGGATGATGTGGATTTGTTGCGGGCGGGTGCGCTGATGGATGCGGGGAGGATGGGTGAGGCGCTGTTTTTGGTCGACCGGGTGCTTTCGAATCCGTCGCAGCGGGATTTGATGACGGTGGCGGGTTTGCATTTCGCGGAGCTGGCGCAGGGGCTGCTGGAGGTGGAGCGGCGTGAGGCTGTGGTTGGGGCTTTCCGGGAGCATCCGCAGGCGCTGGCGTGGCTGGAGCGGTTGGTGGCCGGGGACACGTTTTTGAGGCGGCTGGAGCCGATGATGCCGTGGCTGCGGGAGCGGGTGGTGGGGCGGTGATTTGCCCATTGCCAAGGGTGGGCGGGTGGGCTAAACCAACCGCCGCGCCGCGCTCCGCCACTGCGGGACCGGCCTGAACAGCGCAAATACCGTCGTGGGATTCGTGGATGCCATCAAACGCTGGCGGTTGGCCCGACAGGGCCTTTCGTCTGGCAAGAAACGCCGGGTGCACAGCGAGAATCCGATGGTGCAGGCGTTGGAGGATAGTTTTTGGGTGAAGCTGGCGCTGTATGCGACGTTTGCGGTGGGGACCGGGGTGTTGGTGCTGAAGGCTCCGACGGATGCGGCGTTTTCACCGGATCCGCTGAAGGGTGCGCTGTATGGGTTGATTTTGGCGCTGACGGCGGTGTTCACGTTTCATGCGGGAAACCAACCGTCTTGTCGGCGGAACAGCCGGGTGATTCTGGTGTTGGGCGGGATGCTGGGGCATTTGCTGGTGGTGAGGTTGGTGATGCTGTTGGCGCAATCCGGGACGATTCCGGATGGTCAGCGGTATTTGTTTGTGCCGTTTGCGTTGGCTCCGATGTTGCACAGCGTTTTGTTGGGGCGGATTGTGGGGGGATTTTCGACGGTTTATGTGAGCCTGATCGGTGCGTTGCTGGTGCCTGAGGCGGCGATCCGGAGTTTCCTTTTGCTGAGTTTGGTAAGCGGGATGACGGCGGTGCTGCTGACGCAGGAAATCCGGAAGCGGGTGCAGTTGCTGCGCGCGGGGATTTATGTGGGCGTGGTGACGCTGGTGCTGGCGATTGTTTCAGGGAACCTGGACATTTCCTATCAGTTCGGGCCGGAGGCGATGGATCGGCTGCAGACGTTGGGGTCGGGGGTGGGGATCGCGTTTGCGACGGGAGTTTTCACGTCATTGTTCATCAGCGGGTTGTTGCCGTTGTTTGAGGGATTTTTCCACCTGACGACGGATATTTCGTGGTTGGAGCTGAGTGATTTGAACCACAAGTTGCTGCGACGGATGCAGTTGGAAGCGCCGGGGACTTTCCACCACAGTCTGGTTGTGGCATCGCTGGCGGAAGCGGCGGCAGAGAAGATTGGTGCGAATGCGCCGATGTGCCGGGTGTGCTCGTATTTCCATGACATCGGGAAGCTCAGCAAGCCCGGGTATTTCATCGAGAATCAGCATGATGGTGCTGAGAATCCGCATGATTTGCTGACACCGACGATGAGCGCGTTGATCATCATCGCGCATGTGAAGGATGGGATCGACCTCGCGGTGAAGCATAAGTTGAACCCGCGCATCATTGATGTGATTCAGGAGCATCACGGGGATTCGCTGGTGCTGTATTTCTATCGACGGGCGCAGGAGCAGAAGAAGGCCGAGTTGGAGAAGGTGGCGAGCCGGTTAGAGAATCCGGAGGATTTGCCGCATGTGGAGGAGAAGAGTTTCCGCTATCCGGGGAATCGCCCGTCGACGCGTGAAAGTGGCATCATCGCGCTGGCAGACACGATCGAGAGTGCGTCCCGCACCCTGCGCAAGCCGACACCTGCGAAAATCCGGACTCTCGTTGAAGACCTGGTTCGCGCCAAAATCAACGATGGCCAGCTTGACGAATGCCCGCTCACCCTGCGCGAACTGGCCTTGGTGAAAGACTCCTTCACCAGCACGCTCCGCAGCATGCTGCACACGCGCATCGACTATCCGAAGGACGACGAGCGTCCCTCCACCGCCACCCGGCGACCGGATGCCACGCCCCGCCCCCCTGCTGGAGACGGCACGAAAGGGGGCGGTCGTCTGGCCTCCGCGCTGATGATGGAGGGTCGCTGAAATTTTCCGCCTTTTTCCTTAACGCCATGCCTTACGAAGTCATCATCGGCAATCACCAGCAAGCCGTCGAAATTCCCGAGAGTTGGCTCACCGCCCTTGAGATGATTGGCGTGGACGCCGTGCGCCTGGCACTGGAACAAGGGGTGGACCCGGACTGTCCCCTCGTCCATCTGGCGACTTTGGAGGTTGCACTCGTGGACGATGCCACGAGCGACCAGGTCCACCGCGACTTCATGGAAATCGAAGGAGCCACCGACGTGATCACATTCCACCACGGTGAGATCGTCATTGGAGCTGAAGTGGCGCAGCGCCAAGCGGCCGAGTATGGCGAGCCGCTCGGCAGGGAAATTCTGCGATATTTCGTTCACGGGCTTCTTCACCTCGCCGGGCATGAAGATGGGTTCAACGACGAACGCACCCGAATGGAAAGCGCACAAGAAGCCATCGTGGCTAAACTTTGGGAAAACGGCCTCGCCGAGCGGTTGGTCTGAGCTTTGCAGCGGGATCCGTCTTTCGGCGGCGCTGGCATTTTCCTGGCGCTTGGCGAAGAAGGGAGGTCATGGGGAGAGGGTGGTTTGGATTTTTTGAGTGGTGTGTTTTTTGGTTGGTTCGGGGCGTGAGGATTTGTGTTTGGCGCTATTTGGAGGGTTTGCGGGATTTTCCCGGGTATCATTTGAGTGCGGACGGGGAGGGTTGTGGGGTAATTCGGGAGCGGGTGGGGCGGGTGGGTGGGGCGGGGGTGTTTTCGGTTTCACTCCCAGTGGTTGCTCCGGATGCCGGGGTTTTGGGTGTGCCAAACCATCTGGGCGGGAGGGCGAGGGTTTTGGCGGCCCAGCGGTTTCGGGTGGAGACTGCTCCGGGTCTTGAGCCGGGCACGTTTGTTTGGGCGGAGGTGGAGGGGCTGACTTGTTCCTGGGAATTTCCGGAGCTGATTTTGAAGGGAGTCGCGGATATGGAACGAGGTGATGGAGATTACTCGATCGGGGGAAGGAGCGGGCCGCGGCTTTGGTTTTGGTGGTAGATGAAGGGCGACCGCGATCTGGCGGAGGTGTGTGGGGTGGTCGTGTTTTTTCGGCTTTTTTTCTCAGGTGAGTTTGAGGCCGAGGATGCCGAGGACGATGAGGGTGAGGCAGAGGAGGCGGGCGGGGGCGATGGGGTCGCCAAAGAAAATCATGCCGCAGATGACGGTGCCGACGGTTCCGATGCCGGTCCAGACAGCGTAGGCGGTGCCGATCGGCAGGGATTTGGCGGCGATGCCGAGGAGGCCGACGCTGATGGCGAGGGCGGCGATGGTGCCGAGGGTGGGCCAAAGGCGGGTGAAGCCTTCGGTGGATTTGAGGCCGATGGCCCAGAGGATTTCGAAGAGGCTGGCGATGAGGAGGATGACCCAGGGCATAGACGATGGATTGACGGGTGGTCAGGGTCGTCCCTGGGTTGATTTCGGTGCGCGCACCGGGGTCGTCCCCGGTGCGGTGGGTGTGGGAGTCCTGTTGTTGGTAGGTTCAGGATGTCCCGGTTGGTTTCCCGGTTCGGGAAGAGAGGGGCGCGGCGGTTAGAAGCCGCGGATGCCGTCGACGATGCTGCGGGCGTCCCAGACGGTGTCGCGGACGTTTTCACGGCGTGCGCGTTCGGTGTCGATGCCGGTGCGGACGACGCCGTGTTGTTTGCCGTATTGTTTGTATTCCGCATCCGAGATGACGCCATCGCCGTTGTAGTCGGCTTGGGCACCGGTATCGAAGCTGGCGCAGGAGGCGAGGAAGGTGGTAGCGAGTGCGGCGAGCAGGAGGGATGGTTTCATGGTTGGATGCTGTGGTGAGGGTTGTGGGTTCTGGGTTGGAACGGGGACGGAGGGTCCGTTAGGGAAGCCGATGAGGGTTGAGGTTACCAGCGAGGCGCGCCGTAGTATCCGTAGCCGTAGTTCGTGTCGTCCAGGGGTTTGCGGACGACGGGGGTGGGTGAGACGGGGGCCTGGCGTTCGATGTTTTCGAGTTGGTTGCCGAGTTGCGGATTGTAGGGGCGAGGTGCGGTGCAGGACGAAAAGGTCCCGGCTAACAGGCAGATCAAGGCGGCGGGGAATACGCGGGTTTTGAGCATGGCGATTAATTATGGCGCTGCTGAACTTTTAGTGGGTAGCCGGGGGGCAATCCGCGCCCAAAATGGGTTGCGGGATCGCTTGGTGCCGGGTCCCAAGCCCCCTGAAACCCCGCCTCGCCCCCTCAAGGTTAGGCGGGCCAGAGGGCCACGGA
>SXGQ01429598.1_pt1 | contig 15754 bp, 12 predicted proteins | sample 3178371 | NCBI WGS metagenome assembly SXGQ01 (sample SAMN11356859, study PRJNA531348) | freshwater metagenome | isolation source: freshwater sample F1-20 | place: China: Fuxian Lake, Yuxi | collected 2017-12-25
CCCCCCCGACGCGTGATTGGCAATTGCTTAATGGCATCCATCGTCTCAGCTTCCCCCATCACTCGTACCGCTAGATCTTTTTTGCGAGATTCCAATGGTCCGGCCGGTAATTCAATGTGTTCCGTTTGCAAACTACTACCAATATCTTGCAAACTTAACTGTAATTGAGACATCCGGTGAAGATTGGGTTGGATTAAAATAGCCGGATCCACATACCCTCCCATTTGCACGGATGCCACACCAGGGATGGTGGTAAATCGAGGTCGAATTTGATCGCGTACCTTGGCCATTAAATCAGCGCGACTAAGGGTGTCACTAACCACTGATACCCAAATAATTGGTCGGTCTTCTGGGTTTGTTTTTCGTACGACTGGCGGGTCTACTTCACGAGGGAATTGACGCTGAATCCGTGCCAAGGCAACTTGAATATCTTGGACAGCTGTGTCGATTGGTGTATTTAATTCAAATTCAGCCGTCACCGATACCCCATTTGAGCGGGCAACCGTATAAATGGCGGTGATGCCTTGCACGGATGATATGGCATTTTCAATCGGATCTGCCAATTGTTTTTCAACCAGCTCTGGGTTTGCCCCTTCCCAACTGACTGTAATATCAACCACCGGAAAATCCACGTCCGGAAATTCACTGATCCCCATTTTTTGTACCGATAGGATGCCAAATAACACCAAGGCAATCATGAGCATCCACGTTAGAATATGACGTCTAATAAATAATTCAACCCATCCCATTAGGGATCTCCAAATTCATTGGGGTGATGTAACCAATATCGAATCGCCCGAATACGTTCGGTTTCCACTTGGGCTGTTAACCAATCGGTGTGTGCGTTTAAACGATTGGACAAGGCCATGATAACGTCAATCGATGTGGCTAGCTGAGACAGGGATTCAGATCGAATGGTTTGATAATGATGATGGGCACTTTCATACGCTTGTAATCGCAAGCGTTCGTGCTGGAAAGCTTGGCTAAGTTCGTTTTCTATCACACGTCGCTTCATTTCTAATTGGGTATTTGCGATTGAATATTCAATCATGGCGCGTTGGATGTGCTGGGTGATTTTTTGCGTCATTCCCTCCCGATTTCCCCCATCAATCCATGGCCAATTCCAAGTTAATTGGGCCACCGCCCGCATACCATCGGGGCGTGCAGGCTGAATGATTTCCCCACCCACTCGTCCGGTTAGGTTGGGGTTGCTGGTAAAATTGGCCAACTCGGCATCGGCCTTGAGTGAATCAATTACGGCTTGTAATAATTTCAATTGGGGGTGTGACTCGGTTTGATTGGGGGTTGGGGCCACCCATCGACCCATGTTAGAAATGGGGTGACCCACCATCTCAGATAATTGGCCGGCTAGTTTGGTTTTGGATTGTCTTAATTCCATCATGGATGCCAAATGGGCCATTCGTTGGTCTCGTAACGCGATTAATTCACTGGGTTTGACCCGACCAATGTGAACCCAATTTTGGATCTGGGCGATTCGTTGATCGAGTAACCGAATGGTTGAGCCGAGCGCTTCTTCAGCCAAGTTCATACGATGCCATTGGCTACATAATTCCAACACTTGATGAGCGATACTCAATTGTTTAAGGGTGCCTTGATGATGGTGTTGGGCGATTTTATAGGTGGTCGATTGGCCTAAAAAATGAGAGATACCCTCTGTAAATAAGGGGATAGAGAGGCCCCAAAACGATGATACACTTGATTCAGTTTGGGGAGATACACGAATGGTGCCATTATTTCCCCATTGTAATTGGGCGCTAGACTGATTGCTTAACAGCTGCCCCCTTTCAATATTGGTTTGAATTTGTACCAATGGGTGAACCTGTTGAAAGGAAATGGCATCCTTAATGAGGGATGGGAGGGTAGGGGATGCATGAATGGCGATCCAACTGACACCCATGATTCCAATAATGACCGCTAATTTCATAATGCCAGTGTAACGATATTAGTGTAATTAATAAATAGCATCGTTGGCTGTTACTTGATACTATGGGGATCATGAGGACTCAATGGCCTTTCATTGTGGTTGGAAGTGGGATAGCAGGGCTGTCGGCGGCACGCGTGATGGCAGATGTCGGCCCCGTTTTGGTGGTGACCAAGGGACCGATTCGAACCAGTGCGACCCAATGGGCACAAGGTGGCATTGCGGTGGTGATGCATTCGGATGATCAACCGTTGTATCATTTTACGGATACCATTAAGGCTGGGGATGGCTTGTGTAACCCCGAGGCGGTTCAAGTATTGGTGCAAGAGGGGCCCCAACGCGTGGCGGAGTTAATTCAGTTGGGGGCTAAATTTGATCGGGATACGGATGGGTATTCATTGACCCAAGAAGCGGCCCATTCGCAGCGTCGTATTTTGCATGCGGGTGATTCCACCGGTAAAGAAATTGAAAAAACCTTGGGGAATGCCTTGTTAAGACACCCCAATGTGACTTTTTTAGATCATACCACGGTAACGGAGTTATTGATGGCAGATGGGGAGTGTGTTGGTATTGCGGTAATGCCATCGAATCAGGTGGGCGAGCCTCGTTGTATTTATGCCAATGCGGTGGTATTGGCAACCGGTGGGTGTGCCCAAGTATACCATCGTAATACCAACCCATCGGTGGCAACCGGCGATGGGATTGCATTGGCGTATCAAGCGGGTGCGACCATACAGGACATGGAAATGATTCAGTTTCACCCCACCACGTTGTATGTAGGGGAGTCGGATTCAAAATCATCGTTTTTGATCTCTGAATCGGTTCGGGGTGAGGGGGGATATTTATTAAATCAGGACGGTCAGCGGTGGCTATTGGGATGTCATCCTGATGCAGAATTGGCCCCACGTGATTGGGTGGCTCGTGCCATTTTTGCGGAAATGATGTCATCGGGTAGTCCGTTTGTGTGGTTGGACCTTAGTCATATTCCTCTTGATTTGCCAACCCGATTTCCCACCATATTCAAGCGATGTTTAGATAATGGTTTGGATATGAGACGTCAGCCTATTCCGGTAACGCCGGCGGCCCATTATGTCATGGGAGGGGTTTGGACCAATTTATCAGCCCAAACATCGATTCCTAGGTTGCTAGCAGCGGGGGAATGTGCGTGTGTGGGGGTTCATGGTGCCAATCGGTTGGCGTCCAATTCATTGCTGGATGGCTTGGTATTTGGCTGTCGAGCGGGGGAGGTTGCAAAGGGATGGGTCTCCCATGGCCATCGTCCTGCAAGCAACAAGCGATGGGGGCGTCAATCTAGCGAATCAACATCGGTTCGCCGGCAATTGCGGCATATGATGTGGGAAAAGGTGGGGATTCAGCGGGATGAAGTGGGGTTGTTGGATGCCATTCAAACCATTGAAGAATGGCTGATGGTAGCGGGTGGATTTGATTTTGAAACATTTGCCATGTTACAGGTATCCGATTTAATTGCCCGTTCCGCATTATCTCGCACGGAATCGAGGGGGGGGCATTATCGAATAGATTACCCCCATTCCAATGCAGTGGCGGCACACACTATGTTAATTGCCGGAAAAAACCCTGTTTTTTCCACCACACCACTTTAGTGGCACGGCTTTCGTGCATCCAACCGCGTGGCCATTGTATTTTAAGTTTACCAATGACATGGTGTCTGGTGCGTCGATCGAAGCGATTAATTAGTTGATCGAATGCGATGGGGAAATGTTTCCATATCAATTCCAGTGTTTCGATGGTTATAGAATCGAGTGGGTGTTTATAACAGGTATGAATTCGTTGTTGAATTTGATTTAATAGTGTGGGTAATAATCCTTCGAACTGATCATGGCTAGGGTATTCGATTTGCAAATGGATTAACTCATGTGCCAGAAAAAAAGATTCAGGAATAGCTTGATATTCGTCAATCCATACAATTAATCGGGGGATGATTAAAACGGAGTGGGGCATGTTATGTTGGCTTGAAAAAATACGTAGGCCACTGAGTATGCGAGAATGTGTTTTGGGGTTTTTGATTAGATTGGTTAATATTTTAAATGCAATGGGTACCAATTGATGGCGGGAATTATTGGTGGTTCTATCGAGGCAATACATTAGGCTTCCAATGGTCCAGTTAATACTATCTTGACACCATTTGAGGGTATTTCGGGCTTGAAATGATTGTAAGATTTCAATTAACTGGGGATGATTCCCATGGTTACTAGCTTTTATTAATTGTTTAGCTGTACTAACGAGTTCGATGGTTGTCATATGTCCCCCCATTGGTTGTATTTCACTAATGAGTTATCGAAAAAATCGGGGAAATAATTTCACAGAATATGGATCGTGGTTGTGAAGCACCCACACCACGGAATGTGCCCTTAGTCATCCCAAGGGCTGTGCCATTATATTTTGTGGCTCAAAGGGTGCCATGCCCCTTTGCTGGGGTCTGGGGACCGCAGGTTCCCAAATTTATATTTGATTCCCTCCCATCAGGCGAGGGTTAGGTTGGGGTTTTAACTGTGGGCACACCGTACCCACTATCTACTTCATTCAGTGGGACTGGCGGGGCCAAAGCATAAAATAAACCCTCACATCCAATTAGAATACATCCTCACCCATCGGATACATTCTTAAATTCAACTTCTTTAAACTCATCGCGATCACGGTCCAAACCCCATCGCGTTTGGGCCATATAGACCATCCTTCCAGCCACATCGGTCGCCATTTGTACCCGACGGGCTCCCATTAATCGATCCAATGATTCACCCGCTTGGGGTACCACCCAACAGGCTTTCACAAATCCCAATGCATCAAATCGACACTGTGCCCCATATTCATGTTCCAATCGATACTGAATTACCTCAAATTGTAACGCCCCCACGGTTCCAATTACTTTCCTGCCATCATACAATGTAAATAACTGTGCCACGCCCTCTTCACACAATTGTAATAATCCTTTTTGCAATTGTTTCGTTTTAAGTGGGTTTAAATTGATGCACGCACGAAATAATTCCGGTGAAAAATGAGGGATACCTTTAAATTGAATGAGCTCCCCCTCACTTAAAGTGTCCCCAATTTTTAATGACCCTGTATCGTGCAATCCCACAATATCACCCGGATAGGCCACATCTATAATATCTTTCTCTTGGGCCATAAAGGCTGTTGGGTTGGCACACCGTATTATTTTATTCGATGCCACGTTTAACACTTTTTGGTTGCGCTCAAATGTTCCCGAACAAATCCGAACAAAGGCAATCCTATCCCGATGCTTGGGGTCAATATTGGCATGGATTTTAAAGACAAATCCAGAAAATTGAGATTCATTTGGCAATACCAACCGACGATCTGTTTCGCGTGGTTGAGGGGGAGGGGCATGGTGAATAAAAAAATCGAGCAACTCTTTAACACCAAAATTATTTAACGCACAACCAAAAAACACCGGCGTTAATTGCCCTGATTCATAAGCCACTTGGTCAAATGGCACCGTTACACCCTGTATCAACGCCACTTCATCTCGTAATAGATTGGCTAAATCGTCTCCGACCATCTTATCTAAGGTTGGATCCATCACCCCGCGAATGACCACCGCATCCTCTGCTTGATGCGTTGCATGTGGACGGTACAATACCACTTCATTGGTTAATAATTTGTAAACCCCTTTAAACGACTTTCCACTCCCAATCGGCCATGTAATCGGACATATGGTCATGTTTAAGCGTTGCTCAATTTCATCTAATAAACCCAATGGTTCCTGCGTTTCGCGATCCATTTTATTAATAAAGGTCATGACTGGTGTGTGACGCATCCGACACACATCCAATAACTTAAACGTTTGGGCTTCTACCCCTTTTGCCGCATCAATTACCATTAACGCCGAATCAACGGCAGTTAAGGTTCGGTAGGTGTCTTCACAAAAATCCTCGTGACCAGGTGTGTCTAATAAATTAATTTTGAAACCACCATATTCAAATCCCATGACCGAGGTGGCTACCGATATTCCACGTTGACGCTCAATTTCCATAAAATCAGAGGTGGCATGTCGGGTCGCTTTTTTGGCTTTTACAGCGCCTGCCACTTGAATCGCACCGCCAAATAATAATAATTTTTCAGTGAGGGTGGTTTTACCTGCGTCTGGGTGAGACACAATCCCAAACGTCCGACGACGCGCAATTTCATCTAAAAAAGGAATGTTCATGATGGGTCCCCCCCCTTTTTTACTGAGGCGTTAGGCAACCAATTTACGACTAATCGTCTTGATGCAAGATGTGCAAATTCTTGCTCGAGGAGGGAATCCCTCGATTGGAACAGACACCGTTTGCAAATTGGGGTTCCAACGACGTCTCGTTTTTCGATTGGAATGGCTAACGCTGGTGCCACTCCGGGGTTTTTTTCCACACATTTGACATTGCTGAGCCATAACAGAACCTCTTTAAAATTTAAAATGGAACACAAATATGAACCTGTATGCGTACATACCTTTAATTCAGGTTCGATATATTGCCACATTATTTGGATTTACTCAAGTTGTGGGAAATAACCAGTCGATAATAGCCGTGTACACCGCCTCACCTGCATCATCATCCAATATAAAATGACGAGATGTAGGCCATAACATCATACTGGCATTGGCTCCTCGGGCTTTGAGCAAATTGGTTAATATCACCGTTGCTTGACCAAAGTCGGCCACAGGGTCTTGTTGACCCGCCATTAGCAACCATCGAGTGCGTGGTACCCTGTCAAAATGAGACGAATGATACAAACGGGATACCCCATCAAAAAAAGCAATAAAAAACGAGGTTGGGGGATCAAATCCACAGAGTGGATCTTGAGTGTAGGCATCCACAACCGCTGCACGGTTGCTAATCCAATCAAAGGGGGTTCTTGCGGGTGATATGGACTGATTAAATGATCGATACAACAGTCGCCGAATGAGCCCCCCTCCCGATTCCCCCATCACCCCTTTTAAACCCATGCTCACCCATTTCCCCAACCGTGCCAATGGTACCTTAACCAAGGGGGTTCCAATTAAAATGGTTGCATCTGGCATGGGACATGCAGGTTGACGTAGTGCCCACTGGACGACCAATGACCCCATGCTATGACCCAATACCACCAAGGGTATGTTAGGCCATCTGTTTTTCACGTCTTGCAAGGCAATGATCCAATGACGGGTTAACCCATCCCAACCATCTGGTCCCAAATCACCCAGTCGATCCCCTTGGTTGAGCCCGTGTCCAATATGATCCACCCCAATAACACCCACCTTTTGGGTGGCCATCCACGTGGCAAATCGATTGTAACCCAAGCTGTGTTCGGTCATGCCATGGCAGAGGACCACCATCGCACGGGGTTCATCGGGAATCCACATCCGAGCGCTTCCACCCGCCAAAGGGGAGATGGTCATCATGGGGTTAAATTTTAATCACGGCCAACCATACTGCAATAATTAATAATAGAGCGGATGCACCCAACATGGCCGATTTGAATTGAGGAAAGCGTTTGGCTATGATTGGAACCCCTATCGCCAAAATGGCCCAAATCACCAATTTTCCCAAAATCCATTTGGCGGTCATGGTATATTGAAGACGATGTAACATGCCAAATCCAGCTACCAACACGGCCAACGAGGCCACCCCAAACAATATATTCCATTTTTTTGAACGCTCGGCATTGGTTAGAATGGAACCAATACTTAATACCATCACCATAATGGCTGATAAGTGGGCCACATGATACGCAATAATCGACATAAAAGGACTCCTTGTTTATTAATAGTTATGGATACCCATCGTTCCAGTCATTATCAGATGATCGCTCATTGATTGCAACCATCCAATCGGTATTTCCCCCTGCCAGGCGGTCTAATTCGAGTCGGATAGTGCCGATGAGTTGGTTCAAACCACCGGGTAATGGGCCATATCGATCCATCATTTCGCTGATTAAATCATCCAACTGATACCCCATTTCTACCCTGGCTAGCCGTTGGTACATCGCCAATCGTTGCGATTCATCTTGAATGTAGGAATCGGGTATGAGCAATACCAGCTGGCTAGTTTCTAACCATCGTTTAGGTCGATTGAGGGGACGGGATTGCCAACGAGCCGCGGCTTCTTCCAATAATTGGGCATACAATTCAAATCCAACTGCTGTCATGTGCCCATGTTGGCGATGACCGAGCATGGTGCCAGCCCCCCTAATTTCGAGGTCTTTCATGGCCAATTTTGCGCCTGATCCAAGGGCTGCGTAATCCCTTATGGCATGTAAACGTCGTTGGGTATCTTCGGTCAATGTTTCTTCGGGGTTGGTTAATAATAAGGCAACCCCTTGTCGATCGGCTCGGCCCACCCGACCTCGTAGTTGGTGTAATTGAGACAATCCCAAGTGATCTGCCCCTTCAATAACAATGGTATTGGCATTGGGCACATCTACCCCATTTTCAATAATGGTGCTACATACCAAAATATCAACTTCCCCAGACCAAAAGTCAATCATAACCGATTCAAGTTGCTTTTTTGGCATTTGGCCATGGGCGATGCCAATTTTGGCGTGGGGTAATAGGCGGGTTAAAGCGGTTACCCGATCGGGTATCCAACGGACGTGGTTACACAAATAATACACCTGCCCATCTCGATCGAGCTCCGTTTGAATGACGCCTCGAATCAAATCAGGGTCTTTGGGGTGGACCATGGTTTTAATGGGTTGTCGCAACGTTGGCGGGGTGGTCAAGGTGGAATAGGACTTGGCACCAGTTAGGGCCATAAATAAGGTTCTCGGAATGGGTGTTGCACTTAAACTGAGCACATCCACATTGGTTCGTAAGGTTTTAAATCGTTCTTTATGGGCAACCCCGAATCGCTGTTCTTCATCAATGACCACCAAGCCTAAATCGTTAAACGAAACATCGGCTTGTAACAATCGATGGGTTCCTATAATCACCGGTAGTTCACCCGATTTGAGGCGACGGAGCAGATTGCGCTGCTCTGATTTGGAGCGTAATCTTGATATGACATCCAGTTGATAGGGAAATCCCTCAAATCGCTTGCTCAAGGTTCGGTAATGTTGATGGGCCAAAATGGTGGTTGGTACCACAATGGCCACTTGCTTGCCGTTGTCGCAGGCTTTAAAAGCGGCTCGTACAATGAGTTCTGTTTTACCGAATCCCACATCCCCACATACCAACCGATCCATCGGGTAGGGGGCTTCCATATCTCGCTTGATTTCAGAGGTAACACGCCGTTGGTCGATGGTGTCTTCAAATCCAAAATTTCGTTCGAGTGCCACCTGCCAACTGGTATCTGAATCATATTGAATGCCGGTGGTGTCTTGGCGAGCTTTTGCCAATAAAACCATATCAAAACACAAGGTTTCGAGGGCCTTTTTAACCCGATTTTTGGTTCGTTTCCATGTTCCATCATGTAATCCATTGAGGGTTACGTTGCCAGTTGATACATAGGGGGTGATGCAATGGAGTTGATCTAGTGGAACATAGCATTTATCGTCACCTTTGTATTGTAACAACAGATATTCACCCTCGCTGTTGCCGACACTTAAATGAACCAAACCCATTAATTTGCCAATGCCGAATTGTGAATGTACCACATAGGATCCGACTTCGAAATCTGGGGTAATGGTTGGTAATAGGGGGTCAACTTGGTGATATAACGCCACCTTTTTTTGAGAGGTCGGTAGAATGGTGGTGTTTTGAATGGGGGATAACGTTCGTTGGGTTTGGATTCCAAATGAACCCAATCGTTCAATGGTTGTACCGTCATATTCGAATCGAAGGGGGTGGGAGTGATTCACCGGAAACACATCAATAATCCCACCGCGAACGCTCATTTCGCCCGGTTCCATTACCATTGGAACCCGACTATACCCAATATCAACCAACTGTTGGACAAGGGATGAGTGGGTAGGAATGGTACTGGATAGTCGGTTGATTACAATCATGTTGAAATGAGTTAGGGGAAATGGGTTGGGTGATTCAAGTCCCCTGCTAGGGTGATTTTACGATTGTGGGGATCCCCATCCACGATGGATACGGGAATGCCCAACGATTCAGCAATTCCAGCCTCATCGGTGGCATCAATGGTTGTGTCTAATAGTCTTGTTATAATGTCTTGACGTACATATTGGGGGGTTTGAATTTGCCATAGGTTGGTTCGATCGACAGTATGGGTGACGGTGCCATTGTTTACGTATTTAATGGTGTCAACCACCGGAATGCCGGGTATTACCATGGGTTGATGGGGTTGTGCCAATAAACGCTGAATGAGGGCGGACGACAAAAATGGGCGGGCCCCATCATGAATGAGGACCCCTGTAAAATCGGGGGTTTCAATGGCTTTTTTTAATCCATTTCGCACAGACTCCGAACGGGTAGACCCCCCAGCAACCAATTGAATATTCCATGGGTGGGTCAGCGGTATCCATCGGGGGTCTTCTGGTGATGCAACAACCAAAAATAAGCGCCCAACATAGGGATGTAGGGCCTGAATGCTATATTCAATTAAAGGTCGATCTTGTATCAATTCCCAAAGTTTATTTGATCCATAACGCCGACTTTCACCAGCAGCCGTGATAATTCCTATAATCATTACCATAGTTTACTGGCTAATGGGGTGACATACCATAGTTAATTCAGATGCGATGGTGTTATTCACATTCTTAACATGCTATTAAACCATTACAAATTTTCCATGCTCTACATTCCATGATGGGGTGTGTGATACCGATCCAATGTCTGGTGGGTTGGGAGCTAACTCTGCTTACATTCAAAAATGAGTTTGAGGTTGTCAACCTGTTAAAATTCAGGTATCCATGATTTATGTCATTTTTTCGATGTGTTTCGTTGTCACAATTGTGTCGCTTCCCCAACCCAGCGAAGTATTTGTTGGGTTGTATTCAACCCATGATTCAGGATTTGTCGATCCATTCAGGTCAAGTGGCGGAATTGACTCAGGGTCCGCTTCCATCATCGGTTCAAATGGACTTGAATGCTACCATTCAGGGAACTGAATGGAGGGGGCATCAATTTAAAAATATTCGATTATCAGGTTATTTATATGGCATAAGTATCAATAATTGCACATTTGAGAATGTTAAATTTGATCATGTCATCTTTGATCGATGTAAATTTGGGGCCTGTGAATTTAATGAGTGTGAATTTAATCAGGTTAAATTTTTATCGTCCTCATTTCAACAAACATTATTTAATCATGTGACAGGGAATACAGTGGGGTTTTTAGATTGCAAATTGTCCAACCGTATTTTAGAAACCTTTGTTTTGATCATGAGCGATCAATCCATTAGTGCTCAATCATGGCAAAATGTTAATTTGAAAAGGGTAGATTTTAGGGGTCGACAATTAAGTGGTGTCGATTTTTCTGGTGCAAAATTAGCGGGGGCTATTTTTGATTTTGCCACTTTAATAGGGTCTCGATTTATAGAAACAAATCTTCAGGGAGCGTCGTTTCGAAAAGCAAATTTAATTTACACTCAATTTCAAAACAGTAAATTGCAGGGAGCCATACTAACGGATGCTATTTTTTCATATGCATCATTTGCTGGTGCAAAGCTTATTGGGGTTACAATTGAAAATCAATCCGATCTATCCCCGATTAGCTTGCAAAAGGGTGTTATTTTTAATTCTGCAGATCTGAGTGGTTCCAAAATTAGGAACTTGCACTTAGTCGAATCTTATTTTTTGTCTGCCCGGATGGCAGAAGGTCACTGGCAATCAGTTTTGATGCTCGATTGTATAGCTAACAACTTGCATTGTGAGAGTAGTATATTTTGGCGGGTTTGTATAAGGGGTGGGGATTTGAATAATGCTATTTTTTTCAATTGTAATTGGCGCAACTTTAAAATGATTCAATGCCAATTTCGTAATGCCTCTTTGCAATTCTCTCAATTGGATGATGGATACATATGGCATTCTAATTTTGATGAGGCTAGGATTACTGGAAGCTTGTTTTTTGCTTTGTTATATGGGGTGAGATTCCTTAATTCCACATTAGATTCCGTTAGTTTTAAACAGAGTCATTTACATTATGTTAATTTTGTAGGGGCAAAGGGGGTAAGGGTGAATTTTATTCAAACCAAATTGATGCATGTCAACTTTTCACAAGATATTAAATCATTGGTTGTTTCAAACAAATTAGCCTTACAACGATTATTCAATAGTCACTATACAAATGTTTGTGCAAACCCCGTTTTTTGGATGCCCATATTTAATATGCTTGCATATATAGAATGTCTTCATGATGGATACGCATATAAAGATGCCTTATATGCCCTACTTGAAAAAGGGATAGAAAGTGGTTTTTTTAATGAAGCTAGATCCTTTTATAATACGGCATTGAGGTGTGAGGTGACATCGCAACTCTTTTTGTTATCCGATTTATTATATGCGATTCAAAAGGTACAGTTATTATGGCATCCGGATGTTTACCCAGAGATGTGTAGCTACTTTTTGATAATGGGGTTAAATCAGGATAGTATTGAGCTTATTTTAAGGCACGTGCTGGCTTTAAAAGGGGCTGGTTTGGGTGATGTGAATCCAGAACGGATTGCTCATTTTCAATGGATTGACTACCCGAATATATTAATGTGAATAATCAATGGCGGGGGTCATGATGGGGTTGCTTGGCTGATTAGCCAATAAAAACACGTTCCAGCTAATCGATTGATCAATTTGAAACGTATTCTGTTGGTACCTTATTTTTGATTTCAAAACTCTATCCCATGACTTGATATGTCGCTATTATTTCATCACCTATTTCCTGCTTTTTCAATTTAATTTAGGACGTACATAATAAAGCTTAGGGTTGCATGGGTATCACCCCCAATCGCCTATGGATATGCCACTGATTTACTTGCCCCCCATTAGAGGGGGTTCTAATGATTGGTTTGGAAGTCCTTTCCTGCATAGCGTAGTGTTGCAATCAAGTCAGGATGAAAATGCCCATTACTACATACCAAGCTAGAATCCAATAAGCTAAACCCACCATTCCAATTGCTAGCCATTCCACCCGCTTCTTCAATAATGACCTTTAATGCCGCCATATCCCACGCTTTTAACCCATAATCAATCGAGTATTCTCCCGAGCCATTGGCCACCATGACATGCGAGAAAAAATCCCCCCAACCCCGCTGTCGATGTGTTCCCCTCAATAACGGTAATAATACCCCCTCAGATTCTTCGGGGGTCTCCCCAAAGCATTCACTCCCATATAAACTGCCATAAAACACCTGGGCCTCATGGCGATTCTTACACCCAGATACCCGCATTTGACGCGTGCCTTCGACCCCTTTTACCCAAGCTCCCTTGCCCTTTTCAGCCCACCAACGGCGCTTCATGGCAGGTGCTGATACCATTCCAATGACCAATTCTCCCGCTTGCTCTACCCCAATTAAGGTGGCAAATATCGGAATCCCCCGAACAAAATTTCGTGTGCCATCGATTGGGTCTACAATGAGCCGAATGTCCGAAGTGCCGCTGACCTCTCCCCATTCTTCCCCCCATATTCCAATGTCGGGATAATGGGTTTCTAACCATTCTTGAATGCGTTTTTCAATCGATAAATCAGCTTGAGTCACCGGCGATTGGTCTGTTTTTTGGTTAATTTTGAGTTCTTTACCAAAATAATGACACGCCAATTCATCGGTCTGATCTAGCAATTCCATTAAGTCACTTAAAAAATCCACCATGACGACTCCTTTTGATGAATTGTAAATTCGGTTGTTTTCGGCTAGGCAATCTCTATTGTATAGTACATGGTATGAAACAAATACGTAACTTTTGCATTATTGCTCATATCGACCATGGTAAGTCAACATTGGCCGATCGACTGATCGAACAAACCGATACCGTTAGTCAACGCGATATGAAACACCAGCTTTTGGATTCGATGGATTTGGAACGAGAGCGTGGGATTACCATTAAAATGCAAGCTGTTCGTTTGGAATATACGGCGAAAGATGGCCAATCCTATATTTTGAATCTGATTGACACACCTGGGCATGTGGATTTTAGTTACGAAGTGTCACGGTCGTTGGCTGCTTGTGAGGGGGCCTTGTTGTTGGTTGATGCCACCCAAGGGATTGAAGCCCAAACATTGGCTAATTTTTATTTGGCGCTAGAACATAATTTGGATATCATACCCGTTATTAACAAGGTTGATTTGCCATCGGCGGACCCAGATCGGGTGGCAGAAGAAATTGATCGCGTATTGGGAATTCCCGCCGATCAAGCCATTCGATGCAGTGCCAAAACGGGACTGAATATCGACGCTGTGCTTGAAGCCATTGTTGCTCACGTTCCTTCCCCAAAATCTGATCTAGAACCCACTCTAAAAGCCCTTATTTTTGATGCCCATTTTGATCCGTATCGGGGGGTTATTATTTATGTTCGACTTATGAGTGGCTCATTGGTGAAGGGTCAAAAAATTACCCTGATGGCCAGTGGGCGAACATATGATATTTTGGATTTGGGATATTTTAAGCCTAAAATGACCCCCTCATCGGGTATCCATACCGGCGAGGTTGGCTACATTGTCTGTAATATTAAATCGGTGTCTGATGCCCAAATTGGGGATACCGTTACGGATACCAAATCTCCCGCTCTGACGCCCCTGCCAGGGTATCAGCAAGCCAAACCCATGGTATTTTGTGGGTTGTATCCAGTTGATACGGAAGAATACCCCGATTTGCGAGATGCCTTGGAAAAGTTAAAATTGAATGATTCGGCGTTGCAATTTGTGCCAGAAAGTTCACAAGCCTTGGGCTTTGGATACCGATGCGGTTTTTTGGGCTTGTTGCATATGGAAATTGTGCAAGAACGGATTGAGCGTGAATATGGGATTGAGTTGGTCGCCACGGCCCCTAACGTGACCTATCGGATTACCCGAACCAACGGAGAGGTCATTGAAATTGAAAACCCCAATGAATTTTTATCCCCCCAACTGATTTCATTAACCGAGGAACCGTGTATGGGCTTATCGATTATTACCCCCAACTCTTATTTGGGTACGGTGATAGAATTGGCACAGGAACATCGTGGCGAATACAAAAAGGCGGATATGATTGATGCAGATCGGCAATTATTAACGTTTAGTATTCCTTTAAATGAATTAATCACCAGTTTTTTTGACAAGCTTAAAAGTAGAACCAAGGGGTATGCCAGTATGGATTATTGGTTTGAAGGGTATCAGCCTGCAAAATTAGTGAAGGTTGATATGTTAATCAATGGTGATCCTGTGGATGCGTTGTCATTTATTGCCCACACCAGTAAAGCAGCCAGTATTGCCAGAAAAATGGCTGAAAAACTCAAGGAATTAATTCCAAGACAATTATATGAAGTGGCGTTACAGGGGGCAATTGGCGGTAAAATTATCGCTCGTGAAACCATTTCAGCCATGAAAAAAAATGTGATTGCCAAATGTTACGGGGGGGATATTACACGAAAGCGAAAATTGATTGAAAAGCAGAAAAAGGGCAAAAAGAAAATGAAAATGATCGGATCGGTAGAGGTTCCCAAAGATGCCTTTTTATCGGTTCTAAAATTATCAGATTAGGAGACGCCCATGTCCGGACATAGTAAATGGTCAACCATTAAACATAAAAAAGCAAAAACAGATGCCCAGCGTGGTAAAATCTTTACCAAAATTGTCCGCGAAATTACCACGGCGGCTCGGTTGGGTGGGGGGGATCAGGAAATGAATCCCCGATTGCGATTGGCGGTGTTAAAAGCCAAATCAGCTAATATGCCCAACGACAATATTAAGCGGGCCATCGACA
>SXGQ01895207.1_pt1 | contig 15754 bp, 15 predicted proteins | sample 3178371 | NCBI WGS metagenome assembly SXGQ01 (sample SAMN11356859, study PRJNA531348) | freshwater metagenome | isolation source: freshwater sample F1-20 | place: China: Fuxian Lake, Yuxi | collected 2017-12-25
CCAGCGGAACGAATTCGCTGGTCGAGTAGTCGGGCCTGGCGAGGTACGAGCCTGGAGCCGACGTATCGAGACCACTCCAAGCTGTCGCTGCGGGGTGGCTCGCGCGGGGCTGTTGCCGGGTGGTCTCGATACGTCCGAGCCTCGCGAGCTCGCTCGGACTACTCGACCAGCGGAACGAATTCGCTGGTCGAGTAGTCGGGCCTGGCGAGGTACGAGCCTGGAGCCGACGTATCGAGACCACTCCACGCTGTCGCTGGGAGCTGGCCCGCGCTGAGCCGTTGCCGGGTGGTCTCGATACGTCCGAGCCTCGCGAGCTCGCTCGGACTACACGACCAGCGGAACCTACCGCTGGTAGAGTAGTCGACGCCGCTGGGGGCACCTCCCGCTTGCTGGGGCCGAAGGAGCAGGCGGAGACGTATCGAGACCACCCCAAGCCGTCGCTGGGAGCTGACCCACGCGGAGCCGCTACTCGACCAGCAGCGGTCGTCGGTCGACCGGCAGCCTGGCGGGAGAGGGAGCGCGGCCAGAGGTGTGGAAGAGCACGAGGCCCACCACCACGAGGACGAGGCCGACGGCGAGGACGGGGCCGAGCGGCTCGCCCAGCAGGGGAGCGGCGAGGGTGGCCGTGAGCACGGGGCTCGACGCGCCCGCCACGGCACCTGCGCCGCTGCCGAGCTGCCGGATCGCCAGGGCGTAGCAAAGCGTCGACGCGATCCCGGTGCCGACGCCGAGCAGCAGCACCGTTGTCAGCACCTCCGAACCGACAGCCGTCCCGTCGAGCACCGCCGACGGCCCCAGCCCGAGCGCCACGGCGACCACCACGCCGATTGTCGAGCCGAGGCTCACCAGGGCGACCACGTCGAGCAGCCCGAGGGTCGTCCGAGCCAGGGCGAGCGTGTAGACGGCCCACAGCAGACCGGCCGCGAGGAGCGCGACCACGCCGATCGAGCCGTGGGTCGAGGTCATCGTGCTGGCACTCACGGCGACCCCGCCCGTGATCAGCGCGAGAGCCACCACCCGTCCTCGCGGGACCCTGCGCCGACGCAGCAGGAGGAGCGTGACGAACAGCGGCACGGTGCCAGGGACGAGCAGGCCGGTGAGCCCGGCGCTGGTGAGGTGAGCGCCCACCGCGAAGACCATGAAGTGGGGGACTCCGCCGACCAGCAGCAGGGCGAGCGTGCTCGTCCGTTCCCGCCGTGCACGACGCAGCGCCCCGGGGACCCACGGCGCCAGCAGGACCAGGGGAGTGGCGAAGCGGAGCAGGGCCAGGTCGAGGGTCGTGAGTCCCGACGTCCCGAGCGCCCGCGTGGTGAGCGCGAAGGACGACCACAGCAGGACGGTGGCCAGCAGCGCGGCGGGGCCCGTGGCGGCGCGCACGGTCGGAGCGGTCCAAGTCATGCCGCAACGGTAGGGAGATCACCCCGGCACGCGATTGCCAATCCTGCCAGCACCTCTTTGATTCGTGGCAGGATCTGCCACATGACCCGCTTCGACGCCATCGACCGATCGATCCTGCGCGAGCTGCAGCTGGACGGTCGGCTCACCAACCAGGAGCTCGCCGACCGGGTGGGCCTGTCGCCGTCGCCCTGCCTGCGTCGGGTGCGGGCCCTGGAGTCAGCAGGGGTGATCAGCGGGTACCGCGCGGTCGTCGCCCAGCAGGAGGTGGGCCTGAGCATCACCGCCTTCGTCCGGCTGCGGCTCTCGTCGCACGCGACCCACACCGTGGAGGCGGTCGAGGCGGAGCTGCGGAGCCTGCCCGAGGTGGTGGAGGCGTACGTGCTGGCGGGCGACCACGACTACCTGCTGAAGGTGGTCGCCGAGTCGTTCGCGGGCTACGAGCAGCTGCTGCGCGACAGGATCCGCGACATCCCGTCGCTCGCGTCGATCGAGACGACGTTCGCGTTCGGCGTGACGAAGGATCCGTCGCCCGTGCCGGTGCCGTAGGGGAGAGGAGCACGAGAGTCGTCCTCCCGCGCCGGCCGCGGCGACCGGAGCGCGCCGAGCGGCCTGCGCGAGACCTGCCTAGGGTCGAGGACATGGGAGAGACGACGCGGACCGCGCTCGTGGCAGGTGCCACGGGCATCGCAGGCTCGGCACTGTGCCGGGAGCTGGTCGGGCAGGGCTGGGAGGTCCTGGGGCTGTCACGCAGCGGTCGGGCCCCGGTGGACGGCGTGCTGGGCGTGGCGGCCGACCTGACCGACGAGACGTCGCTGCGCGAGGCGCTCGCGTCCCACGCGCCGACCCATGTCTTCGTGACGGCGTGGATGCGCCAGGAGGACGAGGAGGCGAACATCCGCGTCAACGGACGGATGGTGCGCGACCTCCTGGCCGCCGTCTCGCCCGCAGGCACGGTGCAGCACGTCGCGCTCGTGACGGGTCTGAAGCACTACCTCGGCCCCTTCGAGGCGTACGGGCAGGGCGACCTGCCCGACACGCCCTTCCACGAGGACGAGGAACGCCTGCCGTACCCGAACTTCTACTACGCGCAGGAGGACGAGCTGTTCGCCGCCGCGGAGCAGGCGGGCTTCACGTGGTCGGTGCACCGGGCCCACACCGTGATCGGTGCCGCCGTGGGCAACGCGAGGAACATGGGGCAGACGCTCGCGGTCCAGGCGGCGATCTGCCGGGAGCAGGGGAGACCGATGGTCTTCCCTGGGTCACGGACCCAGTGGGACGGACTGACCGACATGACCGACGCCGGCCTCCTGGCCGAGCACCTCGTGTGGGCGTCGACGACGGCCTCGGCCGCGGACACGGCGTTCAACGTCGTCGACGGCGACGTCTTCCGCTGGCGCTGGCTGTGGCCTCGCCTGGCGGCCCGCCTCGGGGTCGAGCCGGAGGGCTTCGCGGACGAGCCGCGCCCGCTGGAGGACCAGATGGTCGACGCCTCGGCAGCGTGGTCGCGCATCGCCGAGCGTGAGGGGCTCGTGGAGAGCGACGTCGACCGGGTGGCCTCCTGGTGGCACACGGACGGCGACCTCGGACGCGACGTGGAGTGCCTGGCCGACATGACCCGGAGTCGGGTCCTCGGCTTCACGGGCTACCGGTCGACGCTGCAGGCGTTCCTCGACCTGTTCGACCACCTCGAGGAGGCCCGCGTCGTGCCGCGTCCCTGAGGTGCTCAGGAGTGCGCCATGAAGACCGCTCCGGTCAGCATGAGCGCGAACGACACGGCGACGAGCACCTTCTGCGACGTCACCCATGCGACGCCGCCCGTCAGGGCGAGCCGGGTCGCCGGCCCCACGAAGCCGATCATGCCGGCCAGCATCACGGTGACCCCCAGCAGCTCCAGCACCGACATCGCACACGCCCCATCCGTCGCCCTGGCGACCCGGTCTGCGCGGCGGCTCCTCCGCACCCGCACCTCGAGGTTCGCAGAGGAGGACGCGGTCGGCCCGACGAGCGTCGAGCGGAGAGGTTCTGCGGAGGTCTCGCCCTCGCGGGGGACCGTCCCGGCCTGCAGATCCACTCCCAGAGATGTCTACGTTGACATAATGTGCATTATCGGATCGATCCCGACAGGGACGGAAGGGGCTCAGGAACCGGTGCGCACGGCGGCGTCGTGACGATGCACGTGCTGCTCCAGCAGCGCGCTCCAGGCGCGGACGTCGTCGGGCGTCGTCGCGACGACGAGCGAGCTCGACGGCCACAGGCCGTGCAACGTCTCCGCGGTGCTCAGCGGGTGCGCAGGGTCGTCGGTCCAGGCCAGCAGCTGCGTCGGGACGTCGAGCGTCGCCAGCGCCGCCACCGACGGCAGGTCCGAACGTGCAGCGCCACGCAGGACGGTGGGCAGCAGCGCCTCGTCGACGTCGGGCACCGTGTCAGGACGGCCGCGCGTGGCCGGCGGCGGGACGGCGTCGGCAGACAGCGCGACGAACGCGTCGACGCCCGACGTCTCGACCAGCCGCCCCGACGCCTCGTACTCGGCAGCCTTGGCGCGGCGGGACGCCCACGCCGTCGGCGGGATCATCAGCGTGAGCGACGCGAACCGGCTCGGGTCCCCGAGGGCGGCGTGCAGCAGCGTGGCGGTCCCCATGGACCCGCCGAGCCCGTGCACCTGCTCCCCCGGGAAGACTCTATCGATCACCTGTTCGAGGTCCTCGGCGAGCCGGGGCCAGGTGTAGTCCTCGATGACCTTCCGGCCGGTGGAACGCCCGTGGCCCCGCGCGTCGTAGCGCAGCAGCCGGACCCCCGGCACGCGGGCGGCAACGTCGAGACCGAGCACCGCGTCACGGCTCCGGCTCGACGTCAGGCCGTGGAGCACGACCACCGCCGGACCGTCGTCGCCCTGCACGTCGACGTCGAGGACGGCTCCAGGCACGGACACGGACGACATGGCGGGCGACTCCTCGGTCTCGGGACCTCCCAGACTACGACGGCGGGAGCCCCTGGAAGCCGTCCGAGCGCCCGCTGTGAGCGACGAGACACGCAGCGGCGACGGGACGCGTGAGGCCCGGGCCGGCCCTAGAGTGACGACCATGCGGCTCACCCACGTGGCCCACCTGCGACTGCCGTTCGGTCGCGTGATGGGGTACGACCTCACTGTCGGCGCCACGGGCGAGCGCCTCCCGGTCTCCTTCGACCAGGAACGTCACGTCGGCCAGGGCGACCGTCCCGGCTCGTGGATGGCGATCACGGTCCGGCTGCCCGCCGTCGACCTCGACCGGCTCGCCGAGGCCTGGCTCGCCGTCGTGAGGCGGCACGGCACCCTGCACACCGTCTTCTCCCTCGACGACGACGGCGACGTCGAGCTGCACGAGGTCGAGGTCGGGCCGGGGTCCTGGCGCGAGCACCCGATGGCGCCCGGCACCCGTCTGAGCGACGCGATCCGCGGGGTGCTCGACGAGCACTGCCGGCCCCTGTCGAGGCCGTCGCACCGGCTGTGCGTCGTGCAGTCGCACGACCGCCCCACCGTCGTCATCGGGTCCGACCACGCGCACGTCGACATGTGGTCGCTGCTCGTGGTCGTGCGCGACCTCCTGCGCGAGCTCGGGCACACCGCCTCGGACGTGCTCCCCCGCGCCTTCTCCAGCCACACGGAGTCGCTGCTCGGTCGCGAGCGACCCCCTCAGGACGTCCGCGACCGGTGGGCCGAGGTGCTCGGCGCCTGCGGCGACACCATGCCCCGCTTCCCCCTCCCCCTCGGCGACGTCACGACCCCGGTGCTCGAACGGGTCGAGGTGCGCGACGTGCTCGACGTCGACGCGATGGCCTGGCTCGAGCGCGCGGCGCGCGCCCAGGGCGTCTCGACGCTGGCGCTGGTGACGTCGGTGATGACGCGGGTGACACGGTCGCTCGCCGATGCCCCGTTCCGCGCCGTGTTCCCGGTCCACAGCCGCTACGAGGAGATCTGGCACGACGCGGTCGGCTGGTTCATCACGAACGCGGTGATCGACTCTCCCGACCCTGGTCCCACCGCCTGCGCGGCCGCCGTGAAGGAGGCCATCCGGCTGGGGTCGTGGCCGCTCGCCGACGTGTTCGCCCCGTACGGCGGCATGCCCCAGTCCCCCGGCATGTTCGCGTTCTCCTGGCTCGACCTCCGCCGGCTGCCGGTCCACGTCGACCACGTCGGCCTCGAGGCGCAGTACGTGAGCGCCGCAGGGCGCACCGACGGGGTCATGGTGTGGTTCGTCCTCGACGAGGGCGGCGTGCACCTGCGCTGCCGCTACCCCGACACCGCCGAGGCACGGGCGTCCGTCGGCGGGTGGCTCGACGCCGTGGTCGACGGGGTCCGTCGAGCCGCTCGCGACGCCGGGACCACCCTCGAGGTCGACGGCGAGCGGCTGCGCGTCGAGCGGGCGGAGCGGACCGACGTGCCCGCCATCGTGGCTCTGCTGGCCGACGACCCGATCGGCGCCTCCCGCGAGCACGGCACGGCGTCGATCTACCAGGAGGCGTTCGACTCCCTGGTGCGCGACCCGTCGCAGCTCGTGGTGGTGGTGCGCGACGGCGTCGAGGTCGTCGCGACGGCCCAGCTGACCATCCTGCCCGGCCTCTCGCGCGGCGGCACGACCCGCATGCAGGTGGAGGGGGTCCGCGTGGCGCCCCGCTGGCGCAGCCGTGGGCTGGGCGGCGCCTTCATGGCGTGGGCGCACGAGCACGGTCGCGCCCGCGGCGCACGGCTCTCCCAGCTCACCAGCGACACCTCGCGCGACGCTGCCCACCGGTTCTACGAGCGGCTCGGCTACGAGCCGAGCCACGTCGGCTTCAAGCGTCCGCTGTAGCCCCGACGTAGACGGCGAGGTGCCGGGCGGTCGGGCCGGTGTCGGAGCCGACGAGCTGCGCGGGCGTCCCCTCGAAGACGATGCGCCCCCCGTCGTGACCGGCGCCGGGGCCGAGGTCGATCACCCAGTCGGCATGCGCCATCACCGCCTGGTGGTGCTCCACGACGACCACCGAGCGTCCCTCGTCGACGATGCGGTCGAGCAGGGCCAGCAGGTTCTCGACGTCGGCGAGGTGCAGCCCGGTGGTCGGCTCGTCGAGGACGAGCACCTCCGCCGACTCCGAGAGCTGGGCCGCCAGCCGGAGCCGCTGACGCTCGCCGCCCGACAGCGACGACAGCGGCTGTCCGAGGGTCAGGTAGCCGAGCCCGACGTCGACGAGCCGGTCGACGATCCTCTGCGCCGCCGGAACGCGCGACTCACCCTCGGCGAAGAACGTGGCGGCCTCGGCCGCGGACAGCTCGAGCACCTCGGCGATGTTCCTGCCGCCGAGGGTGTGCACGAGCACCGACGGCTGGAAGCGGCGTCCCTCGCACTCCTCGCAGGGCGACTCGACGGTCGCCATGACGCCGAGCTCGGTGATGACGACACCCACGCCGCCGCAGGTGGTGCACGCTCCCTCGGAGTTCGAGCTGAACAGGGCGGGCTTGACCCCGTTGGCCTTCGCGAAGGCCTTGCGGACCGGTTCGAGCAGTCCTGTCCACGTGGCCGGGTTGCTGCGACGCGAGCCCTTGACGGGCGACTGGTCGACGACCACGACGCCCTCGTGCGCCGCGATCGACCCGTGCACCAGGGAGCTCTTGCCCGAGCCGGCCACGCCCGTGACCGCGCACAGCACGCCGAGCGGCACGTCGACGTCGACGTCGCGCAGGTTGTGGCTGGAGGCCCCGCGGACCTCGAGTCGTCCGACGGGGGTGCGGACCTCGTCCTTCAGGGGCACGCGGTCGTCGAGGTGGCGCCCGGTGACGGTGCCGCTGGCGAGCAGTCCGGCCACCTCGCCCTCGTAGCAGAGCGTGCCGCCCGCGGACCCGGCTCCTGGCCCGAGGTCGACGACGTGGTCGGCGACGCGGATCGTCTCCGGCTCGTGCTCGACGACGAGCACCGTGTTGCCCGTGTCGCGCAGCTGCAGGAGCAGCTGGTTCATCCGCTCGACGTCGTGCGGGTGGAGGCCGACCGTCGGCTCGTCGAAGACGTAGGTGACGTCGGTGAGCGACGACCCGAGGTGCCGGATCATCTTGGTGCGTTGCGCCTCTCCCCCCGACAGCGTGCCGGCGGGACGGTCGAGGGACAGGTAGCCGAGACCGATCTCGGTGAACGCGTCGAGGACGTGCTGCAGCCCGGCGACGAGAGGCGCGACCGACGGCTCGTCGAGGTCACGCAGCCAGACGGCGAGGTCGCTGACCTGCATCGCGCAGAGGTCGGCGATGTTCCTGCCCCGGATGCGTGACGACAGCGCCCCGGCGGTGAGGCGGGTGCCGTCGCAGTCGGGGCAGGTGGTGAAGGTGACGGCACGTTCGACGAAGCGCCGGACGTGCGGCTGCAGCGCCTCGACGTCCTTGCTGAGCATCGACTTCTGCACCTTCGTGAGCACGCCCTCGTAGGTGAGGTTGACCCCGTCGACGCGGATCTTCTCCGGCTCCCCGCGCAGCAGCTTCTCGCGCTGGGCGTCGGTGAACCGGCCGACGGGCACGTCCATCGGCAGACCGGCGCCGGAGAAGATGCGTCCGTACCACCCGTCCATGCTGTAGCCCGGGACCAGCAGCGCCCCGTCGGCGAGCGACTTCTCGGCGTCGTAGATCGCGGTGAGGTCGAAGTCGCTGACGGCGCCCATCCCCTCGCAGCGCGGGCACATGCCGCCGAGGTAGACCTCCTTGCGCGCGACGCGCCTCTCCGTGCGTCCGCCCCGCTCCGTCGTCATGACGCCGCTCGCCGTGCGCGTGGGCACGTTGAACGAGAACGCCGTGGGCGGACCGACGTACGGCTCGCCGATCCGGCTGAACAGGATCCGCAGCATGGTGCTCGCGTCGGTCGCGGTGCCGACCGTCGACCGCGGGTTCGCCCCCAACCGCTCCTGGTCGACGATGATCGCCGTCGTCAGCCCGTCCAGGTGGTCGACGTCGGGACGCGACAGCGATGGCATGAACCCCTGCAGGAAGGCGCTGTACGTCTCGTTCACGAGCCGCTGCGACTCGGCCGCGACCGTCCCGAACACCAGCGAGCTCTTCCCCGACCCCGAGACCCCGGTGAACACCGTCAGCCGCCGCTTCGGCAGGTCGACGCTCACGTCCCTCAGGTTGTTCTCCCGGGCACCCTGCACCCGGATGACGTCGTGGCGGTCGGCGGTGTGAGCCATGTCGCTCAGGCTAGCGACGGCGGTGGTGGGTGGTCACGTGCTTCGGGGTGTGCCGGGGGGTGTTGCTGGTGCGCTGCCACGGGTGGTCTGGGTGGTGGTGCGCTGTTGCCTGCGGGGTCTGGTCCTGCTGCTGCGCTGCCTCGGCCTTCGCTGGGTGTGGTCTCCGAAAAGCCCTTGACCGGGCAGCTGGCGGCGTCGCTCGTCTGGGGTCTCGGGCTGTGGGTTGGTGCTGGGGTGGACGCACGATGCTGCGTTCATGCGTTGAAGGCTGAGGTTTCTGCGTCTCCTACGGGATCCCGTCGCGAACGCAGAAGCATTCGGCTTCGCAGGCGTGAGTGAAGAATCGTGGGTGCACTTTGCGGTGGGGTGACGAACGATTCTGCTTTCGGGTGGAACGGTCCACGCGAAAGCAGAATCCTTCCGGCGCGACGCCCACCATCGGTGGATTCTCAACCGCAGAAGCGCTCCTGCGGTTGCAGGTCCACCGGTAGAACGCGCGAACGCAGATCGGTGGCCCAAGAACGCGGAAAAGAAGAATCGTGCGTCACCCACGAGCCCAAGCCAGACCCCGAGACCCGAAGACACCCCAGGACCGCTGCCGGTCGAGGCCCTCTCGGAGACCACCCCCAGCGAAGTCTGAGGCAGCGCACCAGCAAGGTCACGACGACCGCAGCCAGCGCACCAGCAAGCCCACGGACCCGACCACCCGCGCACGTCCAGCCCCACCCACCTGACATCCTCGTCCGGTGACAGCGCCTGCCTCCCTCCCCCGCCTCGTCGGTCGTCTGCTGCTCGGCGCGTTCCTCGTGGTGGCGGGGGTGGCGCACGTGGTGGCGAGGGAGGAGTTCCATGCCCAGGTGCCGTCGTGGTTCCCGGTCGACGCGGACGTGACGGTGCTCGCGTCGGGTGCCGTCGAGCTGGCGCTGGGCGCGGCGGTGCTGCTCGCGCCGCGCGCCCGACGTCCGTTGATGGGCTGGCTCGTCGCCGGGCTCTTCGTGGCGGTCTTCCCGGGCAACGTCGCGCAGTACGTGGAGGGGGTCGACGCGTTCGGGCTCGACTCCGACGGTTCGCGACTCACGCGGCTGTCCTTCCAGCCCCTGCTCGTCCTGTGGGCGCTGTGGAGCACCGGGGCCTGGCCTCGGCAGCGTGCCGCGGAGGGACGGGCATGACGACGACACCCCTCGTGCGGGCCCGCACCGCCGTCGCCGTCGTCTTCGCGGTGAACGGCTTCATGGTCGCGTCGTGGATGTCGCGGCTGCCGCTCGTGCGCGACGAGCTCGGGCTCACCCCCGGGCGTCTGGGGCTCCTGCTGCTGGCGCTCTCGCTGGGCTCGCTGACCGGTCTCCCCGTGGCGGGACGGCTCGCCGAGCGCTTCGGCGCGCGCGCCGTCGTGACGGCGGGCGTCGTCGCCGTCGCAGCGGCCCAGGTGTGCGGTGCGCTCGCCGTCGAGCACGCCACCGCGCTCGCCGTGGCGCCGGCGCTCGTGGTCTTCGGCTTCGGCGTGGGCACGTGGGACGTCGCGATGAACCTGCACGGCGCCCGCGTCGAGCACGACCTCGGCCGGACGATCATGCCGCGCTTCCACGCCGCCTTCAGCCTCGGCACGGTCCTGGGTGCGGGTGCAGGGGCCGCCGCGGCCGCCGCCGACCTGGCGCTCTGGGTGCACCTGGGTCTCGTCGCGGTGCCCGCCGTCGTGGTCGTCGCCTGGGCGGTCCGCGCCTTCCTGCCCGGCGAGGAGACCGGCGAGGACGACGACGCCCCCGCGGCCGGCTCCGCGTGGCTGGAGCCGCGCACGCTGCTGGTGGGCCTCATGGTCCTGGCGCTCGCGCTGACGGAGGGGACGGCGAACGACTGGCTCACCGTGGCGCTCGTCGACGGCTACGACCTGCCCGACTGGGCGGGCGCGCTCGGCTTCGGGCTGTTCGTCACGGCCATGACGGCGGGACGCGTCGTCGGCACCTCGGTGCTCGACCGGTACGGACGCGTCGCCGTCCTGTGGTCGACGATGACGCTCGCCGGCGTCGGCGTGCTGCTCACGGTGCTCGCCGGCAACGTCGTCGTCGCGATGGTCGGCGTGGCGCTCTGGGGGCTCGGCGCCTCGCTCGGCTTCCCGGTCGGCATGAGCGCCGCCGCCGACGACCCGCGCCGCGCCGCCGCTCGCGTGAGCGTCGTGTCGACGATCGGCTACACGGCGTTCCTCGCCGGTCCGCCGCTCATCGGCTTCGTGGCCGACCACGTCGGCACCCTCGACGCGCTGCTCGTCGTAGCGGTGCTGCTCGTGCCGTCGGCCCTCGTCGTCCCTGCTGCGCGAGAGGCGCGCCGGGCCTAGCCTCCGGTCATGGGTACCGAGGAGGCCGCACGCGGCCAGGACGACCGTTCCGTGTTCGACCGGTTCGTGGAGGCGACGCAGGGCTTCGTCTCCAGGGGACCGTTCTTCCTGCTGTGCGCCGGCATCGTGGTCGCGTGGCTCGTGAGCGTGCCGTTCTGGCCCGACCTGAAGTCGTGGCAGGTGGCCATCCACACCGTGGCGAGCGTGCAGTCGCTGTTCCTGCTCGCGCTGCTCGAGAACGCCGGACGTCGGACCGAGGAGGCGTCGCAGGAGAAGCTCAACGTGCTCGCCGAGGCGATCGCCGACCTCATGGAGTCGCGGGCGCGCGACGACGAGCACCTGGCCGAGTCGGTCACGCGGCTGCGTGAGGCGGTCGGGCTCGAGGACCGGCACTGATCCTGACCGTGCGGTCGGTCGCCGACGTCAGGCGAGCAGGAACGTCCGCAGTGCCGACACGAAGGCCTCGGGCCGCTCCGAGTGCACCCAGTGGCCGGCGCCCCTCACCGTGACCAGCCGCGTCCGGGGGAACAGCCGCCGCATGTGCTCGGCGTGCTGCGGACCCACGTAGGCGGACCGCTCCCCCGCGAGCCAGAGCACCGGACGGTCGAAGGTCGCGTCGACCTCGGGAAAGCCGCCGATCACCTCGAGGTCGCGGCGCAGGAGGTCGAGGTTCGCCTGCCACCGGAAGCCGCCCCCCTCCTCGGCCGGGACGCTGCGCAGGTTCTGCAGGAGGAACCCGCGGACCGTGTCGTTGTCGATGCGGGCGCGGAGCTGCTCGTCGGCGTCGCCGCGGCGCACGAGAGTGGCGAGGTCGAGCGACGCGAGGCTGTCGAGCAGGTGGACGAACTCGTCGGCACCCTCGCTCCGGTCGGGAGCGATGTCGACCACGACGAGCCGGTCGACGAGGTCCGGGTGACGCAGCGCGAGCACCATCGCGACCTTGCCGCCCATGGAGTGTCCGACCAGGTGCGTCCGGCCGGCCTCGACCCAGCGCTCCCGCAGGAACGCCGCCACCCGGTCGGCGACGTCGACGTAGTCGACGCTGTCGGTCCAGCGCGAGTGACCGTGGTTCGGCAGGTCGACCAGCAGGGAGCGCAGCTCGGGCTGCAACGCCTTCGCCGCCTGCGTGAAGTTGCGGCCCTGGCCGAAGAGGCCGTGCAGGAACGCGACGCGCTCGCCGCTCTCCCCCACCTCACGGGCGTAGATGGCGTCGCTCACGCGCCCAGCCTAGGACCGCGCGCCCACGTGACCCGACCGGGTCAGTCCAGCGCGCGCAGGATCGCCTCGGACATCACCTGCATCCAGTGACGTGCCTGGTCGAGGTCGCCGGGGTCGAGGAAGTAGTGGTCCTGGCCGGGCACGACGTGGTGCTCGACGGCGACGCCGGCGTCGGACAGGCGCTGGGCGTACGCGTCGCCCTCGGCGCGCAGGGCGTCGTGCTGCGCGGTCAGGACGAGGGCCGGCGGGAGGCCGGAGACGTCGTCGGCGAGGAGCGGCGACGCGTACGGCTCCGTGCGTCGCGCTGCATCCTTGAAGTAGGTGGCACGGACCAGCCCGACGATGCGCTCGTCGATCATCGGCCGCGGGATCGTCGCGGGCTTGACCGTCGTCGAGACGTCGAGCGACGGGACGCCGAGCAGCTGCAGCCTCACGGGCGACCGCCCGGAGTCGCGGGCCTGGAGGCAGGCCGACGCAGCCAGGTTGCCGCCGGCGCTGAACCCGCCGACGACGACGCGCGTGCCGTCGACGTCACGCTCGTGGCCGTAGTCCTGGACCCACCGCAGCACGTCGTGCGCCTGCTCCTGCGCCACCGGGTACCGGTACCTCGGGGCCACGTCGTAGTCGACGTTCACGACGACAGCGCCGGTCGTGGCGACCACCCAGCGGGCGAAGAAGTCGTCCATCGCCGCGTGCCGCATGAGGAACGCGCCGCCGTGCAGGTGCACGTACGCACCCGGGGTCACCGGCGCCGCGCGGCGGCCCGGGCGCGGTCGGTAGACGAAGCAGCGCACCTGGCCGTGCCGCGTCGGCACCCGCCAGGTGCTCGGGTCGTCGACCTCGTCGCGCACGAGCTGCAGCGCGTCGCCGTAGCGCACCGTCAGCGGTGCGGTGAGGTTCATCAGGAGCGCGGTCGCGTCGGCGTAGAGGCCCATGACCCTCGTTCGTGGCCAGGTGGTGGACGGATGGGCGGGTCGTGAGCGACGCGGGCATGATGGTGGGGTGAGGATCACGCGACTCGGGCACGCCGCCCTGCTCCTGGAGACCGATCACGCACGTGTGCTCGTCGACCCCGGCGCCTTCAGCCTCGACGACGCGTTCACCGCACGCGACCTCGACGCCGTCGTCGTCACGCACCAGCACCCCGACCACCTGCACCCGGACCGGGCGCGCGAGCTGGTCGAGACGAACCCGCAGGCGCTCTTCCTGGCCGACCCCGAGACCGCGGAGCAGCAGGGCGAGCCGTGGCAGGGCCACCGCGCCGGCCACGTGACCGAGATCGGCGACCTCACCCTCACCGGTGTGGGCGAGCGGCACGCCGTCATCCTCCCCGCGCTGCCGGTCGTCGCGAACGTCGGTCTGCTCGTGGAGGGGCCGTCGGCCGACGGGGACCGCGTGCGTCTGTTCCACCCGGGTGACTCCTACGCGTCGATCCCGGAGGGGGTCGACGTCCTCGCCCTCCCGCTCAGCGCGCCGTGGGCCCGCATCGCCGACACGGTCGAGTTCCTCCAGACGGTCTCGCCGTCGAGCCTGCTGCCGATCCACGACGCGACGATCTCCGAGGTCGCCTACGGCGTGTACTGGAACCACGTCGTGACCTTCGGTGGCGTCGACGCCGACCGCGCCCACCGGCTGACGCCGGGCCAGAGCCTCGACGTCTGAGGTGGAGCACCCCGTCCTGCGGGCCGCGACGGTCCCGCTCATGCTGCTGGTCGGCGCTCTCATCACCCTGCAGTCGCGGGTCAACGCGTCGCTCGCCGGTCAGCTCGGCGACGGCCTCCGGGCGGGTGCCCTGGCCGCGGTCGTCAGCTTCGGCAGCGGCCTGCTCCTGCTGAGCGCCGTCGTGCTGTCGCACCCGCGCCGGCGCGCCGGCCTGCGCCGGGTCCTCGACGCGCTGCGCGATCCTGACGCCGGTGGGGACCGCCCACGGCTGCGCCCGGTGCACCTGCTCGGCGGGCTGGGCGGAGCGTTCTTCGTAGCCTCCCAGGGCATCGCCGTCGGCGTCATCGGCGTCGCCCTGTTCATCGTCGCGTTCACGGCGGGACAGTCGGTGGCCTCGCTCGTGGTCGACCACGTGGGCCTCGGGCCGGGCGGGCACGAGCCCGTCTCGCGTCCGCGGGCCGTGGCCGCGCTGTTCGCCGTGGCCGCCGTGACCGTGAAGGTCCTCGGCGACCTCGACGGCAGCCACCTCGGCCTGTCGCTGCTGCTCGCCTCGCTCGCCCTCGTCGCCGGCTGCCTGCAGGCGGTGCAACAAGCCTTCAACGGGAAGATCTCCGCGGTCGGCGGGCCGCTTGTCACCACCTGGAACAACTTCCTGGTCGGCACGTCGGCGCTGCTGGTCCTGCTGGTCGTCAGCCTCCTCGCGCCGGGGCACGTCGACGGGTTCCCCTCGCAGTGGTGGTACTACGTCGGAGGCGTGCTCGGCATCGGGTTCATCGCCATCTCCGCCGTGGCCGTGCAGATCCACGGCGTGCTGGTCCTCGGGCTCTGCTCGATCGCCGGCCAGGTGGTCGCCGCCGAGGTGATCGAGGTGCTGGACCCCTCGGTCGACGTGTCCTGGCTGGGTCTTCTGGGCGGCCTGCTGGCGGTGGTCGGCGTGGTCGTCGCGCTCGCGACACGGCGCCGCCCCTGAGTGCTTGTCCTATCTCACTTGTGAGATAGCCTGGTCGGGTGAGCGCACGCGACGACTACCTGGCCCGCATCGGCACCCTCATCCGCGACGCACGTCAGCACAGTGGGCTGACGCAGTCGGAGCTCGCGACGGAGCTGCGCACCAGCCAGAGTGCGGTGAACCGGATCGAGAAGGGCCAGCAGAACCTGACGCTGGAGATGATCGCCCGGATCGGCACCGCGCTCGACTCCGAGATCGTGAGCGTCGGCACGTCCGGCCCGAGCCACCTGCGGGTCAAGGGCGGCACCCAGCTGTCGGGTGCGATCGACGTGAAGTCGAGCAAGAACGCCGGTGTGGCCCTGCTCTGCGCCTCGCTGCTGAACGAGGGCACCACGATCCTGCGCAAGGTCGCGCGGATCGAGGAGGTGAACCGTCTGCTCGAGGTGCTGTCGTCGATCGGCGTCCGCACCCGGTGGCTCGGCGACGAGGGCGACCTCGAGCTCGTCGTGCCCGCGCAGCTCGACCTCGCGGCGATGGACGAGGCCGCAGCCCGACGCACCCGCAGCATCATCATGTTCCTCGGCCCGCTCATGCACCGCGTCGACCAGTTCGAGCTGCCGTACGCGGGCGGCTGCGACCTCGGCACCCGCACCGTCGAGCCGCACATGACGGCCCTGCGCCCCTTCGGCCTGAAGGTGGTCGCGACCGAGGGCAGCTACCACGTCGACGCCGCCCGGGGCGTCGGCCCGGAGCGGCCGATCGTGCTCACCGAGCGCGGCGACCCCGACACCGAGAACGCGCTGCTGGCGGCGGCCCGCTACGACGGCGTCACGGTCATCCGCAACGCCAGCCCGACCTACATGGTGCCGGACCTCTGCTTCTTCCTCGCGAAGCTCGGCGTCGGCATCGAGGGCATCGGCACGACGACGCTGCGCGTGACCGGCAAGCCGCGCATCAACACCGACGTCGACTACGCCCCGAGCGAGGACCCGATCGAGGCGATGTCGCTGCTCGCCGCCGCG